>ENA-ORSL01002558-ORSL01002558.1-human-gut-metagenome-genome-assembly--contig:-NODE-2558-length-13020-cov-5.280370_pt1 | contig 13020 bp, 10 predicted proteins | sample MGYA00242190_ERZ509157 | MGnify/ENA primary metagenome ERZ509157 (study PRJEB26280, sample SAMEA2338664) | human gut metagenome | biome: human gut; feature: human-associated habitat; material: faeces...
TCTCTAAACATATCTCCTGTAGATATTTCATGGACATTATATCCTAATTCTGTATATTTTTTTACTAATGCTTTTTTTACTGTTGATTTTCCACTTGCTGGTTCTCCTGATATAGTTATTATTTTATTAAATCTAAGATTAGTTTTCTTTAATATATCAAGTATTGTATGAGTACCCATACCAGCAAGTACCAAAGTATTTGCTTCTCCATCTTTTATATTATCAAGTCCATCTGAAACTCTTAAATCAATATAATCATTTAAATTTAATTTACTTATTTTTTCTTTAGCACTAGCAACTACTTTTTCACTTATATCACTAGCAATAGATTTAATATTTCTTTTAGAAAGTAGTATTCCTACTTCTACTTGATCACACCCAACATCTACTACTAAGTCATTATCATTTATAAATGAACAAATTGCTTCTATTCTATTCAATTAAGAAATCCTTTAATTTTTTAGCTCTTGATGGGTGTCTTAATTTTCTTAAGGCCTTAGCTTCAATTTGTCTAATTCTTTCTCTTGTTACTTTAAATTTCTTACCTACTTCTTCTAAAGTATGACTTGAACCATCAAATAAACCAAATCTTAATTCTAATACTTCTTTTTCACGAACAGTAAGTGTATTTAATACTTGTTTTAACTCATCTTTAAGTATTTCATATGTTGCGAAATCTTCTGGTGACATAGTTCTTTCATCAGCAAGAAAATCTCCTAAGTGTGAGTCATCTTCTTCACCTATTGGTGTTTCTAAAGACACTGGATCTTGACTTATTTTTCTTATTTCAGCTATCTTTTCTACAGAAAGTCCCATCTTTTTAGATAGTTCTTGATCAGTAGGTTCTCTATTTAATTCTAGTGTCATTTGTCTTTCTATTCTTGCCATTTTATTAATTGTTTCAACCATATGAACAGGAACTCTTATAGTTCTTGCTTGATCAGCAAGTGCTCTTGTAATAGCTTGTCTTATCCACCAAGTAGCATAAGTACTAAACTTATATCCTTTTCCATAATCAAACTTTTCTACTGCTTTCATAAGACCAATATTTCCTTCTTGAATTAGATCTAAGAATAAAAGACCTCTTCCTACATATCTTTTAGCAATGGAAACAACAAGTCTTAAGTTAGATTCTGCTAAAATATTCTTAGCTTTTTCATCTCCTTCAGCAACTCTTTTTGATAGTTCTTGTTCTTCTTCAAGTGATAACAAACTTATTTTACCTATCTCTTTTAAATACATTCTTACGTTATCATTAACGCTCATGTCTTTACTTTCATCAGGAATGTTATCAGTTATATCATCTTTGATATCAATAGAACTTCCCTCTTCTTCATCTTCTGCTTTTACTTCAATTTGATTTTCTGTAAGTACATTATAAAGTTCATCTAATGCATTACTATCTAAATCTAAATCTATTGTTTTTTTAGCTATTTGTTCATAAGTCAAATATCCTTGTTCTTTACCATCTTTAACTAAATCATTAATTCTTTCTTCAAATGTTTTAATATTGTTTACCATTCTAACACTTCCTTATTTATTTTATTTATTTTATTTGCTAGTTCTATTTTTTTATTAACATCTAATGTTTCATTCATTTCGCGTTTTAATTCATTTATTCTTTTCTTGACTGAATACTCTTTAATAGTATCAAAATAATCTTCAAGTTCACTTTCTGTATACTCGTCTTCATTATGATATCTCATTATTTCTTTTACAGTTTCATTAAGTGATTCATTATCACTTATATAATCTATAAAATCACTATAATTAAAATATCCATAATCATTTCTAAATTCTACTATTTTATATGCAAGTGCCATCATATTATCATGAATTAGATATCCAAGTCCATTTTCAAAATAAAGAATAACATCATCATAATTAAGCATTAAATATAATATTCTTATTTCACTAATATCATATTTATCATATCTTTTCTTAGTAAGTTTTTCTTCTTTTTTTACTTCTTTCTTACTACTTATTTTAATTTTATTTTTAATTACAGATTCATCAATTCCAAACTCCCGAGATAATTCTTTTATCTTAAGTTCTTTTAATATATCATCATCTATTTCATTCAATGATTTTATTGCTTCATTAATATATTTACTAATATCAGTAGAATCTTTCATATTTTTATTTGATTTTAAATAATTAAGTTTAAAATCTATAAAAGATATTCTATTTTTATATGCTATATCAAAAGCATCTTTTCCTTTATTAATGATATATTCATCACTATCTTTATAATCATCAAATACTATTACAGATACATCTATATTATTTTTAATTAATTCATCTCCAATTGATATTGTTCCGAGTACTCCTGCATTATCTTGATCAAGATTTAATACTACTTTGCATTTATATTTAATTATTTTATCTAGATGTTCCTTAGTAAATGCTGTTCCCATTAACGCTACTGTATTATTATAACCAATTGATACCATTCTAATAGTATCCATAAATCCCTCAGTAATAATAATTTCTTTAGACTTTTTTATATTTGGTAAAGCATTGTTAATATTATAAAATATTTTACTTTTAATGAATATATCTGTTTCACGAGAATTAACATATTTTGATAATTGCTTATCTTCTAAATCATTTTTTAGATATTTTCTACCACTAAATCCTACTACATTATTATCCTCATCTATTATAGGAAACATTATTCTGTTTTGAAAAGTATCATATATTTTATTATCTGCTTCACGAACAATATCTATTTTTAATAAATCTTCTAAATTATATTTTTTGGCTAATATTTGATGTAATTTATTATTAGTTGAAAGTCCAATATTAAACTCATTTATTATTTGTTTATCAACAAACCTATCACTTAAATATTTTAATGCTTTTTGTCCATCATTTGAAAATATATTATTTTTAAAGTATTTATTTGCCGTATCAGTTATTTCATAATATTTATCAAATCTAGTTGTTTTCTTAGGCGTACTTATATTTAACTTAATACCTGATTTATCCGCTAGTAACTTAACTGCTTCTTGAAATGATATACCTAAAAACTTTTCTACAAAAGTTATTACATTACCACTTTCTCCACAAGAGAAACATTTATATATTTGTTTATCAGGATGAACACTAAATGATGGAGAATGATCATTATGAAACGGACATAAAGCTTTATTTTTATCATTAAGATTTATATAGCTGCCTATAATATCTACTATATCATTCTTAGACTTAACTTCATCTATTAATTCCTTACTAATGAAAGCCATTTTACCCTCCTAATAATATATATACGAAATAAAAATTAAAAACACTTCTTTTTTTTGCAATTTATTTAAAAATCTTTCATATTATATCATTTTTTAATGATTATTACAATAAAATAACAAATTAAAAAGACTATTTCTAGTCTAATTTTAAAGTTTTTGGTTTTGTTTTACTTATTATTTGAATATTAACATTTTCATTATTTACTATGTATGATAATTCTTCTCCTATTTTACGTTGATATACTGCCTTACCAAGTGGACTATTTACTGATATTTTCATGGTTCTAGAACCTAAATCAGGCATACCAGCAACCAATTCAAATGTTATAGTTTCTTCTGTCTCAGGATATATCATATTAACTGTAACTATATCATTTATGTTAACAATTTCTTCCTCAACTTCATCTAATATAACTATTCTTTTTAGTCCATCTAACTTATGTTTAATGTTTGTAGTTAATGTATAAAAACTTTCTCCACTAAGCATTTCTAATTTAGATAAATTATTTAATTTGTTTGCAAGTTCCTTTCTCATATTTTCTAATTCAGTTATGTATTTATCATAACCTTCTTTTGTTAAATAAATTTTTTCTTTCATTTAGTATCCTCCCTGTAAAAATATTATAGCAAGAAAAAATAACTTTTAAAAGTTATTTATTTAATTTATCAAATTTTCTAAAAGCAACATCATCATCAAGTTCAGTTTCAGATAAGTCATCTAAAATATTTCTTTGTTTTCTTGAAAGATTTGTTGGTATTATTAACTTAAGAACACAATAGAAGTCTCCTTTTTTCCAAGAGTCTTCACTATTAATACCTTTCCCTTTAATTCTTAATGTATCTCCTGGTTGACTACCTTCTTTAATTTTTAGATCAACATAACCATCAACAGTTTTAATAGTTTTTTTACATCCTAAGCAAAGATCAGTTATTGTAACAGGAATATCAATATAAATATCATTTCCATCTCTTCTATATAACTCGTGAGGTAAGACTTTTATTTCAATGTATAAGTCACCATTAGGTCCTCCATTAACACCACGTTCACCTTTACCACTTAACCTTAATTGTTCACCATCATTTATACCAGCAGGTATATCTATAGTAATTGTTTTATGTACTTTAACTTTACCATTTCCTCTACAAGTAGAACATGTGCTTTTAAATGTTTTACCAGTTCCATTACAAGATGTACAAGTTGCTCTTGTTTGAATTGTACCGAATATAGTTTGAGCTTGTTTAATAACACTACCCTTTCCGTTACATTCGCTACATACTTTTTCACCATGGCCACCTTTTCCACCACAGTCTTCACAAATTTCATAATACTCTAAATCAACATCTTTTTTACAACCATACACAGCATCCATAAAATCTATTTTCATACCATAAAGTGAATCTGAACCTTTTCTACTTCTAGTTCTTTGACTTCCTCCGAATGAACTAAATGAACCACCAAATCCGCCAGAGAATAAATCATCAAAAATATCTCCAAAGTCAAAGTTTCCAAATGGATTTCCACCACCATAAGAAGCTCCTCCACCAGCATTTCCATATGGATTTTCAAATGCTGCATGACCATATTGATCATATTTAGCACGATTATCTTTATCTGATAAACAAGCATATGCCTCTTGTGCTTCTTTAAACTTTTCAGGAGCATCAGGACTCTTATTTAAATCAGGGTGAAACTCTTTTGCTTTTTTTCTAAATGCTGACTTTATTTCTGCTTCAGTTGCATCTTTAGAAACACCTAAAACTTCATAATAATCTCTTTTTGCCATATTTATACACCTTTTTCATTCATATATTTTTTAAGTAATTTAACCTTTTCTTCAAATACCTTAAAGCCTTCATTTAAAGTACTTTCCATAGTTAAATCTATTCCTAATTTCTTAAGTAATTCTAATGGATAATCACTTCCACCACTACTTAAAAACTCTATATATTTTTCTTTAAACCCTGGTTCTTTATTAATAAGTTTTTCCGCTATAACAAGCGCACTTATAAAACCAGTCGCATATTTATAAGTATAAAATGCATTGTAAAAATGAGGTATTCTTGCCCATTCATATTTAATATCTTCATCAACTATAAGACTTGGACTAAAATGTTTCATATTAAGTTTATAATATGTGTCACAAAGTACATCCTTTGTTAATGCTTCATTATTTTCACATTTGTTATGAATAACACTTTCAAATTCAGCAAACATTACTTGTCTATAAACAGTTGCTTTAAATTTATCTAAAAACTCTACTAAATAATATATCTTATCATCAATATTTTTTGTAGTTGAAAGTAAATATTCAGACAATAATATTTCATTAACTGTTGATGCTATTTCTGCTAGAAATATTGGATAAGAAGCATACACATATTCTTGAGTTTTATTAGAATAATAAGTATGCATTGCATGTCCCATTTCATGAGCAAGAGTACTTACTGAATCTATATTATTTTCATAATTTAATGATACATATGGATCACTGTCATAGCAACCCCATTCATAAGCACCACTCTTTTTATTATCACAAGGATAAACATCTACAGAATTACTATTTATAAGTCTAGTAAAGTTTTCAATGTAGTCACTTCCAAGTACACTAAGAGCATTAGTTACTAATTTTACCCCTTCATCATAAGGAATATTTTTCTCATCACAAGTAGCTATATTATAATATGTATCATACATATGTAATTTTCTTTTTAAAACACTTGATTTTATATTATAATATTCTTGTAATGAACTTATATTTTTATCAGTAACCTTAATTAGCGTTTCATATAAACTTACTGGTATATTATCTTCAAACAAACCAGCTTCAAGAGCAGAATTATAATTTCTAATCTTACTTGTTAAGCAATCTTTTTTAACAGAACCTGCATATAACTCTTTAATAGTGTTAATATGTTTCTTATAAAAATTAGTCATAGATTCAAACGCATCTTTTCTTACTCTTTCATCACTAGATGTTATATATCTAGAATAGTTACTAGAAGTAAGCTTTACATCTTTATTATTCTCATCTTTAATAGATGAAAGTTCAATATCAGTATTATCAAGAGCAACAAACGCTTCATTAGGCACTCTAAATATTGATGACATACTTTTTAATAATATTTCTTCTTTTTCACTCAATATATGTTTTTTATATCTAAATAAATCTGAAAGTAAAAATTCATATTTAGAAAGTCTTTTATCATCACTAATTAATTTTTCTATTTTCTTAGAGTCTATCAACTGTATTTCAGGATTTATAAAACTAGTTGAACTAGCGTAAAAATCATATATATCGCCAGCTACATTCTTATACTCTTGAAATTTATTATTAGCTGTATCACTATAATATGAAAGATACGCATAAACATAAACTTTATCAATTAATAAATCAGTTTGACTTTGAAGTTCTAATAAAGAATATAAGTTTTCTTTTATTTTGCCCTTGTATTTAATAATATTTTTAACATTTTCTTTTATTTTATCTATTGCATCAAAAAATTCTTTTTCATTTTTAAATATTTTTCTTAAATCCCATTTATATCTATCCATAATACCTCATTTTATCATTGTTTTATTTTAATATTAATTAAGGGCTCAAATAAGAGCCCTCAATCATAAATTATTTTTCTTCAAATTCAGCATCTTTTACTTTACTATCATTATCAGTTGATGATTCATTAGAAGCATTCTCAGCTTGTGCTTGAGATTCTTTTGCTTGCTCTTGGTATACTCTACTAGATAATTCCATAACTACTTTAGATAATTCTTCACTAGAAGATTTAATTTCATCAGTATCGTCTTTTTCTAATGCATCTTTTACTTTCTTAACAGCATCTTCTATTTTAGTCTTTTCATCATCTTTTACTTTATCACCAAAATCTTTAAGAGCTTTTTCAGCACCAAATACCATTTGTTCAGCATCATTTCTTATTTCAGCTTCTTCTTTTCTCTTAGCATCTGCTTCTTTATTAGCTTCAGCTTCTTTCATCATTTTATCAATTTCTTCTTCACTTAAGTTAGATGAAGCAGTAATTGTAATAGCTTGTTCTTTATTAGTTCCTAAATCTTTAGCTTTAACATTAACTATACCGTTAGCATCAATATCAAATGAAACTTCAATTTGAGGCACTCCTCTTGGAGCTGGTGGTATATTAGTTAATTGGAAGTGTCCTAATGTCTTATTATCAGCAGCCATTGGTCTTTCACCTTGTAAGATGTGAATATCTACAGCAGGTTGATTATCAGCAGCAGTACTAAATACTTGACTCTTAGTAGTTGGTATTGTAGTATTTCTTGGAATTAATACAGTCATAACATTTCCTAATGTTTCAATACCAAGTGATAATGGTGTTACATCAAGTAATACTAAGTCATTAACTTCACCAGTTAAAACACCACCTTGAATAGCAGCACCCATAGCAACTACTTCATCTGGGTTAACTTCCTTACTTGGTTCTTTTCCTAATTCTTCTTTAACTAAGTCTTGAACACAAGGGATTCTTGTAGAACCACCAACAAGTAATACTTTATCAATATCTTCTTTCTTTAATTTAGCTTCTTTTAATGCATCTCTAACTGGTTTTCTTGTTGATTCAACTAAATCACTAATTAATTCTTCAAATTTAGCTCTACTTAATGTCATATCAACATGTAATGGACCAGCTTCACCTTGAGTAATGAATGGTAAACTGATTTGAGTAGTCTTAACTCCACTAAGATCTTTCTTAGCCTTTTCAGCACCTTCTTTAAGTCTTTGCATAGCAAGTTTATCTTTAGATAAATCTACACCATTCTCTTTCTTAAATTCTTTAACTATATAATCTATAATAGCATTATCAAAGTCATCTCCACCTAAGTGATTATTACCACTAGTTGCTTTAACTTCAAATACACCATCACCTAATTCTAAAATAGAAACATCAAATGTACCACCACCAAGATCATATACAAGTACTGTGTGAGCATTTTCTTGTTTATCAAGACCATAAGCAAGAGCAGCTGCTGTTGGTTCATTAATAATTCTTTCAACTTCTAAACCAGCAATTTTACCTGCGTTCTTAGTAGCTTGTCTTTGAGCATCATTAAAGTATGCTGGAACTGTAATAACAGCTCTTGATACTTCTCCACCTAAATAACTCTCAGCTGTTTCTTTTAAATTCATTAAGATTTTAGCACTGATTTCTTCTGGAGTATATTTTTTACCCTCAGCTTCAACCTTTTCTTTAGTACCCATTAATCTTTTAATAGAACTAATTACATTTGTAGAAGTTTGAGCTTCTCTTTTAGCTACATCTCCAACTCTAACCTCTCCATTTTTAAAACTTACTACTGAAGGAGTAGTTCTATTACCCTCAGCATTTGGGATAACCTTTGGTTCTCCACCTTCTAATACAGCTACACAACTGTTAGTTGTACCTAAATCTATACCTATAACTTTATTAATTTTTGCCATATTTTATCTCTCCTTTATTTATTATTTATTTACTTTAACCATAGCATGTCTAATTACTTTATCTTTATATTTGTATCCTTTTGTTAATACTTCTAAAACTACATTAGCTGGTTTACTTTCATCTTGATCAGTTAATACAGCCTCTTCAAGAGTAGGATCAAATTCAAGTCCTAGACAATCTATTTCTTTAACTTCAAATTTATCAAGAATAGATGTTAAATTTCCAAGTATCATTTTAATTCCACTTAAGAACTTACTAACATCATCTGTTAAGTCATTATCATCCATCATAACAGCTCTTTCTAAATTATCTTTTATTGTTAAGATTTCTTTTATAAAATCTTCTCCTTCATATTGAAGCATTCTACTTATTTCACTTTGACTTCTAGTCTTGAAGTTTAAAAATTCAGCCTGAAGTCTCATATATTTTTCTTCAAGTTCTTGATTTCTACTTTCAAGTATTTGAATCATTGTATCAGCATCCATGCTTCCACATCCAGAGCATCCACTACACTCACCTGTGCAAGAAGATTCTTCTTCACATCCGCAATCATCACAATTGCATTCGTTTTCACAAGTGCAGTCGTTTTCATTAGATCCACAATTTTCATCATGGCATGTACATTCTTTTCCTTCATTGCAGCCACAAGTACACTCATCGCTACAATTACATGATTTATTTAATTCTTTTTCTGATTTATTTTTATTGTTTTTTTTCAAGTTCATCTTCCTTTCCTTTGCTTTCTATATTTTTCTTTAAATATTCAAGCATATTGACAACTCTATCATATTCCATTCTTTTAGGACCTATTACTGCGATAGTACCTTCTCTACCACCAGCATTATATTTTGTTTTAACTATTGTGACGTTATCATCAATCTCACTTTCGCTACCAATATATACCTTAACCTCATCATCACTTTCTTCAATCTTACTCACCATATCTTTGCTTTCAAATTTACTTATAATGTTTTTAACATCATCAACTGTATTGAATTCCGGTTGTTTTAATATATTAGCTTTACCAGTAAATTTAACATCCCTTTCACTCGCAAAATTTGATAAAGCGTTATAAAAAGCATTATACACAACCTCATAATTTTGAATATAATTTCTTATTATAGGCTTGATATCAAACTCAAGTTTACTTGGAACCTCATCTATTGGCGTCCCTATAAGCATCTTGTTTAATAACTCAGTAGTTTTAGCAATTTCATCCGCAGGAATATTCTCCTCTAGGATAATATTCTTATTTTCAACATGACCAGTATTAGTAATAACAATTGCGATTAATTGTTTTTCACTAATAGGTATAACTTCAACTTTCTGCAGTGTATTATTACTAGATTCTTTACCTAAGATAACAGAAGTATAATTAGTCATATCACTAATTATTTCCAAGCTCTTACTTATCGCGTCAGTAAGTTCAAGTTCCTTGTTATTAAAGATAGTTTGAAGTTTTAACATATCCTCCCCACTAATCTTCTTAGGCTCCATTAAGTTATCAACATAATATCTGTATCCACTTTCAGATGGAACTCTACCCGAAGATATATGTGTTTTCTCTAAATAACCTAAATCTTCTAAGTCAGCCATATCATTTCTAATAGTGGCACTTGAACATTTAAATTTCTTACACAAAGATTTACTACCGACAGGTCTAGCTGTTTTTATATATTCTTCAACTATTGTCTTTAGTAACTCTTTTTGTCTAGTTCCAATCATATATACCTCCTTAGCACTCTCTTCTTTTTAGTGCTAACACTATTATAGTATGCATTATTAGCAAAGTCAATACCAAAGTGCTAATTTTTTTATTTTTTTTCATTTGAAAAAGAGTTTTTCACTCTTTTATCACAAATATATTACCCAATTCGGAAAGTTGGAGAAACGCCGTTTGTATTATTAGCATTATTGTTATTCCAATCACCATTATTGTTGACATTGTAGAAATTGTTATTATTATTATTAGAATTAGCAGAGCGGAGCGTAAAAATAACTCAGGCGATCACGTAATTATTATTAGTACACCTATTTCAAAAAAACTATTCAAAAATTGTTTCAATAGTTTTAGAAACCAATAATTCAATTATATCCTTGTCAGTAACATCTTCTCTTAAAACCTTAGTACTTTTTTTCTTATCTGCATTAAGTACACCTTTTATTAAATCATATTGTCTTTGATATTTAAGTCCTAATTCTTCTAATTTATTATCTAACATTTTGGTCGCTTCTGTAAAAGTATAGTTTTTACCATTCTTTCTAGAAAAACATTTAGAAGGATTATTATATAATATTCTTACCATATCCATCACTCTTTTTTCAAGAGCATGTAAACAAGTATGAGACATTTTTAAAAACCATCTTCTAGTTATATAGTCCTCAGAAGTAACTGGTTTTATACTACATGCCATATTTGCAAAATCAGCTTGTAAGCACGCTAGTCTATCAATTGGTTGCTGGTATATTCTTGCCCATCTTGCTGATAATTTAGAACATAAATTCATTATTTCAACTTGAAGTTCAAAAGCATTATCAACATAATCTAATCCACTAGGTTTTTTTCTAAATCTTGGTATTGACATACATTAAATCTTTTTACCTTTTCTTAATATTTTTATTTTTATCCAGTTATGTCTCAATCGACATAACTGGATTATCTTATTATTTTTTTTATTCATTTCGCTTAGTCCTCACTTCCGTTCGGAGCACGCTCATTATTATCTTCTCAATCTTTTTGATTAATCGGTTAAACATTTTTTTATATTTTTTACAAATCTTTCAACTATCTATCTTTCAATTTATTACCCAATTCGGAAAGCTGGAGAAACGCCGTGTGCAATATAAGCATAACTGCTACCCCAATCACCATTACTGTAGACATTGTAGAAAGCGTAACTATTAGTAGAACTAGCAGAGCGGAGCCACCACCATTCAACAGTTCCTTCACTATCCTTTTTAATTGCACCATTCTTATTACTTGTAGTTACGCCTTTAATTTTATAATAATCTAATTGTCTTGTTAAATCAGCTGCTGAATCATATTGATTAGACCAATCTGAATATATTTCCTTTGGTGCTAATAAATATAGTTTATCTAGTTTATCTTCTGGTGATGTAATGTTATTTGTATCTTCTTTACCATGACCTGATACTGTCTTGGTATCTATTATAACATTTCTTAATTCCTCTGGTAATGAATTATAGATATCATTATCTATAAACGTTTTCATTTGACTATTTAGCCATCCACCTTTATTACTGCTAGTTGGATTCATATTATGCGTAGTTATAACATCTGCAAACTCTACTACAAATCCACATGCACTTTGCGAGAAACCACTATTATTACATTCATTTGGTGCTTTTAAATTTGCAAGTCTTACAGTAAATTCTTTTCCATTTACTTTTACTGTTTTAGTATTTCCTACCTTATACGGACAATTTTCTTCATTATTAACGCATTTTTTTGCATTACTTGCTATTACTTTCCAAGAGTCTTCACCGAATGATTTTGCTGGTAGTGGTGTTTGTGTTGTACTTCCATTACACTCAAACTTATATCCTGATGGTACATCTTCTAAGTCACTACTATTTAAATCAGTTATCTTTTTACCAGATGGTAATTCTGCTATCCACTCTCCATTTGATACTTTCATACTTTTAACTGATCCATCAGCATTTAAAAGTACACAATATTGTAGTTTTTTACCTGTCATATCAAGTTTAGTGTTATCTTCACTACTTACATATGTTAGTTTATTTCCTTTCATACTTTCAGATATGTATTTTTTAGATACTTCACTATATATTGTTTTTGCTTCTGTTAAGAAACTGTTCTTTTTAGAATCATTAAACATCTTTAGTACGTTAGGAAGTGCTATTATTACTAGTATTGCAAGTATTGCTATTACTGCTAGTAATTCTACTAATGTAAATCCTTTTTTATTCATATAACCTTACTCCTTTACTCTTATTTTACTTAGTATGGTTAAATTATAACATTTGCTATTTCACTAGTCAATTTACAAATGATTGACGTCTAACGAATTTTTGCAAAATAAAAATAGAGATTTCTCTCTACTTTACTGTTCTAATTATAGATATATTATCAAATTCAAATGATTTTAATATTTTATTTGCTTCTTCATAAGTCATATTATTAATTCTAGAATAATCATTATAACTTAATCCTTCATCTAACATAATAGATTCACAAATTATATATTCAACATCTTCTATATTATCAAAATCACATATATAGCCTTTTAAATATAACTTTTTCTTTCTTTCAAAATCACTTTTTGTAAGTTTT
>ENA-ORSL01002562-ORSL01002562.1-human-gut-metagenome-genome-assembly--contig:-NODE-2562-length-13000-cov-10.006875_pt1 | contig 13000 bp, 13 predicted proteins | sample MGYA00242190_ERZ509157 | MGnify/ENA primary metagenome ERZ509157 (study PRJEB26280, sample SAMEA2338664) | human gut metagenome | biome: human gut; feature: human-associated habitat; material: faeces...
TAGAGAAAAGAAATATGCCCGCTGCGAAAATAGGCCGCCTTTGGAAATTTAAGATTAGCGAAGTAGACGCCTGGATGAAGTCCGGCGTGGCGGCGGATAAGTAATCTGGATTGGGTGATGAACTATGGGCTTTATAGATTCGTATAAGCATCTCGAAAAGCTGTGTGGCGATATGCTGCAAACTCAGCACGGTGTCTCCGCTTATATAGCCGAGATGGAAAGTACCCCAAATGGTTCATATTGGGTTCAAGGCTGGGTCGAAGATCTCAAGTGCCTTAAGCATTACCGCTGGGTCAGAAACCAAATTGTACACGACCCGAATAGCAGCGAAGAAAATATGTGCGACCTCAGCGACGCACAATGGATTGACAATTTTTATGATAGGATTATGAAGCAAGGTGATCCTCTTGCTATGTATCAAAAGGCGACAAAACCTCGGCCTGTCGCAAAGCCAAAACCGCTCCACCAATCGCCGCAAGCACAATATACATATTCCGTACAGCCGGTTTACTCAAAAAAGGAAGCGAAGAAAGCCACCGGATGGGTTGTGTTATTGATTGTTATAGTACTTGTCGGACTGTTTTTTGTGCTTAAACACCTTGTAAATTAATCAGGAGATGCACTATGGCACTGGAAAATAAATTGAGGCTGACAAGCTCCGCCGATCTTGCCCGGGAAGAAGAACGCATCAGCAAGAAAAAGGCGGTAGAACTGTTTGAAAGCGGTGTCCTCGACACCCTGCCGGCGGGTAAATTCTCGACCTTGCAAACGATTCACAAATATCTGTTTGAAGATATTTACGACTTTGCTGGCAAACTGCGCACGGTGAATCTGGCGAAGGGTAATTCCCGCTTTGCGCCGCTGATGTATCTGGAGGCGGCACTGGCCAACATCGACAAGATGCCACAGTCCACCTTTGACGAGATCATCGAAAAATATGTGGAAATGAATATTGCCCATCCCTTCCGGGAGGGCAATGGGCGTAGTACTCGCATCTGGCTTGACCATATCCTGAGAACTGAAATCGGCAAGGTCGTGGACTGGAGCAAGGTGGATAAAGAGGATTATCTCCTTGCAATGGAGCGCAGCCCGATTAAAGATGTGCAAATCAAAGTATTACTAAAAAGCGCGCTTACAGACGAAATAAACAGCCGTGAGGTCTATATGATAGGCATCGACCACAGCTACTATTATGAGGGTTATACGACCTTTAAGACGGAAGAATTGTAATCAATAGCGAAATACACCACAATTATCAAGCGATAAAAGGAGTGTTTGAACAATGAAAGAAGATAATATCGAACAGCAACACACGGAAGAAACTCCCGAAAAGAATAGAGTTATTGCTTGGGTAAAAGAACACAAATCACAGTTACTTCTTGCCGGAGTTAGCATCACTACCGTATTCTTAACCGTTATGGGAATAAAAAATAAAGATGCTCTCACAGATTTATGGAAGTCATTGAAAATACAAATTGAAAAAGGGGCTTTATATAGTTCTAAATGGTTTGAAAAAGCAAGTCTTGAGGAACTTGAAAAAGCAAGAGAAATAGTTCAAAAAGACTTCAATAATCCAAAACTTGATTTAGATTATAGAAATGAATGTTGGAATCTTTTGAACCGTTTTGATAATGCCATAGGAAAAATCAAATGGAATGGGAAAGAATACGGATATCCTGTTCACAGTAGTAACGGTTGGCATTTGCTGAGTGATGACTAAAACATTAATTTTCAAACAAGAAGCGAGGTGCAAATATGCCGAATCAGAATTGGCAATTTGAACTGGAAGAATATATTAAGCAGGGCGAACCGGACCGGGCAGAAAAAAGTGAAGCGTGGCAGACTGCCATCGGCTTGCAGGCGGTGGACGGGCTGAACACCTCTGCCTATCTGCTGGATACCGCTAAAGATCACATTGAGGGCAAAATCACCATCGATGAAGCCCAGCAGCGCATTCATAGCTATTATGAGCAGCGTACCACCCGCACCGAAATCGAGAACGAAACGAAAGAAGCGGACATTGTTTCCGCCAGAATCGCAAAACTGTTGGGGGAAAAAGCCTTCCAATTCTCGCCTGCCGAGTGGCTCTCCATCCACCGCAGACTGTTTGAAGGCGTGTTCAGTCACGCCGGGCAGATTCGTCAGTACAACATCACTAAGAAAGAGTGGGTACTGAACGGCGACACCGTAATCTATGCGGACTGGAACAGTATCAAGGATACGCTGGATTATGATTTTGCCACCGAAAAACAGTTCTCCTATGAGGGCCTGTCCGTAGATGCGGCGGTGAAGCACCTGGCGAAATTCGCTTCGGACATTTGGCAGATTCATCCCTTCGGCGAGGGAAACACCCGTGCCACCGCCGTCTTTATGATCAAATATATGAAAACTTTCGGCTTTCGTGTAAACAACGACGCCTTTGAAAAGAATTCGTGGTACTTCCGCAACGCCTTGGTCCGAGCGAACTATACGAATCTGCAAAAGGGCGTTCACGCCACCACAAAGTTCTTGGAAATGTTTTTCAGCAATCTTCTTTTGGGCACGGATTACGAGCTGAAAAACCGCTATATGCACATTGATTATGTGGAGGAAAGCCATCCCCAAAGTATCAATTTCAAAGTTTCAAAGTATCAATTTGATACTTTGGACTGCTCACTGGAAGAACTGGCGGTTTTGGAACTGGTCGCACAAAACCCGGTAATCAAGCAGCAAGAGCTAGTGAACGCAACGGGAAGGTCTATCGCAACTGTAAAGCGGATTATGAAGTCGCTGCAAGATAAAAACTATATCCGCAGAGAGAGCGGCAAGCGATACGGCAAATGGGAAGTGCTAGTTTGACCGGAAACGACCCTTGGTAAGCCTACATTAAAAACCCAGTTACAACTATAATAACAACGGGACATACAACATTTAAAAGGAGGCATTTGCAAAATGAGCGAAAACACGGAATTGTACGAAAAAATGAATGATGAAATCAGAGCCAAGAAACCTAAAATGGCTATTTGCTATGATTTCGACAAGACCTTATCACCCGATGATATGCAAACATTTACGCTCATTCCATCTTTTGGAATAGATAAAAGCGAGTTTTGGCAGTCCTCCAATAAACTTGCAAAAGATAATCTAATGGACACGAATTTGGCGTGGATGCACGAATTGATAAGATATTCTGAGTTCAAACGGAAGTCTCTTAAGCGTGAGTACTTCAGAAAAATCGGTGCGGATGTAGAGCTTTATAAAGGCGTCAAAACTTGGTTCAAGCGAATGAATGAATATGCCGAAAAGAAAGGAATTGAACTGGAACATTATATCATTTCTTCAGGACTTAAAGAAATAATCGAGGGAAGCGAAATCGCTCAGTACTTTAAACGAATATATGCCTCCACATATCTTTATTCCGCAGATGGCGTCGCAAAATGGCCAGCGCAAGCGATCAATTACACGAATAAGACTCAATTTATATTCCGTATTGCGAAAGGCTTTCTTGAAGAATACGATGAAAGAGTTAATGACAGCATGCCTGATGAATTGTTGAGAATTCCCTATGAAAATATAGTTTACATAGGCGATAGCGCAACCGATATTCCTTGCATGCGATTAGTAAAAAGCAAGGGCGGCTATTCTATCGGTGTTTTTGATCCCCAAAAAGATAACAGAGGAAAAGTTTACCAGTTGTTTAGTGATGGGCGTATAAACTTTTATGCGCCTGCTGATTATTCTGCAAACAGCGAAATTTCCAAATTTATGAAACAAATAATCAATGAAATATCCGCAAAAGAATCAATAAAAACAGAGCTCAGAATTCTAAAGCAACCCGCAGAAGCTTTCAAAATAAAGAAAAGCATTGAAGATATTGCAAGAGCGTATCCTGTCAAAATGTCTGCGAAAGAAAAGCGTGAATTTGAACAAATGACAAGCACTTTAGAATCATTGATTCCAGGAAATATTGATTAGCATTTTTAATGGTGCATGGCTGGAAGGTTATAAGCAAAGATTTAATTTCCCCCACACTAGAATTCATCGGAATGATAAGCTGATATAGCAAGAAGAAAGGGACATATTTATATGGCTAACGGAAACAACGCCACAATCGGCTTTGAAAAACAAATCTGGGACGCTGCCTGTGTCCTTTGGGGACATATCCCCGCAGCAGAATACCGAAAAGTGATCGTAGGACTTATTTTCCTGCGCTACATATCCAATGCGTTTGAAAAGCGTTATCAGGAGCTTGTCGCTGAGGGCGACGGCTTCGAAGATGACCGTGATGCCTACGCCGAAGATAACATTTTCTTCGTACCGGAGGATGCACGGTGGAGCAAGATTGCTTCTGCTGCTCACACCCCTGAAATTGGCACACTTATCGACAATGCAATGCGGGCTATTGAAGCAGAAAACAAAAGTCTGAAAAATGTGTTGCCCAAAAACTATGCAAGCCCAGATTTGGACAAACGTGTTTTGGGCGATGTGGTTGACCTGTTCACCAATATGAATATGGGCGATAACGAGGACAGTAAAGATCTCCTCGGCAGAACTTATGAATACTGTATTGCTCAGTTTGCAGCGTATGAAGGTGTAAAGGGCGGCGAATTCTATACCCCATCCAGCATTGTTAAAACCATTGTCACTATTCTGAAACCGTTTGCCAACTGCCGTGTCTATGACCCTTGCTGTGGCTCCGGCGGTATGTTCGTTCAGAGTGCAAAGTTTATAAAGGCGCACAGCGGCAATCGTGGTGAAATCTCTGTTTATGGTCAGGAGAGCAACGCCGATACTTGGAAGATGGCAAAGATGAATATGGCGATCCGTGGTATCGACGCCAACTTCGGGCCGTATCAGGCAGACACTTTCTTTAATGACCTCCACCCTACGCTCAAAGCAGATTTTATTATGGCAAATCCGCCGTTCAACCTCTCCAACTGGGGACAGGAAAAGCTGAAGGACGATGTGCGTTGGCAGTTTGGTACGCCCCCCGCCGGTAACGCCAACTACGCGTGGATTCAACATATGATCCACCACCTCGCCCCCAACGGCAAGATCGGTCTTGTTCTTGCAAATGGTGCGCTGTCCACTCAAACCAGCGGCGAGGGGGAAATCAGAAAACGCATCATTCAGGCTGACCTTGTGGAGGGAATTGTAGCTCTGCCGACACAGCTTTTTTATAGCGTGACCATTCCCGTCACCCTCTGGTTTATCAGCAAGAATAAAAAGCAAAAGGGCAAGACGCTTTTTATTGACGCCCGAAAAATGGGACATATGGTTGATAAAAAGCACAGAGATTTCACCGACGAGGACATTCAAAAATTAGCAGATACCTTCGAAGCATTCCAAGAAGGGACATTGGAAGATGTAAAGGGCTTCTGTGCTGTGGCAGACCTTCAGGCGATTGAAAAGCAGGACTTTATCCTAACTCCGGGCCGATATGTGGGTATCGAAGAAGTTGAGGACGACGGCGAGCCTTTTGAGGAAAAAATGGCCCGTTTAACCTCTGAACTTTCGGAGATGTTCAAAAAGTCCCACGAGCTGGAGGATGAAATCCGCAAAAAACTGGGGGCGATTGGGTATGAAGTTTGAGATGAAAACAAAAGCGCTCCGATTCCTGTCAGATATTCAGACTGGGCCGTTTGGTAGTCAACTTCATAAAGAAGATTATGTGGATGATGGAACTCCTATTGTTACTGTTGAACATCTTGGCAATCGTGTTTTTACCGAGCAAAATCTACCGAGAGTTTCTAACGAAGATAAACAGCGGTTAAGTAAGTACATCCTCAAAGAAGGCGACATCGTGTTTAGTAGAGTCGGCTCGGTCGACAGATGTTCATTTGTTGATAGCCGACATACAGACTGGTTGTTTTCGGGCCGCTGTCTACGAGTCCGCCCATTCGAAGAAATCAGTCCCCTGTTTTTGTATTATTTCTTCTGCTTGGAAAGTACCAAAAAATTTATGCGCAATATTGCAGTTGGAGCCACTATGCCTTCTATCAACACAAAATTGATGGGAGAAATTGAGGTTTCCTACCCCGATAAGCAAGTGCAAGAAAAAATCGCAAACTTGTTGGGAGCAATAGACGATAAGATCGAACTAAACAATGCGATAAATGATAATTTAGCGGCTTAAAGCTCGACGGCGGATACATCCAGTTCGCCGGACATTAGTTTGGGTAAAAGAGCGTCACGGATTTTTTCTAGGCGGCAAATTTCCTCGTAATTATTCTGGATAGCAGCGTCTATAGGCGCAACAATAGCCTCGAATTTTACGATTTCTCTATCTGATGGGATAAAAATCGGCAGTTCGGTTAATGCGGTTCGATTGATCGAACCAAAAACAGTTCCTTCTCCGTTAAACACATCCAACTGCTTGTGGAGGGAGAACATAGTATAAAGGACAAATGACTGCTGATTGCTCTTTGAATGTATGGCAGCAAGCCCTCGGCCAATGCAACAATCTGTATAAGCGACATTCAAATCGCCAACAGGCGCTCGAACACTCATTAAAGTGTCATTTGCGCAAGCCATTCGCTTTGGTTCGGTTGTATACAAACGGGCAGACGGAAAACGGAATCCAAACTCAGCTCGTCCCTGAAAGAAAACCGCACCGTTGCCATCTTCGTTATAACTACTTCCATTTGGGGACTGTCCCATTGTAATGTCTGCGATGTCGCTGAGGGTACCCATATATCCCCCGGATACAGGGTTATCAATAAACATTCGTTGGTAGAGTGCTCTTGCCTGCTGCTCTAAATTATCATTTATATCTATGTCAATAATGGAGGCTATTATGAAATACGAATGTGGAAATGTTTTATTGTTAAACAACGGAAAAACAGTATTTGTCGTTGAGGTTGATGAAAATAAGAAAGAGTATGGTGTTGTCAACACAGACAACGAAAATGAGATTGTTCGTATAAGTGATAGGGATGTTTTTCAACAGCTAACTTAACCAAATCACTCTCATCAGTGGCGAGAGTTTTATCAAAGGAACAGCCGCTGTGTATCGTTCTCTTTTGGAAAAGGAGAACGACAATGAGACAAAAATTGATTCAAACTGTTGTTACAGATATGCTTTCATACCTGAACAACGCACAAGTCGAAAAGCTGCAAGAAGTTTTACTGCACACTCTGTGGGATTATGACATTAGTCCTTCCGATGGCAAGACCAAGGAGCAGGAGCAAGACCTTTTAGCACTTTTTCTTGCCGCCAAGCGTATTGAGGGTTGTTCCGAAAAGTCACTGAATTACTATCAGGCCACCACACAGGCAATGCTTGACGGCATCGGGAAACCAATCAAGGAGATTGTGACAGAGGATATTCGTCAGTACCTGACGAATTACCAAAGGGAACGCCATTCCAGCCGAGTGACCATAGATAACATTCGGCGTATTCTTTCATCGTTCTTCTCTTGGCTGGAAGATGAGGATTATATTCTTAAAAGCCCCGTTCGCCGGATACATAAGGTCAAAACAGCGTCAAATATCAAGGAAACCTACTCTGACGAAACCCTTGAGCTGATGCGGGATAGCTGCTCTGAAATGCGGGATTTGGCGATGATCGACCTGCTTGCTTCAACCGGAATGCGTGTTGGCGAAATGGTGCTTCTAAACCGGGATGATGTGGATTTTGCAGAGCGGGAGTGCGTGGTGTTTGGCAAAGGAGACAAAGAGCGAATGGTCTACTTTGACGCCCGAACAAAGCTGCACCTGCAAGCCTATTTGGAAAGCCGCAATGATGATAATCCGGCACTGATCGTTTCTCTGAAAGCACCTTTCAAACGCCTATCCATAGGCGGTGTCGAAACAAGATTACGGGAATTGGGCAGGCAGTTGGGCGTACATAAAGTGCATCCGCACAAGTTCCGCCGAACGCTGGCGACGATGGCGATAGATAAAGGAATGCCCATAGAACAGCTTCAGCAATTACTGGGGCACAAGCGGATTGACACGACTTTGCAATACGCAATGGTCAAACAAAGCAATGTGAAACTGGCGCATAGAAAATATATCGGATAGAGGGAGTGTTAAAAATGCAATGGGGTGATTTGATTACCTTAGAATACGGAAAGCCAATTAAGGATAAGGAGTCTGTCGATGGGCCTATTCCTGTGTATGGTACTAATGGACAAATAGGAACTTCCCATTTAAAGCCACTGTGTGAGCATCCGTCATTTATTCTTGGAAGAAAGGGTGCTTATCGGGGTGTTCATTATTCAGATACTCCCTTTTCTGTTATCGACACAGCTTTCTACGCCCAGCCCATTAGTGATAAGGTTGATTTGAAATGGGCTTACTATAAGTTTTTGACCTATGATATTAATCGTATTCCTTTTTCCATATATACTCGAAAAAGAGAAACACATAGATTTGCTTGATAATAATACTGGGATTATTAAGATCTCCAAGGATATAAGGGATGAGTTACAAGCCTATTTAGACACCATCGGAATCAATTCATATCGCCTAATGCCAGACCTGTCAAGCGTTTGCGAAGCTGTGGAAAGAAAAGTTAGAGATAACCGAACAAAGTGCCGTTCACTTTTCAAAAAGAAATCGTAGAGAACTCACATAAGTCTGTAAAAAAAGGAGCAATCAACCATGCCGGGATATAACACAGAAGCGGATTATGAAAACGCTATAATCGAGCTTTTCAGAAATGATTTGGGCTATGAGTATGTCTACGGCCCGGATGTGGAACGAGACTTTAAGAGCCCGCTCTATGATTCGGTATTGGAGGAGTCCTTGTATCGTCTGAACAAGGGCTTACCTGCTGACGCCATTAACGACGCTTTATTCAAACTGCGCAACTTTGAAAATGGCGAGCTTGTGCAGAAAAACGCCGAGTTTATGGAGTACCTGCAAAGCGGCATTCCGGTCCGTTACTTAGAAAAGAGCGAGGAGCGTTCCGGCATTGTGTATCTCGCTGACTATTCCCACCCCGAAAACAACTCCTTTATCGTTGCCAATCAATGGACCTTCATTGAGAACAGTAACAAGCGTCCGGATGTTATTCTCTTTCTCAACGGCTTGCCCATTGTTCTTGTGGAGCTGAAATCTCCCTCCCGTGAGGAAACGGACGCTTCCGAGGCCTATCGGCAGCTCCGGAATTATATGCAGGAAATTCCGTCGATGTTCATTTACAACGCCATCTGCGTGATGAGCGATCAATCTACTTCTAAGGCAGGAACGATCACCTCAGGTGAAGATCGTTTTATGGAGTGGAAAACGAAAGATGGCAGTTATGAAAATACCCAATATGCACAGTTTGACACCTTCTTTGAAGGATTGTTCCAAAAAGATCGTCTGCTGGATATAATCAAAAACTTTATCTGCTTCTCCAACGAGGGAATCAAGAGCTTCAAAATTCTTGCCGGATACCATCAGTATTTTGCAGTAAGAAAAGCAATCGAATCTACAAAGCACGCAACTGTAACGGACGGCAAGGGCGGTGTTTTCTGGCACACACAAGGCAGCGGAAAATCGCTGTCTATGGTCTTCTATGCTCATCTGCTGCAAGATGCCCTGGATAGTCCCACAATCGTTGTCCTTACCGACCGCAACGACCTTGACGATCAGCTTTATGGACAGTTTGCCAAGTGCAAAAAATTTCTGCGGCAGGAACCTATCCACGCAGAAAGCAGAGAGCATTTGAAGTCGCTGCTTGCCGGCAGACAGGCAAACGGGATTATCTTTACTACAATGCAGAAGTTTGAGGAATCCCACGAGCCCCTTTCTGAGCGCCGCAATATTGTCGTGATGGCAGATGAGGCACATCGTGGGCAGTACGGACTTGCGGAAAAAATCAAAATCACAACAAACGAGGATGGCGAAGAAGTCGCCAAGCGTGTTGTTGGCACGGCTCGCATTATCCGCAATAGCTTGCCCAATGCTACATACATCGGCTTTACCGGCACGCCGATTTCTTCCAAAGATCGCAGCACCCGTGAGGTGTTCGGTGATTACATTGACATCTACGATATGACGCAGGCTGTCGAGGATGGTGCAACACGCCCGGTCTACTATGAAAGCCGTGTTATCAAACTGCATTTGGATGAAGCCACCTTGCGCCTCATTGATGCTGAATATGATATTATGGCCAATAACGCCGATCCGCAGGTTATCGAGCAGAGCAAAAAACAACTTGGCCAGATGGAGGCTGTCCTGGGCAACGACCAGACGATCAATTCGTTAGTCTGCGACATTCTTGACCACTACGAAAATAACCGTGCGAACCTGCTCACGGGTAAAGCGATGATTGTTGCATATTCTCGCGCCATTGCTATGAAGATATACAACCGCATTCTCGAACTGCGTCCGGCTTGGACGGAAAAAGTCGCCGTTGTAATGACCGAGAGCAACAAAGACCCGGAAGAATGGCGTAAAATCATTGGAAACAAGCACCACAAAGACGAACTAGCACAGAAATTCAAGGATAATGACAGTCCCCTGAAAATTGCTATTGTCGTAGATATGTGGCTGACGGGCTTTGATGTACCATCCCTTGCAACAATGTATGTCTACAAACCGATGCAGGGCTACAACCTGATGCAGGCCATTGCCCGTGTCAATCGAGTCTTCCGTGATAAGGAAGGCGGTCTTGTCGTCGACTATGTAGGTATCGCTTCCGCCTTGAAGCAGGCAATGAACGACTATACGGTACGGGATAAAAAGAACTATGGCGATACCGATGTCGCAAAGGTTGCATATCCCAAGTTCCTCGAAAAGCTCTCTATATGCCAAGATCTGTTCCATCACTACGACTACTCAAAGTTTATGTCCGGCACGGATCTTGAGCGGGCAAAAACAATCAGCGGCGCTGTGAACTTCATAATGGGTCGGGAGTTGGAGAAGGAACGGGATACTTTCCTCAAAGAGGCACTGATGCTTCACCAAGCACTGTCTCTCTGTTCTTCCTTGGTAGATGAGCCGATGCGGTTCGAAGCAGCCTTCTTCGAGTCTGTCCGTGTCCTTGTCATTCGGCTGACTAATCAGGGCGGTGGGCAAAAGATTTCTCTCCCGGAGATGAATGCCCGGATCAATGAGCTTTTGAAGCAGAGCATCAAGAGTGACGGCGTCATCAATCTGTTTTCTGATGTTAACTCCGAATTTTCTCTGTTTGATCCGAAGTTCCTTGAAGAAATCTCCAAGATGAAGGAAAAGAATCTCGCCGTAGAATTGCTGAAAAAATTGATCGCCGAGCAGGTTCAGATTTACCGCAGGACAAATGTGGTCAAATCCGAAAAATTCAGTGAGATTATGCAGCGGGCGATGAACGCCTATCTGAACGGTATGCTGACAAATGAGCAGGTCATTGATGAGATGATGAAGCTTGCCAAGCAGATCGCCGCTGCGCACAACGAAGGTAAAGAACTTGGCCTCACGGCGGATGAGTTAGCATTCTATGATGCGCTGACAAAGCCACAGGCAATCAAAGATTTTTATGAAAATGATGAATTGATCGCCATTACAAAGGAACTTGCTGAAACCCTTCGCAAGAACCGCACGATTGACTGGAACAGGCGTGAACAGGCAAGGGCAAGAATGCGCATGCTGATTAAACGCCTTTTGAAAAAACATAAGTATCCGCCCGAAGGGATGGACGATGCGGTTCAAACTGTTATGACGCAGTGCGAGCTTTGGACGGATAATATGGAGGAGTGAGTATGGACACACAGAAGCTTTCTATAGCAATTCAGGCGTTTATAAAAAAGCAATCCACCAATGCCGCATATTACGAAGAAAACTGGAATGAACGGAAAGAGCGAAAAGCATACTACCAATCCTTCACCAAAGATAAGCTCTTGGCAATGACCGAAGAAGATTTCCTTGAGTATATCAGCAGGCTTTGGGCAGTTCTGATGTGGGGAAACAAAAAATATGTTGTCGATAAACTGATTGAAGATAATGGCTTTTCTACGCTTAAAAAGCAGTTAGCCGACCTGTTGTACGGATCTGCCTCTGTAGAGAAGCGGTGGGATATTTTTCTGAAATCTGTAAAAGGTATGGGACCTGCTACAATCAGTGAACTGCTTTCCTATATGAATCCGCAGGAGTACATCGTATTCAACAAGACAACCATTCTTTGTTACGGTTACTTGGGGATTCCGAATATGCCCAAGTACAACTACCAATACACCGGAAAGAAATATACTGAAGTGTGTGCGGTTGCAAAGGAAATTGCATCCAGTCTGAAAAAAGCAGGCGCTGCTGATTCGGACTTGCTGGCTGTTGACTATTTCCTGTGGGATGAAATTCTCCCTCTCGCAGAAAAGGATGTCCCCACCACAGATGCAATTTCTATTTCTCAGGAGCCCGTTTCTGCCAGAGATTCAAGATCGCTTCACGATGAAATCAAAGACAAGCTGGTGGACATAGGAAAGCTGCTTGGCTTTGACAGCCGCTCTGAAGTAAAGATTGCAACAGGCGCAGTTGTAGATGCTGTCTGGGAAGCTAAAATCGGCAATATGGGAAAAGCGATTTATGTTTTTGAGGTGCAGTCCAAAGGTTCTATCGATAGCCTTATTCTAAATTTGAAAAAGGCACAGAGCAATGCAGCGGTTCAAGCTGTTGTCGCTGTTGCAGACGAAGAACAGCTTGCGAAGATCATTCAGGAAAGTGCCGGTGTGATTGACGAGAAATCTCTGCGAACTTGGGATTCTGAGGATGTTTTGGCAGTTTATGATGCGCTGGTGCGGGCACACGAATCAATTAACAAACTGGCGCTTGTGCCGGAAAGCTTCTGACCTCTTGCTCTGGTAAAGTCCGGAACAATATCAGATTTAGTTTGACATAGTTCCGATAGAACAATGACATTGTTCCGGAAATTTTTGATATTGTTCCGAACATTGTTCTTTTTCGTTCGGTCAGAGCTGTATATAAAACAAGCGGAGGCCATCGGCCCCCGCTTGCTCGTTACCCATATACAATTTCCTGCATCACGATCTCGTTCGCTCGGTTTCGGATGCCGTTCATCTTCCGCACCCACGCCATCGGGTCATCGGCTTTCAAGGCC
>ENA-ORSL01002566-ORSL01002566.1-human-gut-metagenome-genome-assembly--contig:-NODE-2566-length-12974-cov-4.554997_pt1 | contig 12974 bp, 10 predicted proteins | sample MGYA00242190_ERZ509157 | MGnify/ENA primary metagenome ERZ509157 (study PRJEB26280, sample SAMEA2338664) | human gut metagenome | biome: human gut; feature: human-associated habitat; material: faeces...
CGCACGCTGATGCTGACCTTCTTCTTCCGCTATATGCGGCCGCTGATCGAGAACGGCTATGTGTATTCCGCCATGCCGCCGCTGTATAAGCTGATCCGCGGCAAGACCACGCGGGTGGCGTTTTCCGACGAGGAGCGCGACGAAATCTCGGCAGAGCTGCGCGCGGACAACCCCAACGCGAAGGTCGACATTTCGCGGTTTAAGGGTCTCGGCGAGATGAACCCGCATGAGCTTTGGGAGACGACGATGGACCCCGAGCGCCGCACGCTCAAGCGCATCAAACTGCAGGACGCGATCAAGGCGGACGAGATTTTCACGCTCCTGATGGGCGAAAAGGTCGAGCCGCGCAAGGAATATATCGAACAGAACGCAAAATACGTCGCAAATTTGGACTATTGACGGAAAATTGCCAAGCTTGTCATTGCGAGGTTCTAAAAGAACTGCGGCAATCTCGTGCAGGCAGCAGGAAAAGGCGAAGGACGGGAGACACGGATTGCCACGTCGGGCATACGCCCTCCTCGCAATGACAGGGTGGGACGAATTACCGCTTCGCTGTGCAGCGGTTGTAAACGGAAAAATCGCCGAGCTTGTCATTGCGAGGTTCTGAAAGAACCGTGGCAATCTCAAAAAGAGAAATGAAACAGTATTATGTTTATTTTCTGACAAACAAAACAAATACAGTATTATATGTAGGTGTGACAGGAAACCTACAGCGGCGGTTGTTCGAACATAAAAACGAGTTTGTTGACGGATTCACGAAACGCTATCATATTCACAAATTGGTGTATTTTGAAACGACGTCGGACGCTACGGCTGCGATTGAGCGGGAAAAGCAAATAAAGGGCTGGTCCCGCGCGAGAAAAAATGCACTTATTTCGACAATGAATCCAAAATGGGAAGACTTGTCATTGGAATGGGAATAGATTGCCACGTCGCTACGCTCCTCGCAATGACAGAGAAGAACGGATTGCCACGTCGGGCTTACGCCCTCCTCGCAATGACAGGGTGGGACGAATTACCGTGTAGCTGTGCAGCGGTTGTAAACGGAAAAACCGCCGAGCTTGTCATTGCGAGGTTCTGAAAGAACCGCGGCAATCTCGTGCAGGCAGCAGGAAAAGGCGGAGGACGGGAGACACGGATTGCCACGTCGCTACGTTCCTCGCAATGACAGAGAAGAACGGATTGCCACGTCGGGCATACGCCCTCCTCGCAATGACAGGGTGGGACGGATTACCGCGTAGCTGTATGTATCGCAATGACGGAGTGAGATGGATTACCAGCCGCTGTACGCCTTAAAATGATAATCAAAACAAACATTATTTCAAGGAGGAAATACCTTGGCACATAAGAAGGACTACAAGCCCGAGGACATCATGTTCCCCGAACAGGCGATCGTGACCTCGGAGCTTGTCCACGAGATGAAAACCAGCTACATGGAGTACGCGATGTCGGTCATTATCGGGCGCGCCCTGCCGGACGTGCGCGACGGCTTGAAGCCCGTGCATCGCCGCATCCTGTACGCAATGTATGAAGACAATTTGACCGCCGATAAGCCCTTTAAGAAGTCCGCGACCTGCGTCGGCGACGTATTGGGTCGGTACCATCCGCACGGCGACGCCTCGGTTTATGACGCGCTCGTTCGTTTGGCGCAGGATTTCTCCATGCGCTATATGCTCGTGGACGGACACGGCAACTTCGGCTCGGTTGACGGAGACCCCCCTGCGGCGTACCGTTACACTGAGGCACGCCTCTCCAAAATCTCCAACGAAATGCTCCGTGACCTTGAGAAGGACACGGTAGACTGGGACCCCAACTTCGACGAGACGCGTAAGGAGCCGCGTGTGCTGCCCTGCCGCTTCCCGAACCTGCTGGTCAACGGCTCGTCCGGTATCGCGGTCGGCATGGCGACGAACATCCCGCCGCACAACCTGACCGAGGTCATCAACGCCTGCCTCTGCGTGCTGGAAAATCCGGAGGCGACGCTCTATGACCTCATGGAGCACATCACGGGTCCCGACTTCCCGACAAAGGGCTTGATCCTCGGGCGGGCGGGCATCCGCAGTATGTATGCCACCGGAAAGGGTCGCATTACGATGCGCGCGCGGACGGAGCTGGAGGAATTCGGTCAGAATCGCCAGCGCATTATCGTCACCGAGATCCCCTATCAGGTCAACAAGCGGATGCTCATTAAGAGCATGGCGGACCAGGTCAACGAAAAGCGGCTCGAGGGCATTTCCGACATCCGCGACGAGTCCGACCGCAACGGTATGCGCATTGTTGTTGAGCTGAAGCGCGACGCGAATGCACAGGTCGTGCTCAACCGCCTGTTCGCGCAGACCTCACTGCAAACGACCTTCTCGGCAAACCTGCTGGCGCTCGTGAAGAATCAGAGCCAGCCGAAGGTCCTGTCGCTGCGGGAGATTTTGGACGAGTATCTGGCGCATCAGGAGGAGGTCGTGATCCGTCGGACGCGTTACGATCTCCGCAAGGCGCAGGAGCGGGCGCATCTGTTAGAGGGTCTGATTATTGCGCAGGACAACATCGACGAGGTCATCCGCATCATCCGCAGCGCCTACGACGATGCAAAGGAAAAGCTGATGGAGCGCTTCGGTCTGAGCGAGATTCAGGCGCAGGCGATTCTTGATATGCAGCTCAAGCGGCTGCAGGGACTGGAAAAGGACAAGCTGCTCGCCGAATACCGCGAGCTGGAGGAGCGGATCGCCTACTACAATCGTGTGCTGGGCGACATGGAGCTGGTCAAGGGCATCGTCCGCGACGAGCTGACCGCCATCCGTGACAAGTACGGCGACGAGCGCCGCACCGAAATTCAGGACGTCGAGGACGAGATCGACGACGAGGACCTGATCGAGGAGGAGGCGTGCTGCTACACGCTGTCGAACGCGGGCTACATCAAGCGCCTGCCGGTCGATACCTACCGCAGCCAGCGTCGCGGCGGCCGCGGTGTCTCCGGTCAGACGCTGAAGGACGAGGACTACATCAAGAATCTGTTCATCGCCTCGACGCATGACTACCTGCTGTTCTTTACGAACCTCGGGCGCGTCCATCGCCGCAAGGGTTATCTGATCCCCGAGGCGGGACGGACGGCGAAGGGAACAAATATCGTCAATATTCTCCCGCTGGAAAACGGCGAGCGGGTCACTGCAATGCTGTTGACGCGTGAGTTTACGGATAACGAGTATCTGATGATGGTCACGCGGAACGGCACCGTCAAGCGCTTGCAGCTCGACGAGGCGTACACCGCCCGAAAAGCGGGCATCCGCGTGCTGAATCTCGACGAGGGCGACGAGCTGATCGCCGTTATGAAGACCACGGGAGAGGACAATATCCTGCTTGCCACGCGGTGCGGTATGGCGATCTGCTTCAACGAGCAGGACGTGCGCTGCATGGGCAGAATGGCGACCGGCGTGCGCGGTATCCGTCTGGCGGACGGCGACTGCGTGGTTGCGGCAGCGGTTGCAGAGGCGGGCAAGTGCCTGCTGACCGTGACCGAGCGCGGCTACGGTAAGCGGACGCAGGTTGAGGAATATCTGCGCGGCGACAGTGTGCAGTCCCGCGGCGGCAAGGGTATGCGCGGCTACCGTCTGACCGAAAAGACAGGTCTGGTGGCGGGCGCGGCGGTCGTCAGCGAGGAGGACGATATTCTGCTCATCGAGTCGGGCGGCGTGGTCATCCGTATGCCCGTCGGCGGCGTGAGCGTGTACCGCCGCGATACGCAGGGCGTGATCCTGATGCGCGTCGAGGAGGGCAATCGCGTCATTGCCGTACAGCGCACGGAGGCTGCCGAGGAGGAGCAATAAGGGTCAATCGGCACGGTCAATAGAATCCGTAGGGCGGGAAGTATCACCAAGTGAATAGTGAACAGTGAATGGTGAATAGTGAATAATGTCGGTGTGCCTGCGGCACGGATTACAACCCCTCCGAGTCGCCTTGCGGCGACCCACCTCCCCTTGCACAGGGGAGGCTTTCGCTCGGCGATTGCGGACATCTTCCCTAAAAATGGAGCCGAAGTGCGGCACAGGATAGGAGAACTTATGGACAACGAAAAGAAACTGACAACGGAACAGACTGCGTCCGACGCGGCGGAGCTTGAAGCGACCGAAACACCCGAAGCCGAGCCGATCGGAGACGAGGCGACCGCCGCCGAGCCGCTCGACGCCGAATCGACCGACCTTGCGCCGACCGAGGACGAGACACCCGCCGACCCGCCGCGCTTCACGGCGAAAACGACCCTCAACGCCGCCGTGCAGCTCGAGGCGTCGAAGGCGCTTGCGCCGAAGATCGGCAGCGTTACGGGGATCGTCGGCATCGGACTGATGGCGGTGCTGCTGGGCATCTCGCTGTGGCAGTATTTTACGACCTTTGCGACCGACCGACTGATTATGGCGGGCGTGCTGGTGCTGGTGATCGCGTTCTTGGTCTACAGCCGCCTGACCGCGCCGAAGAAGGCGCTCAAGCGCTGGGAGAACGGGATGCGCCGCTCCTACGGTACGGACGCGCTGCACCTGACGACCGAATTTTTCGACCATTCGCTGGCGCAGTCGGTCGAGGAGTGCGACGATCTGATCGTGGAGGGCTATTCCAAAATTTCCGAGCTGCGCGAGACAGAGCACCTGCTGCTGCTCCGGTGCAGCGCACGGCAATGGTTTTTTGTTGACAAGTCCGGCTTCACGGACGGCGACGCGGAGCAGTGTAAGGACTTCCTCCGCGACCGCATAGGGAGATAATTAACATGGCTTTTTTCCTTTCCAGACAGCCCGGTGAGGAGCCGCGGCTGGGCATTTACGTCCACATTCCGTTTTGCAAGAGCAAATGCGAATACTGCGACTTTTACTCGATCGGCGGCGGACGAGACCGTCGTATGACGGACGACTATTTGCAGGCGCTCGCCGACCACATCCGCGAGGCGGGACGACTGGCGCCCAACCACTTAGTCGATACGGTCTATTTCGGCGGCGGCACGCCCAGCTTCTTCGGCGCGGACAATCTTGAAAAGATTTTGGACGAAATTCACCGCAGCTTCCGCCTCAGCGTCGAGGCGGAGATCACCGTCGAGGCAAACCCCGACAGCGTGAACGTGCAGGGGCTGAAGCGGATGCTCCGCGCGGGCTTCAATCGCCTGTCGCTCGGGGTGCAGTCGGACGACGACGCAATGTTAAAATACCTCGGCAGACCACATAACTTTGAACAGGCGCAGACCGCCATGCAGAAGGCGCGGCAGGTCGGCTTTGCCAATATTTCGCTCGATCTGATGTACGGCTTGCCCAATCAGACCCGCGCGGGCTGGCAGGAGACGGTCGAGCATATCGCACGGATGCGACCGGAGCACGTGTCGTGCTACGCGCTGAAGGTCGAGGAGGGAACGCCGCTTTACGAGTACAAGGACAGCGTGAATCTGCCGAGCGACGACGTGCAGGCGGATATGTACCTTGACGCGTGCGAGATCCTGCGCTCCTACGGATTCGAGCACTACGAAATCTCGAACTTCGCAAAGCGCGGCTTCGCCTCCAAGCACAATCTGAAATACTGGACGGGCGGCGAGTATCTGGGCTTCGGACCCACGGCTGCCAGCGACTTTGACGGTAAGCGCTTTACCGCCATTCGCGACCTGCGCGGCTATATTCAGGGCATTGCGAAGCACGGGCAGATCCTCTCCGAGTTGGAGCACGTTCCCACCCGCGAGCGGGCGGGCGAGTATATCATGCTGCGTCTGCGGACGAGCGAGGGCATCAGCGCAGAGGAGTACGAGCGCGGCTATCTGATGCCGTTCGACACGCTTGAGCGGGCGCTGGAGCGCTTCCGTGCGAACGGTTACGCGGAATTTGTGAAGGACCGCTGGCGGCTGACGGAAAGGGGCTGGCTGGTGTCAAATCGGATCATTTTGACCCTGCAGGAGCTTCAGGAGCGCTCAACCCCGTTGACGAAAAAACGGTGATCGGTAAGGGAAGCTCTGTTATCGGGGCTTCCCTTTGCAGTTTTTAACACTTACGGAACGCCCGCGGTTCTTTTTCGTCAAAAGAACAGAGAAGTGCAGGCAGTGTCCGTAGGGCGGGGTTCTTCAACCCCGCCGCGTGCAGGCACTTCCGATAGAATCCGTAGGGGCGCCGTTTCGGTGCCCGCCCATTGCAGCAACATTTAGTGAATAGTGAATAGTGAACAGTGAACGGTGAATAGTGAAGAATGTCGGTGTGCCTGCGGCACGGATTGCAACCCCCTCAGGCGCTTCGCGCCAGCTCCCCCAAAGGTGGAGCCAAGGTGTAAACGGTAGTGCGTCCGTTTATCGACTGTAAGGGCGGCGGAAAACACGGGCGGTTACGACAAGAATTTGCAAAGAACAAGAGGTCAAGTACAATGTTCAGTCCGGAGACAATGGATTTCCTTTGGGGGATCCGCTTTAACAACAATCGCGAATGGTTCGCGGCGCATAAGGAGCAGTATCAGCGCACGGTGCTCGCGCCGATGAAGGAGCTTGCCGCAGCGCTGAGGCCGAGCCTGCCGGACGATATGCGTCTGCACGTTTCCAGAATTTATCGGGATATGCGGATGCACCCTGCCACATTCTATAAGGACAGCCTGTGGATGTGCTTTTTGGGCAAGGCGGGTCCGTGGCTGGAGCAGCCGAGCCTGTGCTTCGAGGTACGTCCCGAGGGCTATCGCTACGGCTTTCTGCTCTGTGGACAGGCGCGTGACATGGAGCAGTTCCGCCGCGTCATCAGCGACCGCAGCAACGAATTTCTGAAAATCGTGGAACAAGCCGAGCGGGAGAGCGGCGTTTTGCTCGACGGCGATCACTATGCGCGCCCGAAGCCCTGCCCGAACGTGCGGCTGGAGCGCTTTTTCCGACTGAAAAACCTGATGGCAATCAAGGACTGCCCGCCCGACGAGCTGCTGTATTCCGAGGCGCTGGTCGGGGAGGTGCGGAAAACCATGCTGGCTTGGCTGCCGCTGTACCGCTTTTTGCAGCGGCTCGGATAGAACGGGAGGGAACGATGAAAAAGAAGACCATCCTCTTGGTTGCAGTTCTTGCGATCGCTGCCGCGCTGCTGAGTGTGGCGCTGGTCGCCAAAAACCGCGCCGATGACCGCAAAACGAAGGCGCTTGTCGGGCAGTGGACGGCGGCGGAGCTGACGACGGTGAATTCCCACGGTGATGAGGGGCTTGCGGTCTATCTCGTCAGCTATGCGGAGGACGGCGCCTTTTCCGAGCGGTGCGATTATTATGTATGGGTCGATCCCGGTACGCTGGTGCCCGACGGTTCGGTGACCGTCTTTGCGGCGGATACCTACTGGTCGTCCCCCGAACCGAGCTTCCCCGAGGTGATCTCCGGTGAACACTATCGGTTTTCCGGCAGCACGATCAAGCTGAAGGTGACCGACGATGAGAAGGAGGACAACCCGACGCATGCCGAGTGGCGCAAAGCCTCGTTGGACGGCGGCTGCCTGTATCTGAACGGCAAATGCTTTTACAGGGGAAACCTGTCCGTTCGGGAGCTGTGCGAGCGGAACGGAATCCCGTTCAAATAATTTGAAAAATCAGGAAAAATCGAAAGAAATCCCCACGGCTGCGGACGCAAAAATTGCGTTTGCAGCCGATGCTTGTTTTTGGAAAGGAAAAAGAACAAGGAATTGGGAAGCTGAAATCGCCTTTTTTCGCACAAAGTAAGCGCGACGGCAAAAATTTTTTCTGCCGAAAAGCGGGGGAGGCGACTTATGAAACTGATTTATAGAACGGCGGCGGTCGCGCTGTCGTTGCTGCTGTTGCTCGGCGGTGTTTGGGCAGCGCCGGAGACGGTCATTCCGGGCGGCAATACGATCGGCTTGGAGCTGAAGACCGACGGGGTGACGATCGTTGAATTTTCCGATCCCGCGCCGGAAAAAGCGGGCTTGCGGCGCGGCGATCTGCTGCAAAAAATCGACGGGACACCCGTGGCATCGACGCAGGACATCGTGATGCTCGTCGAGCGGTCGGCGGGACGGGTGCTGCGGCTGACGGTGCAGCGCGAGGGCAAGGAAAAAACGGTTCGTCTCGCGGCGAAGCGGGACGGCGGCGTTTGGCGGCTCGGAATTTTGGTGCGCGACGGGATCACCGGCATCGGGACGGTGACTTATTACGACACAGAAAACGGCACGTTCGGCGCGCTCGGACACGGCGTAAATTACGGCAGCTCCGGCGACCTGCTGCCCATGCGCGAGGGGACGGTGCTGGCGTCGCAGGTGTCGTCCGTCACACGCGGCGAAAAGGGCGCGGCGGGGGAGCTGCGGGGGGCAATCCGACGCGGCGGCGCGTGCGGCGAGATTTCGAAAAATACGAATTGCGGCATTTTCGGCGCCATGCCCGCCGCCGACGGCGCTGCGGTGCCGATTGCAAGCCCCGCGCAGGCGCATACGGGCGCGGCGACCATCCTTTCCAATGTCGAGGGGACGGAGGTCGGGGAGTACCGCGTGCGCATTATCGCCGTGCAGCCGCATGACGCACGGGGACGAAACCTGCTGCTGGAGGTGACCGACCCGACGCTGCTGGAAAAGACCGGCGGCATCGTGCAGGGAATGTCGGGCAGTCCGATCATGCAGGACGGGCGGCTGATCGGCGCGGTGACGCATGTCCTTATCGACGATCCGACGCGAGGATACGGAATTTTTATCGAGACGATGCTTGCCGCCGCTGAGCAGGACAGCAGCGCGGCATAGCGGAGGCTCACCGCAGACGGCGAAAGCTTTTGACCATCGGGCGGGCTGGAAACAGCCCGTTCGTTTTTATTTCATGTTTATTTCATGCCGCAGCCCCCTGCTCTGCGGCGGGGCGTGTTGACATCTTCCCAAAAATGTGGTATAACATCCCACAGAGGGAAGCGCCGAGACGGCGCCTCCGAAACGAGATATAACGGGAGGTTCCAATGATGAAACGCTTGCTATCCGTGCTGCTTGCGGCGGTGCTGCTGCTCGCGCTGCTGCCGACCGCGCTTGTGTCTGCGGAGGAGACGCCGACGCTGATTGAGTACCCCGTCGAGGGCGGCAGCTTATACTTTGATCCGACGACGCAAACCGTCGAGAGTGCCGACAAGACGATCACCGCGATCGACCTCCCGTCCGAGATCGGCGGCGTGGCGGTCAAGAAGCTGAAAAGCGGCTTGTTTTACTGTAACGATACGCTTCGAAGTCTGAAAATCGCGGCGGGCGTGGACCTGATTGACGAGAGCGCTTTCGCCGAATGTACCGCGCTGGAGGAGGTCACGCTCCTCGGCGTGAAAACCGTCGGATGGCGCGCCTTTGCCGACTGCCCGAAGCTGAAAACGCTGACGCTTGCGGGGGTTGAGGTTCTGGAATACAACGCATTTTCATACTGCACCTCGCTGGAGACCGTGGCGCTCCCGGACGGGCTGCGCGTTATCGGCAGCGAGGCGTTTGCCGGCTGTGCGGCGATGACAGAGCTGCCGTCGCTTCCGACGAGCTTAGAGCAGGTTGACGGCGCCGCGTTCTATAAAACCGCTGCGTGGGATAATGACGAAAGCTGGTCGGACGAGCTGCTCTGCAAGGACGGCTGGCTGCTGTACAGCCGCAACAACAAGCGCGAGACCGTGTCCGTTCCCGACGGTATCCGCGGCATTGCGGGCAGTGCCTTCAGTCAGCATGAAAATCTCCTCTCCGTCCGTCTGCCGGAGGGCGTGGAGTGCATCGGTGAGGCGGCATTCCTTATGAACAGCCGTCTGAAAAAGGTCACCTTCCCCGCAAGCCTGAAAGCCATCGGGCGGTCTGCTTTTCTTTACTGCACCGATCTGACGGCGGCTTGCTTCCTCGGCGACGCGCCGAGCATCGGGCAGAAGGCGTTTTACGACGACTATAAGGACAGCTTTAGCAGTGCGACAAAGACGCTGCCGATCAAGAATCTGACGCTCTACTATCTCCCCGCACGGACGGGCTGGACGGCGATGACGGAATACGTCACCGCGCCGTGGGACGGCAACACGATCCCGACCGGAAATATGACGTATAAGATTGACGGCGGCGAGCTGTATTTCGAGCTTGAAACGGGCACGGTGAGCGGCGTCAGCGGTACACTGACCCATTTGGAGCTGCCGGAAAAGATCAACGGCTCCTACGTCCGCCGCATTGCCGCGAACGCTTTTGCGGGGCAGACGGAGCTGACGACCGTCACGCTGCCCGAGAGCGTATTTGTCCTCGGCGACAGCGCGTTCAGCGGCTGCACGGCACTGCGGACGGTCAAGCTGCCGCAGCGGATGCAGTCGATCGGCAGGGCTGCCTTCTGCGACTGCTCGGCGCTGCAAAGCGTGACGCTGCCGCAGGGCTTGACGACTGTTCCCTACCGTGCGTTCCGTGACTGCAAATCGCTCAATTACGTCAGTATTCCCGACGGCGTAACGAGCATTATCGGCGAGGCGTTCCGCGGCTGCTCGCTGCTGACGCGCCTGAGCTTTCCGGAGAGCCTGACGGAAATTAACATCGAAGCCTTCTGCGGCTGCCTCGCGCTGGAGAACCTTACCCTGCCGTCGAAGCTGGAAACGATCGGCGAGTATGCCTTTGCTTCCTGCAATGCGCTGAAAACCGTTACCATTCCCGCGTCGGTCCGGTATATGTACCTCAGCTTTGCGGACTGCAAGGCACTGCGCGAGGTGTATTTCCTCGGCGACGAGCCGACGAACGCCAATACTGCGTTTGCCGGCTGCACGGATATTACGATCTACTATACCGAGGGGAAGGACGGCTGGACGACGCCCGAATGGAACGGCTATCCCGCCTACCCCATCCCTCATAAGCACAGCTTCACCTCGCAGGTCGTTGCGCCGACCTGCACTGCGGACGGCTACACGCTGGAGAGCTGCGCCTGCGGAGAAAGCCGCAAGACCAACGAGGTCAAGGCGCTCGGGCACAGCTACAAGGACGGCGTCTGCACACGCTGCGGTCAGCGCGACCCCGACGCCAAGCCGACGGTCAGCTTCGTTGACATTCCCGAGAAGGCGTGGTATCGGAGCGCGGTGGAGTACGCCGTGGAGCACGAGCTGATGAACGGCGTCGGCGACGGTAAGTTCAACCCCGAGGGCAGCATGACCCGTGCAATGCTGGTCACGGTGCTTTGGCGCAACGCCGGAGCGCCGAAAACCGAGAGCAGCCGCTTTACCGATGTCCCGTCGGGCAGATGGTTCAGCACGGCGGTCGCTTGGGCGGCGGAGTGCGGCGTGGTCAACGGCGTCGGGGACGGCAAATTTGATCCGGACGGCGCGATCACCCGCGAGCAGATGGCGGCAATTTTGTTCCGTTACGCCGACAACACGAAGGTGAATACCGAAAAGCGCGGCGATTTCGCGCAGTTTGCGGACGCCGGGAAGGTCAGCCGCTGGGCAAAGGAAGCGCTGTCGTGGACGGTCGCCGAGAATATCATCGGCGGCAGCAAGGAGGGCGGCAAGCTCTACCTTGACCCGCAGGGCAACGCCACCCGCGCACAGGTCGCGGCAATCCTCATGCGCTATCTGGAAAAGACCGCCTGAGTAAATTTGAATTGCATTATGAAAATAGGAGCGCCCGAGCAATCGGGCGCTCGTTCAACGTTCATAGGGGGCGGCGCGCCCCGCGCGATGTAGGGGGCGGCATCCCTGACGCCGGCAATATGTCAAGCAAATGAAAACCAACGGCGGTGCGGGGAGTGTTTTGCTCCTTCGCACCGCCGATTATTCCAAAGATTTTTACGCTTCCTTAACGACCGCGCAACCCTCGACGAGATTCGCCATCATTAGCGTACCGTGAATCGCCATCTGCCGCTCCATTAGGTCGGTCAGGATCACCATGTCGCCGTCGCATTCGATCTTCATGACATTTTGCATGGCAACATTTTCCTTTTTCAGCTCATTTTTGTAGACCGTAGAAAGACACATTTGTGCTCGCCCCCTTATTTCAGCGCCGCCAGCACCGCGGACAGACGCAGATTGCCCTTTTCAAACTCGCTCACGGCGGCAAGCACCTGCTCTGCCGCGGTGTGATTGCCCAGCGCTTCGAGCTTTTTTGCAAGCTCCGCCAGCTCATTTGCATGGGCGGCGTTGTGGTTGACCATATACTGCATCAGCGCCAGCGTTTCCTGCATCGGGTCGCAGCCGCCGCAGGTGCTGCAATCGTGCGTGCAGTTTGCGGAATCCGGATCGATGGTGAGCCCGATGGCGGAATTGAGCTCGCCCGCAAGCTCGCTTATAACTTCCTCTGCGGCGCGCATTTCGGCAAGCGTTTCGCTCCTACCGATCTCGTCATAAACTGCACGCAGCCTTGCGGAAACGCTGTCGATAAGCGTTTTGTCGCGCTCGGCTTCGGATTTTTTGCCCTCCTGTTCAAGCACGGCCGCCTGGACGTTGTATTCGTTTATCAGCGCTTTAAGCTCGCTGTCGGCATCGTATTTTGCCTTTGCCGCCCTGTATGCGGCAAGCTCTTCGCTCTTTTCCAGCTCCGTGGTGAATGCCGTTATGGCGTTTTTCATCTGTTCTGTCATTTTCTTTGATGTTCCTTTCGGTTTATTGTTCCTTGATCCTTCCGGCAAGCGCGTATCCGCCGGCCGTATCTATTATCACATCCGCAAATTCACCCGCGGGAACGGGCTTGTCGAATGTAACTATCTTGTTTTGTGTGCTTCTTCCGCAGGGAATGCCGTTTTTGTTCAGCCCGTCGGAAAGCACGCGCACCGTTTCGCCGATAAAGCGCGCATTAAGCTCCTCCGCGATCCCGTTTTCGAGCTCGGAAAGCGCCTTGAAGCGTTGATTGCTTATATCCCGCGGGATCTGACCTTCCATTTTGTCGGCAACGGTGCCGACACGGCGGGAATATATAAAGGTGTAAATCATGTCGAACCCGACCTGCTTTACAAGCGAAAGCGTCTGCTCGAAATCCTCGTCGGTTTCGGTCGGAAAACCGCATATTATATCCGTCGTGAGCGAAACGCCGGGCACCTTTTCCTTTATTTCA
>ENA-ORSL01002579-ORSL01002579.1-human-gut-metagenome-genome-assembly--contig:-NODE-2579-length-12911-cov-5.801338_pt1 | contig 12911 bp, 11 predicted proteins | sample MGYA00242190_ERZ509157 | MGnify/ENA primary metagenome ERZ509157 (study PRJEB26280, sample SAMEA2338664) | human gut metagenome | biome: human gut; feature: human-associated habitat; material: faeces...
TTTCGGAGCCACGAGCCGGACAAACGTGAAAACGGCTCCGGATCGGAGCCAAAAATTAAAAAAATTTCGATAAAAATGCATAAAAACCGGATTTTCGTGCTCTACCCCTTAGGGGAAGAAATTTTCCCAAACGGAAGGGGTGAAAAACCGGACTTCTCGCTGCCTACCTTTTGAGGAGAATTTTTTCATCAGGGGGTTAATTTTTGACGTTTCTCGCTGCCTACCAAGGGGAGGGATAAATATTTTACTTGAATTGGTTTAGTTTTTGCCATTCTCGATGCCTACCAAAGGGAGAGAAATTTTCAAAGTCATTCATAAAAACGGCGATTTCGTGCTCTACCACTTGAGAGAAAAAATTTTTTTCGAAAAACCTTATATTTTTCGCGTTCCCGTGATCTACCCCTTGAGGGAGAAAGTTTTTTTCATCAAAAGCGCGGTTTTTGCCACTTCTCACCGCCTACCTATTGAGAGAACAAAACTTTTTCGGAAAACACCTACTAAAACGGTCTCTCCCTGTGGGAATAAGCAGAGAGAAAAAATTTCGGCAGCACCAAAAAAATGCCCTCCCTCACTCCTCACTTAATGAGGACTGTACCTTGACAACTGAATAGCCGTTACTGAGACAGATATGACTGTGCGATGACCTCAAAAGAGCGAGCATGGCGACGCCGTGGTGAGAATCCGGGGCAGGTATAGAAAAAGGGGAAATACGCTCTCGGAAGTTCGGTGCAATTTTCAATGGAATTAAATTTTTATCAGAATCAGGGTTGATTTTTGAGACCGTTTTCTCCAATAGAGGGTGAACGCTAAATTTCAAAAATGCTATTTAACCTCGTAAGAGCGAGCGCGGCAACGCCGCAGATATCACAGAGCAGGCATACAAAAGGGGCGAGGAAAAGCGGTGCTTACTCCGCTATAAGTAAGTATTTAAGTAACTAACTCTTACTACCTGAAAAGAAGAATCTATCTATATCAGCAGTATATCCGGGATGAACTCTTCTTCCTTCTCAGGCAGTAAAACAGAATGTTTCACGAAAGAAGATGATGCGTAAAAGTCAATTTCGACTCTCAAAGCCGCTCCCTATAAGTAATTAAGTAAGTAACTATTTCTACCAGCTAAAGAGAAGAAGCTTCTATAGATAGAAGAAGATGACGGCGGCAAATCGCATTTTTCTTTTTAGCCGGTTACATAGGCAGTTCTTTCAGCTGCCTAAATTCTAAAAAACAAGGAGGAAATCAAAATGAAAGACAGAATCACGAACACAATCACAAGGCATATCGGAGTGATCTCCGAATCGTCACGAGGCTGGAAACTGGAACTGAATATGGTCAGCTGGAACGGTGCAGAGCCGAAGCTCGACATTCACGACTGGTCCCCGGATCACGACAGGTGCACAAGTCGCGGCACCTTCACCAAAGACGAGGCGCGCACGCTGATCAGACTGCTGAAAAAGGAGGTGTAACGCATGGAGGACAAGGTCTACACCCAAAGCGAACTCAAAGCTCAGAATATCATCACAACGGATTACGTGCTGAATCTTGAGCCGGGAAAGTTCATTGCCGTCCTCGATATGAAAGCGGAGGCGCGGAATTGTCTGCGTGTCTTCTTTACTTTTGAGGACAGCAGAAAAGTCATGGCAACGACCCAGTGGTGGCAGAGGTACTTAGGGTTCTATGAAATCCCGGTCGGTACCCATCTGCTGCTCCATTACAGAGAAAATTCAAGAAAGGAAGTGTATCTCGATGAAGTGGAACGAATATAACGCCGCTGTCTCGACAAGCACTGAATCCGTCCGGACAGATTCACTTGTCAGGAGAAACCCTGAAACCCCTGCCACAGAAAACAAGAAGCCAAACAGAACGAGGAACAACAAGATCACGGTGTATCTGAGCGACGCAGAGCTTGCCCGGCTGAATGCGATGGTGGACAAGACAATCATGAACCGTGAGCAGTTTATCCGCACAATGATAGAGGGAAAGACGATCATGGAAGCGCCGCCTGCCCCTCTTTTTCAGACGGTCCGCATGATGAAGAATGTTCATTTCAATTTGGATCGGATATCCAAGAATGTATTTCTCTCCGAACCGTTGGATGAAGAACTGCTCCACCAGACGCTGTCAGATTTGAAAGTTTGTCTGAAAGAAATAACCGAACGATGTTTACCGCCCGAAGAAAGAGAGGTGACGAGCCATGAAAGCAGACCGCATAGATCTGGGCCTGACCGGGTACGATGAGCTCTTTATGAGCACAGAGGAACGGCTTGACACGAAAAAGCCGAAGGTGGATGAGCTTCCCCTTGACGAATTGAAACCGTTCAAGGAGCACCCATTCAAAGTTATGGAGGATGAAGAAATGGAACGACTGAAAGAAAGCATCCGGGAATCGGGCGTACTGATCCCCGCATTGGCAAGACCCACTGGGGACGGCTACGAGCTGATCTCCGGACACCGCCGACTGGCTGCCTGCCGTGCGCTCGGCATGAGCACTATGCCGGTGATCGTAAGAAATCTTACGGATGAGGAAGCCATCATCACGATGGTGGACAGCAATCTGCAAAGAGAGCATATCCTGCCGAGCGAAAAGGCATTCGCGTACAAGATGAAATATGACGCTTTGAAGCATCAAGGAACTTCGTCCCAACTTGGGACGAAGTTAAGAACGGATCAGTTGCTCGCACAAAATAGCGGAGACAGCCGAAATCAAATTCAACGCTATATGCGGTTGACCAACCTCATCCCCGATATTCTGAAGCTGGTGGACGAGGGGCGGATTGCGCTGACCCCCGCGGTGGAGCTTTCCTACCTCAACAGCCACGAGCAGAACGCGCTATACCAAATCATGGATTGCGATGAGGTCACGCCGTCGCTGTCGCAGGCGCAGCGTTTACGCCGGCTCAGCGAAGATTACACACTTACCGACAGCGGTATCTCGCAGATCATGTCCGAAATCAAGGGCAACCAAAAAGAATATCTGAAAATTGAGGCGGCTCCCTTGAGACGGTATTTTCCGCCCGGTACGACTGCCAAACAAATGCAGACGACCATGCTCCACGCCATGGAATTCTACCGTCAGCACACCCAAAACCGCGCGGACAAGCCGAAAGAAAGAGAGGAACGATAACCATGAAAAAGAAACCCGAACAGAAGCAGCCCGACAGCCGCTTTATCATCGGCATCGGCGGCGGACACCGCGAATATGATATCATCAACACCCGCTATGTAGTTGAGGGCAGATTTGCCGAGGCGACGCTGACGGAAAAGGACAAAACTCTTTCCGATGCCATGGAAGACATTATCAGCGACGAATTTACAGATTTGACCACGCCGAAGGAAGAGCCTAAAATGAAACCGAAACCCGTGCGTTCGACTGCCGGAAAGGAGAGATAATTTATTATGCAGTCGAATAAAAAGCAAAAACAATTAACCGGAATTACTGCTCTGTATTGCCGTCTCAGTCGAGACGACAATACGGACAGGGAGAGTAACTCCATTGCCAACCAAAAGAAAATGCTCCAGGCGTATGCCAAGGAAAACCACATGGGCAACACAAAGTTCTATGTGGATGACGGCTACACCGGCACGAATTTCAACCGACCGGGCTTTCAGGAACTGCTCGATGATATCGAAATGGGATATGTCAGCACGATCATCGTTAAGGATATGTCCCGTTTCGGGCGTGAATACCTGCAGGTGGGATATTACACCGAAAACTATTTTCCCGACCACAACGTCCGCTTTATCGCCATCAACGATAATGTGGACTGCGTTGACGGGGCAACGGACATGGACGATTTTATCCCCATCAAGAATATCATGAACGAGCTGTACGCCAAGGATATCAGCCGCAAGGTGCGGTCTGCGCACAATACCAGAGGGAGGGCGGGCGAACCGCTCTCCCAACCTCCGTACGGCTATGTGAAAGACCCGCAGGACAAGAAACGCTGGATCATCGACCCGGAGGCCGCAGCCGTCGTCAGGGAGATTTTCAAGCTGTATCTGGACGGCAACGGCGAGGACACCATCGCAAGGATCATGCAGGACGAGCAGCACCTCAACTGTACGGCGTACTGGGCGTCCAAAGGTATCAACCGCGGCGGCAAGAAAAGTCAGCCGAATCCGTACAAATGGAAGTCAAGCACTATTCACGGTATCTTGACGCGTCAGGAATACTGCGGCGATGTGCTGAATTTCAAAACACGCTCCAAGTCGTTCAAGAATCACCGCCGTATCGACAATCCGAAAGAGGACTGGATGGTGTTTGAGGACCGGCACGAGGCGATCATTGAGCGTGACACCTATAAAAAGGTGCAGAAGAGGCTGAAAAGCACGCATCAGCGCGCACCCAAGGAGGCTAACGGACCGAAGAGCATCTTCTGTGATATTCTCCGCTGTGCGGACTGCGGCAGTAAGATGTGGTACCACACCAACACGCAGAACAAGGATATTCATTATTTCAGTTGTTCCAACTATGTGAAAGACTACCGCGGCACCTGCCTCACCCGCCACTATATCCGCGCCGATGCGGTGGAAGCGGTGGTGGAAATGGAGCTGCGGCGGCTTGCCGAATACCTTGTTGCCGATGAAAACCGCTTTGCCGAGATTCTCGCCCGCAAGAGCAACAAACAGTATGAGAGCGAGAAGAAAGCGGCAGCCTCCGAGCTTCGCAAGTCGGAAATGCGTATCGAGATGATCCCGAAGCTTCTGAAATCCCTTTATGAGAGCAAGCTAAACGGCAAGACCTCGGAGGAGAATTACAGCATCCTTTCAAGCGAATATGCCGACGAGCGCGAGCAGCTGAAAAAGAAGATTTTGAAGCTGCGCAAGAAAATGGCTGAAATGGGCGAAAAGGAAAGCGAGCGGGAGGAGTTCATCCGTGCCATCCGCAAGTTCATGGAAATGCGTACGCTGACCAAGCAGGTGCTCAACGAGCTGATCGACCACATCGACGTGTACGAGACGCAGGGAACGGGCAAAAATAAAACCCAACGCCTTGTTATCTACTACAAGTTCGTCGGGTATTTGGACATCGACCCCACGCAGTGTCATCCCAACTACACCGCCGACATCCGCGAGGGTGTCGCCGTGGAGTACGTTTCCTGTGGGCCGTCAGACGGTCAGAAAGAGCTGTTCCCGGAGCAGTACGGTGAGGGCGATGATTCTTTTGAGGAAGAAGAAACGGAGCAGGCGTAAACCTGCTCCGTACATATGACTGAATTATCTGTTGTGATTTGCTTTTGAGAAAGGACAACGCTTGCCGAGACACTGATTGTTCTTTGCGGAAAACTCGCAGACGATCTCCGACTTTTCCATTTCAACGCCGAAATGCTCTTTCACAAAGTCGATAGCAGAAAGAATGGAAAGATAGGAATCGCGCTTGCAGCAGCGAGGACCGCCAACCGATCCGATAGCATCAAGAGACTTTGCGGTCATACGGTTGGAAAGGCCGAATGGCTCACCTGCAAGAGGAGTAGAGCCGGAAATGATGGAAACGAACATCCCCGAACTAATACCGGCACCGCAGGCACCCCAAAATCCGCACGCGCCACCGGGAACGCTCTGCCCACGATTCTTCATTTCGGTCAGCGCTTTGGAAAGGTCGATGTCACCGCCTGCATTCTTGTACGCCGTTAAAAGTGCCGCACCGACCACGATGTGATGCTCCGGGCCGTGCATGTGGCAGAACGGAAGATTCATCATTTTGTTGAGGATTTCCACGGGATTTTTAGAGGTTTCCGTAAGGCAGACACCGAAAATGCTGTCGATGCCTTTGGTGTGGCACTCGTTACAGACGTAATGACCGTTCACGCAGCGAGTCTTGCTGAGTTCTTTTTTATGGCAGATCGCGCACTCCATCAGAACATCTTCATTCAGATATTCCAACGGTGCTTTGCAGATCAAACATTCTTCTTTCATAAGGCTACCTCTCATTCATCCTCGTCATCCCATAGACTGTGGCTTCCACCGAAGCGACTATCATCGCCTTCGTCTCTGTCCCAAGATGATATGATGTGCAGATCACCCGAGTCCATGTCCATTGCCATGTTGTCACCCATACGCATCATCATATTTCCGTCGGAGTCTATTGCCATGTTATCCGAGACGGTGAATGCAAAATCGCCGTCTTCAAAATCAAAAAAGTGTTTACCCATATCAGAATTCCTCCAAAACGTACTTGAGCATTTCAAATGCGGCATCCTTCTTTGCTTCTTTCTTTGAGGAAGATGTGGCATCAAAATAATACTCGGCTTCTTCAACGCAGCATTTGGCCGTCCATACAGGATTGCCGTTCTCATCGTGCTCTTGTTCAAATTCGTATGTGGGGAGCGTGAAATACCCGCGTCTTGCGAGAATTTCCAACTGACCTATTGCTTCGTTTCTGTTGGGATTTTCAAGTTCGTTGCGGATCGTATGAAGCCTGTCATTCTTATCGAGCCATTCATAGGCAAGTCGGCAGACGTTCTTGCGCGCTTCGCTTTTACTTTTGCCGAACCCGCGAAAGATGGGAATGTCGTCTGCAATCTTAAGGAGACAGCGATGCGTGGAAGCCATTAGCTTGTTGTACTCAGGACTTCCGAGTACATTGCAGTTTTGCGATATCCCATCAAACGGCATATACCATGTGGCCTGATAACTGCCTTCCTCAAAATGGTACAGCGGAATGTTTCCGGTTTCTTTGGAGCACCATTCCTGAATAAGTGCAACATAGTTGTCCTCGTCGTCTTCTTCAAGTGTGGTTTCCGGTTTCAACATCAATTCCACAGTATCCTGAAGCTTTTCAAGGTTCCATCCGGAGTCGATTGCAACTGCTCCGAGAATCGCTTCAAACAGATCTTCTTTAACAGAAGGCTGTTCATCTGCGTGCTGCTTTTGATCGCTCTTACCCATGATGAGGTATTCTGCGAGTCCAAGCTCATCAATGCAGGTTGCAAGGTTCTGCTTTTGAACAAGCTGTTTCTTAATTTCCGTAAGCTTGTTTTCACAGTAGTCGCAGGCATATTCGTCCCAATCGTTCTCGGAATCGAAATCGTCAAGTTCGCCTTTTGTGTATCCGAATTTATCGGATAGCAGTTTTACAACAATAAAGTCAAGGACTTTATCGCCGATGAATTCGAGAACTTCATTGTTCTCGCCGCCGTTTTCGTGGGAATATGATCTTCTCACGAATGCCTGTTGGAGCAGGTCGGTGTTCTTAAAGTTATATCCGATCTGGTCCTGGATAAATGAAATGTCTTTTGCGTCCATAAAAAACGCCTCCCAAAATTTACTGGAAGGCATAAAAATAGCCCAACACAGCATCAGCGTATACTGATGCCCAATGTCGGACATAAGATATTAAAAACAATTCTTTGTTTGCCTTCATTTACCGGATTTCACTTTCATGAAAGGCGGTAAATCCAAACATACAATGTTTCGATCTTAATATTCTATGCCTTCTGTAAATGTTATTATAGCACATTCCCCGAAGAATTTCAAGGGATTGGGGATAATTCGCTGATACGAATGGGACGCCAAAGAAAAAAAAGCGGATGTAACTGAAATCAGTTACATCCACTCGATATGGTTGCGGGAGAGGGACTTGAACCCCCGACCTCCGGGTTATGAGCCCGACGAGCTACCAACTGCTCTATCCCGCGATATTCTGCGCAAGTCCGCGACACACGGCACAGCCTGCGACACACTGCCGTGACCCTCAGTGCCCATATAGGATAACACATCTCTGCGGAATTGTCAAGAAAAAATTTTCTGCATTTTTCGCATTTTTTTGCGTCGGAAAACGGCTGCTCCCGCGCGGAATCCCGTTTCGGACAAAAAATTGCTTGACAAGGGGCGCGCTGGACAGTACAATAAACGGTGGATTAGTATGGTCGTGGCACACTATGGGGTGGTGCGCGACGGCGTTGCTTTATCTTTGCGGAGCTTTCCGCAGTAACCCATTTTGAACAACAGGAGGTGTATTCCAGGTTTTATGATCGCATGGTATATTGCTGCTGCCGTTGCAGTTGTTGCTGCTGTTATTTTCTTCTTTGCCGGCATGACCTACCGCAAAAAGGTTGCCGAGCGCGAGATCAACAGCGCCGAGGAGGAAGCTACCCGAATCATCAATGAGGCGATCAAGGGCGGCGAAAACAAAAAGCGCGAAATGCTCGTCGAAGCCAAAGAGGAGATCCATAAAAACCGTACCGAATACGAAAGAGAAATCAAGGAGCGGCGCTCCGACCTGCAGAAGCAGGAGCGTCGTCTCCAGCAGAAGGAGGAGTCCCTCGACAAGAAGATGGACGCCTTCGAGCGCAAGGAGGACGATCTGCACAAGCGTCAGGCTGCCGTTCAGGCAACGCAGGAGGAGGTCAATCTCATCAAAAAGAGCCAGCTCGAAATGCTGGAAAAAATCTCCGGCTTGACGCAGGAGGAGGCTCGCAGTCAGCTCCTGCGGAATCTGGAGAGCGAATGCCGCCACGATGCGGCAATGAAGATCAAGGAGATCGAGACGCAGACCAAGGACAATGCCGATCAGCTTGCCCGCGAGATCATTTCCATCGCGATCCAGCGCTGTGCCGCCGATCACACCGCCGAGGCGACCGTTTCCGTCGTGGCACTGCCGAACGACGAGATGAAGGGCCGTATCATCGGCCGAGAGGGCCGCAATATCCGCACGCTCGAGTCCATCACCGGCGTCGATCTTATCATCGACGATACACCGGAGGCGATCACTGTCTCCTCCTTCGACCCCATCCGCCGCGAGGTCGCCCGTCTTGCTTTGGAAAAGCTCATTGCCGACGGTCGCATCCATCCCACGCGCATTGAGGATCTGGTCGAAAAATCGCGCAAAGAGGTCGATCGCGTCATCAAGGCGGAGGGCGAACGCGCTACCTTTGAGACGGGCATCAACAATCTGCATCCCGAGCTGATTAAGCTCCTCGGTCGTCAGAAGTACCGCACGTCCTACGGTCAGAACGTTCTCAACCACTCCATCGAGGTCGCGCATATCGCGGGTCTGCTTGCAAGCGAGCTGGGCGTGGATGTCGCGCTGGCGAAGCGTGCGGGTCTGCTGCACGACCTCGGCAAGTCCGTTGACCACGAGATGGAGGGCAGCCATGTGCAGCTCGGCGTTGAGCTGGCGCGGAAGTACAACGAGTCGCCCGACGTCATTCACGCCATTGAAGCGCACCACAACGATGTGGAGCCGCGGACGGTCATTGCTTGCCTCGTGCAGGCTGCCGACGCGATCTCGGCGTCCCGTCCCGGCGCCCGCCGCGAGAATGTGGAGAACTATATCCGCCGTCTGGAAAAGCTCGAGGAGCTGACCGGCACTTACCCCGGTGTCGAGAAGTCCTATGCCATTCAAGCCGGTCGTGAGGTCCGCATTATGGTCAAGCCCGAGGAGGTCTCCGAGGATAACATGATCCTTTTGGCGCGTGAGCTGGCAAAGAAGATCGAGACTGAGCTGGAATATCCCGGTCAGATTAAGGTCAACGTCATTCGCGAGACAAAGGCGATCGAGTACGCGAAGTAAAGAGTATGAAAAAATCTGCGGTCTGCTGCAATGTTGCGGCAGACCGCGTTTTTTGTGATATTGCTTGATTTTCGCGGGACAGTATGCTATACTACTGCTGTAGAACAAAACGGGAGGACAACAAATGAAACGAAGAATTATAGCATTGGCACTGTGCCTGTGCATCTGCCTGTCGGTCGGCACATCGGCGGTCGGTGCGGCGGAGACGGAAACCTCTGGCACCTGCGGTCAGAACCTGACATGGACGCTCGACAGCGAAGGCGTGCTGACAATCTCCGGCGAGGGGAAAATGGAAAACTACGGGAGCGGCAGCACGACACCGTGGGCTGACTGCCGCGAGGCAATTAGAAGCGTCATTATTGAAGAGGGCGTGACAAGCGTTGGGGATTATGCGTTTGACGCGTACTCCTTGATGAAAAAGGTTACACTTCCGTCAACCTTGGAGCAGATCGGAGCTTCCGCTTTTACATATTGTTCCGGCTTGACGGAGCTTGCCGTTCCCGAAAATGTGACGGTCATTGAAACTGCGGCGTTTCGGGGCTGCCTCGGGGTAACGGAATTTGTGCTCCCGCCGAAACTGACGTGCGTAGAAGATGAAGTGTTCTTCGGCTGCGTGAACTTGAAGCGTGTGACATTGCCGTTGAGCATAACGGAAATAGGATATTCGGCATTTGCCGGCTGTGAAGCGCTGCAGGGAATCAGCCTTCCGAAAGATCTGGAAAAGCTTGACGAGTATTCTTTTTCAAGATGCAGCAGTTTGGAACGTATTGTGATTCCCTCAGGCGTATCTGTAATTCCCTACGGGTGCTTCACCTCATGCCGAAAACTGGAAAGTGTTACACTGCCGGATGGAATTACCGCGATTGAGGGGTTGGCGTTTCTGAATTGCGAGGTACTTACCGAAATCAACCTGCCGAAAGCCTTGACCGCTATCGGCGAGGAAGCGTTCTTCGCTTGTAACGGTTTGACGGAGATTTATATTCCGAGCAAGGTCTCCCAAATCGATAGGAATGTATTTTGGTGCAGCACAAGCATACGCGCCTTCCGTGTGGCGGAGGACAATTTGTGGTATGCTTCCGATGAACAGGGCGCTTTGATCAGCAAAAAGGATGCCGCACTGGTGTGCTGCCCTGCTGCGATTGAGGGCAATTATACGATACCGTCCGGTGTTACAAGAATTCTGAGTAATGCTTTTTTTGGCTGCGTGAAGCTGACTTCGGTCGTGGTGCCGTCGAGCGTTACAGAAATTGACTCCGATGCAATCAGCGGCTTTGAGGCGGAGATCAGCATCTGCTTCTCGGGAGATGCACCTCAAACAGCCTTTTTCCCATTCACATCAAACGCTACGGTGTATTTTACGGAGAACGCGAAAGGCTGGACCGCGCCGATATGGGGCGAGGAAGAGTATCGTGCTGCGATGTGGAACGGAGAAGCGATTCCTGCACCGCATACGCACAGTTATAGCGACGAAAAGCTTGCACCGTCGTGTACCGAGCGTGGTTGTATCGTGCACCGCTGTGCCGGCGGCGACTATTATTGCACGAATTATGTTGCGGCGTTGGGTCATGCGTGGGATGAGGGCAAGGTGACGATCGTGCCGACGACCGAAAAGGAGGGAGTTAAGACGTTTACCTGCACACGCTGCGAGCTGACAAGGACCGAACCGATCGACAAGCTGCAAGGCACCGTGTCCTTCAAGGATGTGGACGAGAAGGCGTATTATGCGGCAGCAGTCGAATGGGCGGTTGCGAAGAACATCACCAAGGGCACGGCGGCGGACACCTTCGCGCCGAATGACACCTGCACGAGAGGGCAAATCGTCACCTTCCTGTGGCGTGCGGCGGGCGAACCCACGCCGAGCGGCACGAAGAACCCCTTCACCGACGTGAAGCAGAGCGATTACTGGTACAACGCGGTGCTGTGGGCGGTGGAGCAGGGCATTACGACGGGCACGAGCGCAACGACCTTCTCCCCGAACGAGGGCTGCACACGCGGGCAGGTGGCAACGTTCCTGTGGCGCTACGAGAATAAGCCTGCTCCCGCGGCGAAGAATCCGTTCGAGGACGTCAAGAAGGGCGCGTATTACTATGACGCGGTGCTCTGGGCGGTGGAGGCCGACGTTACCAAGGGCACAAGCGCAACGACGTTTGCGCCGAATGACACCTGCACGAGAGGACAGATCGTGACGTTCCTGTATCGTGATATTGCGTGATAATTGCCAACGTGAAATAACAGAAACAGCAATCGGGCAGAGCCGTAACCGCGGCTCTGCCCGATGATTCACCATTCTATAGTCACTGTTCACTATTTCACTTGTCGCTACTGCCTGCATGCGGCGCGAGGTACCCGCGAGGGCTGTGTATCAACCGTCGGGAAACTGCATCTTTACGCGGCTTATTCCGTGGCTGCGACGGTGCGTTCGATCGTTGCGGCGTTCGGGACGTTGTGCGGGCGGTCGCTTGCAATGGCAAAGCCCGCGCAGCAATTGCCCCAACGTACGGCTTCGGCAGCGCTCCGACCGCTTGCGTAGGCGGCGATAAAGCCGGCATTGAATGCGTCGCCGCCGCCGACGGAGTTGACGACCCTGACCGACGGGACGGGGATCACGGCAGAGGCACCGTCGGCGAACAGATGGACGGGGCTTGTGCCGTCACGGGCGACGACGATGCGCGTTTCCGTGGCGAGGGAGCCTGCCGCGCGGTGCAGGTCGGAAATGCCCGTTAGCGGAGCAAATTCCTCCGCGCCCGAGCCGAAGACCACCGCAGAAGCCTCGACGGCACGCAGGACCCGCGCCCGCCGCGCCGCGTCAAGCCCGTAAGTCTCGCAGCGGAGATTCAGGTCAAAGGAGCACAGCACGCCCCGCGCGGCACATTGCGCAAAAAAGTCGATCATTGCGTCGTTTGCAAAGCCGTTGGTGTGGAGCCAGCCAATCTTGGGGATCAGCGATTGCGGCAGATGCTGCGGCTCCAACTGCGGCAGCTTCGCGTTCGGACCGTTAAAGGAAAAAATGCTGCGGTCGCCGTCCGCATCCAGCACGGCGAGCATCAGACTTGTATGCTCCTTCTGACGGAACAGATATTCCGTGTGGACGCCGCAGCCGCGGAGATAATCGCACAGATAGTCGCCGTATTCGTCGCTGCCGGTGCCGCCGAGGAAGTACGGCGCGGCGCCCAGCTTGCCCAGCACGGCCGCAGTATTGGCCACTGCGCCGCCGGGGCGGAGCCTGGGACTGCATTCGACGACCTTGCCCTGCTGCAGGGCGGCCTGCGCGTGCTTGGCTTGCCCATAAGGGATGATGACGTCCGGCACGATGTCGCCCATGCAGAAGATGGCCGTGCCTGCGCGCAGCCGCGTCATCGGGAAATGTCCATCGCCGCGCGGCGCGCATTTTCGACAAAGC
>ENA-ORSL01002582-ORSL01002582.1-human-gut-metagenome-genome-assembly--contig:-NODE-2582-length-12909-cov-2.941263_pt1 | contig 12909 bp, 9 predicted proteins | sample MGYA00242190_ERZ509157 | MGnify/ENA primary metagenome ERZ509157 (study PRJEB26280, sample SAMEA2338664) | human gut metagenome | biome: human gut; feature: human-associated habitat; material: faeces...
GAAGCCGTTAAGCAGGTATTCCGTCCCGAGTTTATCAACCGTGTGGATGAGCTGGTGGTCTTCCACGCCCTCACGCAGGAGGAAATCCTGCAAATCGCCGATCTGATGCTTCGTCAGATGCAGAAGCGCCTGTCGGGCATGGGCATTACCCTCAGCTACGATGCAGCGGTCACGCGCCTGCTGGCCGAGGCTGGCTACGACGAGAAATTCGGCGCGCGCCCCCTGCGCCGCGCCATCCAGCGCCAGGTGGAGGACGCGCTGAGCGAGGAGATCATCTCCGGCCGCCTGAAGCTGGGCGATAGCGTGCAGGCCACCGTGGAGGATGGCAAGCTGAAGCTCCATCGCCTGCCGCCCGCGCCTGCCCTCACCGGCGCGCGCCTGCCCGAGGAGCCCGTGGCGGAAGAATAAACGCAACCCTCTGCCTAAATTAAACACCTGCGTCCCTCTATGCCAGGCATTTGGCACAGAGGGACGTATTGTTTTGAGCATAAAAACCAGGCACGGCGCTGCTGCGTCCATGCCTGGCAAAATGCTGATTGTTCTGTTTTGTTTTAATCCTCGAGAGCCACCGGCACAGCGGCCGGCGGGATGGGGCAGGTATAGCCTGCGGCGGCGGCTTCCTTGAACTCCGCTTTCGCCGCGCCGAGCACATCGGGCTTGGTCAGCAGGTCGATCACCGTGCCCGCCATCACCTTGCCTGCCTGCAGCATGCTTTTTTCGGCAATACTGGTTGCGCCGCAGGATACGTTCTGCCAGCTATGCCCCGGCGCGCCCGAGGGCCAGCAGGCGGTGTGCACCTGCACGGTGGGCGTTTGCCAGCTCACATCCCCCACATCCGTGGAGCCAGCGCCGCTCTTCATGCTATGGTGCAGCGGCATCAGGAAATCGTTAATGGGCAGCCTGCCGTTGTCCGTCATCTTTTTGACATAGGCGGCAATCTCAGGGCTTTCAGCGGATGCAAAGCCCGGCACCCGGTCGGATTTCGCCTCGTAGCTGTCGATATACGCCTGCGCCAGCCGCATTTCTTCATCGGAATGCTTGACCACGCCCAGCGCTTCAAAGTTATCGTAGGCCACCTTTTCCAGCACGGCGTTGGGCACAGTGTTGGCGGTGCCGTCGATAAACTGCTCGGTCACGGTGGTTTCGGTCATCATGGCCGCAGCCTTAGCAATCTGATCCACGCGCTTTTGCAGCGCGATGGCCTGGGCTACCTGCACGTCGCGCACCATGTAAAGCACCTTGGCTTCGGGCTGCACCACGTTGGGGCTTTTGCCGCCCGCGTCGGTGATGGCATAGTGAATGCGCGCGGTGGTGGGCATATGCTCGCGCAGGAACTGCACGCCGATGTTCATCAGCTCTACCGCGTCCAGGGCAGAGCGCCCCAGATGCGGCGTGCCCGAGGCGTGCGAGGCCACACCATGGAAGTGAAACTCCTTCTGGATGCAGGACACGCAGGTGCCGCTGGCGACCTCGTTCACATCGGAAGGATGCCAGGTGACAGCTGCGTCCAGGCGCTCCCACACATGATCGCGCGCCAGGAACGCCTTGCCCGCGCCGCCCTCCTCGCCGGGACAGCCAAAGAAGATGACCGTGCCCTCCTGCTCAGGGTGCTGCTCCAGATACGCCTTGACCGCGAAGGCCGCCGCCAGCGAGCCCGCGCCCAGCAGGTTATGCCCGCAGCCATGGCCGCTGCCGCCCGGAATCAGCGTGGCGTGATGCGTGCAGCCTGCCTGCTGAGACAGGCCGGACAGCGCGTCAAACTCGCCCAGAATGCCAATTACCGGATGGCCATGGCCCCAGCTGCCGCAGAAGGCCGTCTTGATGCCGCCCATGTTGGAGGTGACGGCAAAGCCGTTTTCAGCAAGCACCTTTTCATACAGGGCGGCGGACTGAAATTCCTTCAGCGACAGCTCGGCATATTCCCATATCTTGCGGCTTACGTCGCAAAACAGCGCGGCATGATCGTCAATTGTCTGGATGGCGGCTTTCTTCGCATCGTTCATGGCGGTTCTCCTTAATACAGTACCTTGCTTAAAAATTCTTTGGTGCGCTCATTCTGGGGATTTCCAAAGATCTGCGCGGGGCTGCCTTCCTCGGCGATTACGCCCTCGTCCATAAACAGCACGCGGTCGCTGACCTCGCGGGCAAAGCCCATCTCATGCGTGACGATCACGCTGGTCATGCCGCTCTTAACCAGATCCTTGATCACCTGCAGCACCTCGCCCACCATTTCAGGGTCCAGCGCCGAGGTCGGCTCGTCAAAGAGCATCACATCCGGCTCCATGGCCAGCGCCCGGACGATGGCCAGGCGCTGCTTCTGTCCGCCGGACAGGCGGGCGGGATGCTCGCTGATCTTATCCAGCAAACCCACGCGGGTAAGCAGCTCCTTGGCCATATCGGCCGCCTCGGCCTTGGTTTTCTTTTTCAAAAGCACGGGCGCCATGGTGATATTCTGCTCCACCGTCAGGTTGGGGAAGATATTGAAGTGCTGAAACACCATGCCCATCTTCTGCCGGTGCTGATCGATGTTGACGCGCTTGCCGGTGATCTCCTCGCCCTCAAAAAGTATCTTTCCGGAGGTGGGCTTTTCAAGCAGGTTCAGGCAGCGCAGAAACGTGGACTTGCCCGAGCCCGACGGGCCGATGATGGATACCACCTCGCCCCTGGCGACGTGCTGGTTAATGCCCTTTAGCACATGGAGCTTGCCAAAATCCTTGGTAATCTCCACGGTTTCGATCATATTGTCAGTCACTTGCCTTCATCCTCCTCTCAAGCACGGCGATTCCCTTGCTGAGCACAAACGTGATGATAAAGTAGATGATACCGGCGATCAGCAGCGGCTCAATGATCAGGAAGGTAAAGCCGTTGATGATCTTATACTGGCTCATGATATCGCCGATAAAGAAGGTAGAAGCCAGCGAGGTTTCCTTGATGACGGATACAAACTCGTTGCACAGGGCGGGCAGGATGTTCTTGACCGCCTGGGGCAGGATCACCCGCACCATGGCCTGACGGCTGTTTAAGCCCAGCGACCGCGCGGCCTCCATCTGGCCGCGATCCACCGCGTCGATACCGGCACGGACGATCTCAGCCACATAGGCGATGGAGTTGAACACCAGGGCGATCACCACGCAGGCAAACTCGCTCAGGTTCAGGAAGGGCAGAAACTGCGGCAGCATAAAATAGAAGAAGTACAGCTGAAGCAGCAGCGGCGTGCCGCGCACGATTTCCACATAGGCAGAGGTGATAAAGCGCACCACACCCAGGCGGCTGCGGCGGAGAATCGCCATCAGCGAGCCCAGAATGCTGGAACACGCCACGGTAATAAGCGACAGCTCAATGGTGATCCACACACCGTCCGCAAACAGGTAGCCGTACTTCGTCAGCACCTTGATTACATTTTGCAGCATAGCGGCACTCCTTCCATTCTATGCGCCGGAAAGGCAGGTTTTAGTTCACATCGATACCCAGGGACTTGGCAAGCTCGGTGGCGTCGTCCTTCCACTGCTTGTACAGGCCCTTTTCGTTTACTTCGTCCAGGATCTTGTTGATGGCCTCGATCAGCTCGGTTTCGCCCTTGGTGACGGCCAGCACGTTGCCCTCGGAGGAGTAATCGAAGTGGAAATCAGCCATAGCGATGGAATCGTAGTTGCCGGCAAACAACGCGCCGTTGTCCGCGTCCACGGCCACCGCATCCACCTTGCCGGTGACCAGCATCATGATGGCGTCATTCAGGTTGGTGATCAGCTTTACCTTCACGTCGGCGGGGAGCTGAGAGGTGACCAGGTTGTACTGCAGGGAAGCGTTCTGGGCGGCAATGGTCTTACCCGAGAAGGCTTCGGCCGTGGTGTAATCGCCAGTCTTTTCCTTGAGCACCAGCAGGCCCTGGCCGTTTTCGTCCTCGCTGAAATTGAAGAAGGTGGACAGCTGCATGTTTTCAGCGCGCTCTGCGGTGTAGGCAAAGCCCGAGATGGCCATATCCACCTTGCCCTGCGTGATGGCCGCCTGCAGCGCGCCAAACTCCATGGGCATGATGACCAGCTTTACGCCCAGACCCTGGGCGATGTACTTGGCCAGCTCAACGTCCGCGCCGACGTACTGATCGTCGCCCGTGGCGTTGGGATTGATGAATTCGCTGGGAGCAAAGTCGGGAGAGGTGGCGAAGGTGATTTCGCCGATGGAGAGGATCTTTTCCAGCTTGTTTTCGGCCAGCGCTGCGCAGGACAGGCTGAGGATAAAAGCGAGGGTCAGCAGCAGAGCAATCAGCTTTTTCATTTTGTGTTCCTCCTGAATAATTATTTTGGAAACATGCATTATTATACACTCATGGCCGTATTTGTCAACATATTTATGAAAATTTATTCTGTATTTTGCATGTATATTTACAGCGGAGCAAATTCTGCCAGATCTTGCATCCCCTGCGGCTTCGCCGTATAATAGCTTTATCTTGCCGTCCATGGAGGAACGAAGGATGAAGCGCGTCGTGCCTGATTATTACGCGGATTTTGCCTGTATCGCCGGCGCTTGCCGCCATACCTGCTGCGTCGGCTGGGAGATCGATATCGACCCGGACTCGCTGCGCCGCTATCAGGCCATGCCGGGCGAGATGGGCGAGCGTCTGCGCAGCTACATTGATATAAAAGAAACGCCGCACTTCCGCCTGACCGCCGATGAGCGCTGCCCGCTGCTGAACACAAACGGGCTGTGCGATTTGATTACCGCCGCCGGGCAGGATGCGCTATGTCAGATCTGCGCCGACCACCCGCGCTTCCGAAACATTTTGTCCGACCGCGAGGAAACTGGATTAGGGCTGTGCTGCGAGGCCGCCGCAAGCCTGATATTAAAGAAAAAGCAGCCTGTTCGGCTGCTGATATCTGAAGAAAACGGCCCCAAGCGCCATCTGTCACGCAAGGACGCTGCCATGCTGCAAAAGCGCGACCTATGGATCACCGCCGTGCAGGACCGCACGTTGTCAATTGATGCGCGCATCGCCCGGCTATGCGAAATGGAAGCATTGCAGCTTCCCGCCTGTGGCTGGGCAGATTGGACGCAGCTTTATCTGAATCTGGAGCGTCTTGATCCTGCCTGGGAGAAAGAACTCGCGCTGCTCTGCAGCGAAAAAGCAGCCGTTCCGCCTGCGGACGAAGCGCTGGAAATCGCCCTGGAACAGCTGCTTGTTTATCTGCTTTATCGCCATATCGCCGCCGCAGAGGATGCCCACGAGCTGCGCCCCCGGCTGGCCTTCTGCCTTCTGAGCACGCAGCTGCTTATCCGTCTTGCCGCTCTGCACAAGGCGGAAGCTGCTTTTACCATGGATGATTTTTGCGAATTGTCGCGCATGTATTCCTCTGAAATTGAATACTCTCAGGAGAATATGGATGCATTGCTGGACGCGCTGTGGTATGTATAATCATACAGTCTATCAGCTATACAGCGCAATGCGCACAACGTCCTTGCCCTTCTTGCTTTGGCCGTCTACACCCAGATACTGTGCCCGGCCATACCCGCGCACGGAGATCACCTGCCCGTCGCGCAGTTGATAATCCGGCCGTTCGCAGGGCGCATCGTCTACCATCACTCGGCCCTGACGGAACAGCTGCTGCGCGTCGCCCCGGCTGAGATGAAACAGGTGCGCCGCAATGGCGTCCAGCCTGGGCGAGGATACCTGCAACCGCACCTCGCGCCTTTCGCGCAGCGCGCCCTGGGGCGGCTCGGCGCGCTCACAGCGCACATCCGTGCGGCCAATCTGCACAAGGCTCTGGCAAATAAAATCCACCATTCGTTCCACGCAGAAGATATACGCGCCCGCCTCGCGCAGCACGATATCGCCGATCAGCTCCCGCTCGATGCCCAGGCCCATCAGCGCGCCCAGCACATCCCGGTGCGCGATGGGCGCGGCAAAGCGCGCGCTGCGCGGCGCGGCCAGCAGGCAGGCTATGGGAAACAGGCTTTCGTTCGGCACATCCTCGCCACTTACAGCAAGCATGCGCCGTTCGCAATCCTGCGCGCCGCCGTACAGGCAGTATTCCGCCCCGGCGCGGCGCGCGGCAATTTCGCCCTCCCGCTGCTGCGCCAGGTTCAAAAAACGGCTGTACAGCGTGATATACCTTTTGGCTGCGCGCTGGCAAAGCTCGTTTAGCATCGCGGCGTTTTCTTCCACTCTGATCCCCTCCGCACCTGATTATAGCCGCTTTGCGTCCGAAATTCAACCATCCCGCCCGCAAGGGGTTGCGGAAAAGGAATACTTTGGTGTACAATAGCATTGCATATCGCAGCATATGGCATTTTTGCTTATCAAATAGAAAGGAATTATGAAAAATGGGACTGATTCGTGCAGGATTGAACGCCGTTGGAGGAACCCTGGCCAGCCAGTGGAAGGAGTATTTCTATCTGGACGCCATGCCCGAGGGCGTGCTGGCCGCCAAGGCCAATAAGAAAACCAAGGGACGCTTCGGCGGCAGCCGCAATGAGGATGACAACATCATCTCCGCCGGTTCCGTCATCGCCGTCAACGAAGGCCAGTGCGCCATGATCGTCGATCAGGGCAAGATTGTGGAGTTCACCGCCGAGCCCGGCGAGTTTGTATTCGATCAGAACGCCGAACCCTCCATCTTCTATGGGCCGTTCGGCACGGATAAGCTCAAGCAGATCCTCAAGCTCACCTTCGAGCGCTTCTCCTTTGGCGGCCAGGCTGGCAAGGATCAGCGCGTCTATTTCTTCAACACCAAGGAGATCACCGGCAACAAGTACGGCACGCCCAGCCCCGTGCCCTTCCGCGTGGTCGATCGGAACATCGGCTTGGATGTTGATATCGCCATCAAGTGCTTTGGCGAATACAGCTACCGCATCACCAACCCCATGCTGTTCTACAAGAACGTGTGCGGCAACGTAGAGGGCGAATATACCCGCGAGCGCATCGACAGCCAGCTCAAATCCGAGCTGCTCACCGCCCTGCAGCCCGCCTTCGCCGCCATCTCCGATATGGGCATCCGTTACAGCGCCCTGCCCGCCCACACCATGGAAATCGCCGATGCGCTCAACGAAGTACTCAGCGAAAAGTGGGCAGATCTTCGCGGCGTTGAAATCGTATCCTTCGGCGTCAGCTCCGTCAAGGCCTCCGAGGAAGACGAAGCCATGATCAAAGAGCTGCAGCGCAATGCGGTATTCCGCAATACCAACATGGCCGCCGCGCAGCTGGTCGGCGCGCAGGCGCAGGCCATGCAGGACGCGGCCAAGAACTCCGCCGGCGCCTTCACCGGCTTTATGGGCATGGGCATGGCGCAGCAGAGCGGCGGCGTGAACGCGCAAACCCTGTTCCAGATGGGCGCGCAGCAACCCCAGGCACAGCAGGCTGCCCCGGCCGACGGCTGGAAGTGCAGCTGCGGCGCGATGAATACCGGCAAGTTCTGCACCCAGTGCGGAGCCAAGAAACCCGAGTCCGGCTGGACCTGCGCCTGCGGCGCGGTCAACCAGGGCAAGTTCTGCTCCCAGTGCGGAGCCAAGCGTCCTGCCGGCGCTCCGCTGTACCGCTGCGATAAGTGCGGCTGGCAGCCCGAGGATCCTACCCATCCCCCCAAGTTCTGCCCCGAATGCGGCGATCCCTTTGACGATAACGACCTGCAATAAGCCTATGGACGAAAAGATACTTTCTTCCTATCATGCCTGGTGCGCTCATGCGTCGGCCGATCCTGATTTAGCGCGTGAGCTTGCCGCCATGGCGCAGGATGAGGCAGCCCTGTCGGACGCCTTTTACCGCGACCTTGCCTTTGGCACAGGCGGCCTGCGCGGCGTAATCGGCGCGGGCACCAACCGCATGAACGTGTACACCGTGGCCAAGGCCTCCCAAGGGCTGGCCAATTATGTGGTGCGCCGGTTTTCGCCTGAGGCGCGCCGCATCGCCGTCAGCTATGATTCACGTATCAAGTCCGACCTGTTTGCGCGCGTGGCTGCGGGCGTATTTGCCGTAAACGGCATTTCGGTGTTTATCTATCCCCATCTGATGCCCACGCCCTGCCTGTCCTATGCCGTGCGAGCGCTGGGCTGCGCTGCGGGCGTGATGGTGACAGCCTCGCATAACCCGGCCAAGTACAACGGCTACAAGGTATACGGTTCCGACGGCTGCCAAATCACCACCGAAGCGGCGGATGAAGCTCTGCGCGAAATTGAGCGGCTGGACATCTTTGCCGACGTGAAGCAAGCTGATTTCGATACCTGCCTGGCGGACGGCAGCATCCAGTGGATTCCGGACAGCGTGTACGACAACTTCACCCGCGCTGTGCGCGGACAGTCCGTGCTGACGGCGGACGATCCCATCGACCGAGACGTATCCATCGTCTATACCCCGCTTAACGGCACGGGGCTTCAGCCTGTCACCCGCGCGCTGCGCGAAAGCGGCTTTACGCGCATCACCGTTGTGCCCGAGCAGGAGCAGCCGGACGGGCATTTCCCCACCTGCCCTTACCCCAACCCCGAAATTCGCGAGGCAATGGCGTTGGGCATTGCCTGCGCGCAAAAGCATCAGGCTGACCTGCTGCTGGCTACCGATCCCGACTGCGACCGTACAGGCATTGCCGTGCGCAATGCCGCAGGCGAATACGTGCTGCTGACCGGCAACGAGACGGGCATGCTGCTGCTGGATTTTATCTGCGCGCGCCGCGCCGCCCATCATGCCATGCCATCCGAGCCAGTAATGATCAAAACCATCGTTACCACCGATATGGCTGAGCGCATCGCCGCCCATTACGGCGTACGCACCATCAACGTGCTGACGGGCTTCAAGTTCATCGGCGAGCAGATCGGTCTGCTTGAAAAGCAGGGCCGCGCGGACAGCTATATTTTCGGCTTTGAGGAAAGCTACGGCTACCTGAGCGGCAGCTATGTGCGCGATAAGGACGCGGTGGATGCGTCGCTGCTGATCTGCGAAATTTTCGCCTATTACAAGGCGCAGGGTGTCAGCCTGCTGGATCGATTGAACGCCCTGTACGCACAGTACGGCTATTGCCTGAACACCCTGCATTCCTACACCTTTGAGGGCGCGGCGGGCTTTGACCGCATGCAGGCCATCATGCAGGCCTTCCGCGGCGATATCGCGGCGTTCGGCGGCAAGGCCGTGCAGGCGTACCAGGATTATCTGCACGGCTTGGATGGACTTCCGCCCTCTGATGTAATCAAATTCCACCTGGCTGATCACTGCTCCGTGGTTGTGCGCCCCTCGGGCACCGAGCCCAAGCTGAAGGCCTACATCTCCGTCAGCGCGGAAAACCGTGCGCAGGCTGAGGCGGCAGAGCGGCAGATTACCGCCGATCTGGAAAAGCTGATCAACGGCTAAGGCCATTGTCTCTCATCCAAGCAGCATAAAAACCCCGGCAAGATTTCATCTTGCCGGGGTTGCTTTTTGTGAAGGTTTACTCCGCCAGCGGATCGAGCATGACCTGCCAGTGAATATGCTCGGGAATTTCATAGCATTCCAGCAGCTTGGGGCCGCAGCTGTTGCTGCCGATGCCGCGTTGCGCCATATCCAGGCACAGCACGCAGCGATCCTCGCACGACAGCTCGTCGTCGTGGGCAACGTCCGCCAGCTGCTCCTGCGAATAATTGAGCGCCGAGAAGCCAAAGCCCGCGCCCTCGATGCGCAGCGCGCCCTGCGCGCCATGCAGCGTCAGCGAACGCGCGCCGTAATGGCTGCCGCTCTCCTGCGGACGCAGGGGATGCGCGTACTGCGTCTCCACCGTATCCGCGTGCCAGCCAAGCAGCGAAGCCTGGCGCTTATCGATATAGCTTTCCAGCGGGCCATAGGCAAAATAGCGCAGCTTGTCATAATCCGCAGGCAGCATCATGCGCAGACCCAGGCGCGGGAACACCGGCACGCCGGCCTCGCGGCGCATATCTGCCTGGCAGGCAACGCGACCGTCGGCATGCACCGTCCAGCGCACCGTGCCCTGCGCCAGCAGGCAAATGGACATGCTGCTGATATGCACCGCCGTTTCGATTTCCACCCGGTCGTCATGCTTTTGCACCTGCGTGCCCATACCGCGCGAGACGGCATAGCGGTATAGATACCGGTTCCATTCGTTCTTGATGTTGCGGTCGTTATCCGTCGGCGCGCGCCAGATATTATACGCCATGGGCGCAAGCAGCATTTCCTTGCCGCGCACCGCCATCGCGGCAAACGCGCCGGTCATGCTGTCATAGCGATAGACAAAATCATCGCCGCAGATGGTAACATAGCGTTCCTTTTCGCCGCTCACACGCAGTGTCTGCGCAGCGCGCTGCTGAATCTGCGGCACAAATTCAGGCGCTCCCACCTGCTCCATGCCCAACACATCGCCGCGCTTGCCCCAGGGAGTATCGGCAGCGCTGAGCGCATACAGCGTGCAGCAGCCGCCCGCGCGGGCAGGCACATGCAGCGTGGCTGTGCCGCGCGGCGCGATATCCAGCTCCTCCGCAGGAACAAGCACCGTTTCATCGGGCTGGCCGCCGCCGGACAGGACGATCTTGATATCAATTCTGCCCTTGGGCGATACGAAATCCAGATGATTCTTCAGCGTAATCCAGCCGTTAGCCAGATCAGCCGCAGCCACTCGCAGCGGGCGCAGCACGTTCTTGTATTCCAACAGGCCGGGATGGGGAGTACGGTCGGAGGACACCAGGCCGTCAGCGCAGAAGTTGCCGTCATGCAGCACCTCGCCAAAGTCGCCGCCATAGCGATAACGCTGCCTGCCCTGGTTATCCTTGCCGATGGCGGGCGCATGATCGCACCACTCCCACACGAACGCGCCGCAGATGCGCTCCTCGCGCTCCATCAGGCGGAAATAATCCTCCAGGTCTCCCGGCCCGTTGCCCATGGCATGACAATACTCGCACATGATATAGGGCTTGCACACCGTATGCTCGCTGAAATAGCGTTCAATTTCCTCCAGGGATGGATACATGCGGCTGTACAAATCCAGATCGCTGCGGTTGATATCACGCCCCTCCGGTGGGAAGGACGCGCGCTCATAGTGCGTCAGGCGGGTAGGATCAAACCGTTTTGTCCAGGCCAGCGCGCGATCAAAGTTCACGCCCATGCCGGCCTCGTTACCCATGGAATAAATCACCACGCAGGCGCTGTTTTGATCGCGGATCGCCATGCGCTGTACGCGATCCAGCATCATCGGGCCAAAGGCCGGATCATCCGCCATGCGGTTGTATTTCTCATGATCGGTGCTCCCGCCGGTGGACACCACGCCATGGCACTCTAGGTCAGCCTCGTCCAGCACATAAATGCCCAATTCGTCGCACAGCTGATAGAACAGCGGCGGCTGGGGATAGTGGCTGGTACGGACGGCGTTGATATTGTGCGCCTTCATCATCAATAGGTCGCGGCGAATATGCTCCGGCGGGGTGTACGCGCCGGTATCGCAGCTGCTTTCATGCAAGTTCACACCGCGGAAACGCACGGGGCTGCCGTTGAGCAGCACCACCTCGTTGCGGATTTCAATTTTACGCACGCCTACGCGCTGGGCAATCTCCTCGCCGCCGCAGCGCAGCAGCAGGGTATACAATACGGGCGTTTCAGCCGTCCAAAGCAGGGGTCGATTCAGTTCAAACGCGCATGCGCCGTCCTGCATCGCGCGCGTTGCAAGCAGCGTGCCATCGGGCGCATACAGTTCGCATTGGCATGCGCAATCGGGCTGACTGAAGGCTGCGCGCACCTGCACGCTGGCCGTTTGCAGATTGTCCGCCAGCGCGGTGCGCACGCTGAAATCAACCACATGACCCGCGTCGCGACGCAACAGATACACATCGCGGAAGATGCCGCTGTAACGGAACTTATCCTGATCCTCGCAGTAGCTGCCCGCGCTCCACTTGGTCACCAGCGCACAGACGGTGTTTTCGCCGTCCACCAGCACGGCGGTCACATCATACTCCGCCGGGGAGTGCGGCACCTGACTTGCGCCGATAAACTGCCCGTTTACCCACAAAAGCAGGCAGCTATCCACGCCCTCAAACACCAGCTGATACACCGCGCCCGGCTGCTTATCCAGCGCAAAGCGACGGCGATACAGCCCGCAGGGATTATCTGCCGGCACATAGGGCGGATCATAGGGAAACGGGAAGCGCACATTGGTATACTGAATATGATCGTACCCATTCATCTGCCACGTGCCGGGCACGGGCATGGCGGCGTCCAGCGGCTCGGTCATGGGATCAAAATCCGCCGTAAAATCCCGCACGCTGGGATAATACTTAAACTCCCACTGCCCATTCAGCAGCGTAAAACGGCGGCTGCTTTCCCGCGCGCCGCGCGCATCCTGATCCGCGTCAAAAGAAATAAAATAGGCGTGCGGCGCATTTTCGCCCGCGTGCATCAGGACGGGATCCAGCGTTTCAATGTATTGCTCAAACGGCATAAAAGCTCCTCCTCATTCGCAGGGGTTTTTTATTATTATACTGGAACAGGCTGCGTAATTCAAGAAAAAAAGCTTTAAATATTTCCATGCTTCTTTAAATTCAGCGTCGTTTCATAATTATTCTTCCGCCGTCTTTTTACTGTTTGTCTCGTTGACTTATTTCCTTTTTAATTGTACAATGGGAGCGATTTATCCCCATGCATTCAGGAGGATTTTTGATGATGGAACGCAAGGATGGCCGCGCGTGCAACGCGCCCCGCGCGCACCGTTTTATCCCCAATTTTGTATCCACCGCTGCAGGCAGCTGCCTGATTGAAACCGGCGGCACACGGGTAATCTGCACTGCATCGGTAGAGGAGGGCGTGCCGCCTTTCCTGCGCGGCAAGGGCTGTGGCTGGCTGACGGCGGAATACGCCATGCTGCCTGCCTCTACCGGCCGCCGCAAGCAGCGGGACGGTCTCAAGAAGGATGGCCGCGGCGTGGAAATCAGCCGTCTAATCGGCCGCGCGCTGCGCCA
>ENA-ORSL01002588-ORSL01002588.1-human-gut-metagenome-genome-assembly--contig:-NODE-2588-length-12882-cov-9.423716_pt1 | contig 12882 bp, 11 predicted proteins | sample MGYA00242190_ERZ509157 | MGnify/ENA primary metagenome ERZ509157 (study PRJEB26280, sample SAMEA2338664) | human gut metagenome | biome: human gut; feature: human-associated habitat; material: faeces...
TGTCGGCTTTCTTAGCGCTTTCGCGCAGGCGCTTCACAAGTTCTTCCTTGTCCTTCGGTATGACGTAGGCTGGTTGCAGCGTTTCTTTGTCTATGCTGAGTTCTTTCTTCTTCAGGTCGCGGATATGACCGTATGACGACATCACCTTAAAGTCGTCGCCCAAGAATTTCTCAATTGTCTTTGCCTTTGCAGGGCTCTCGACGATAACTAAGTTTTCTTGCATTTTATATCTGTATCTTTAATTTGGGCGCAAAAGTAAGCATATTTTTCTATATACACCTTATTATATATATGATTATATATAGATGTTTTTTTCTTCATTGAGTTCAAAAAGATTCTAATGTATTAAGAGATTTCTTTGATTTCAAGATTCTCTTTGATTTCAAGGGATATCCTTTATTTCAAGAGATTCTTTTCTGCATTCTCCATACGCTCGAAATGGAACTCAGAGAGAGTCTGCTCCATAAGTGCCTGGATCTTGTCGTTGCAGAGATTGCCGATGCTTCCCTCATGGGTATGATGGATATCCTTGTTAGGCTTGAAATCTCCAGCTTCGATTTCCAATCCCACAGTCTTGTAAGCATCACGGAAAGGCATTCCGTTAGCGGCAAGCTGATTTACTTCCTCCACAGAGAACATCGGATCATAACGAGGATCATCGAGGATGTGCTCGTTGACCTCCATCTTGTTGATGATGTAGGCAGCCATCTGCAGACAGTCTTTCAACTCGTCGAAAGCTGGGAGGAATACTTCCTTGATAATCTGAAGATCACGGAAATAACCCACAGGCAGGTTGTTCATGATAAGCATAATCTGCTGTGGCAAGCTCTGGAGCTTGTTGCTCTTGGCACGAATCAGCTCGAATACGTCTGGGTTCTTCTTGTGAGGCATGATGCTTGAACCGGTGGTACACTCCTTAGGCAACTTCACGAAGCCGAAGTTCTGACAGTTGAACATGCAGGCATCGAAAGCCATCTTTGCCAGGGTTCCTGCCACGCTAGCCATCGCAAAAGCTACGTTGCGCTCCATCTTTCCTCTACCCATCTGGGCATAGACTACATTATAGTCCATGCTGTCGAAACCGAGCAGTTCGGTTGTCATGGTGCGGTTCAGAGGGAAAGAGCTGCCGTAGCCTGCTGCGCTACCCAGAGGATTGCGGTTGGTCATGCGGTAGGCTGCCTGAAGGAAGAGCATATCGTCAGCAAGTCCTTCTGCATAAGCGCCAAACCAGAGTCCGAAAGATGAAGGCATAGCCACCTGGAGGTGGGTATAGCCCGGCATCAATACGTTCTTATATTGGTTGCTCTTCTGGATCAGCTCGTCGAAGAGAATCTTGACCGCATCAACAATCTCCTTCAACTCGTGACGGGTGAAGAGCTTGAGATCTACCAAAACCTGATCATTGCGTGAGCGTCCTGAATGAATCTTTTTGCCCATATCGCCCAGTTTCTGGGTGAGCATCAATTCTACTTGGGAATGAACATCCTCCACGCCGTCTTCGATGACAAATTCGCCTTTCTCGGCGATGGCGTAGATATTCTTCAATTCTGCTAGGAGCTGGGTAAGCTCATCCTTTTCCAAAAGTCCGATGCTTTCGAGCATGGTGATGTGTGCCATACTGCCAAGCACATCGTATTTGGCGAGATAGAGATCGAGCTCACGGTCTCGACCTACGGTGAATCGTTCGATTTCCTTGTTTACTTCAAAGTTCTTTTCCCAAAGTTTATGTGCCATAATTTCTTTATTTTTAATCCTGGTAAGGAATCATCGCCAGTGCATCAGCAATCTTCTCGATGCCTTCCTGCAATGGCTTCTTCACCATACCCTTGATAAACATATTGAGCTCAGCCTTGATGGTGAGTTTCATCTTGCAAGAAAATTCTCCTGTAGGGAGCAGCTGAATCCAGAAATTGAATGGGATAGGGCTGTTCTCTGTTTCAAACTTGATGGTTTTTGGAAAATCTCTGTCGATGATGCGCATCTTGAGGTCGCCCACCATAGGAGCGTTGATAGTGATGCTGTCGCTGTCGAATCTCAGGTCCTTGAGTTTCTCCATTTCCTTTCTCTTGTCTTCAGGAATCTGGTCTTTCACCTGCTCGAAGCGATCTTTGAGCACCTGCAGGTTGTTGAGGTCGCTCAAAGTATTAAAAACAGATTCCTGCTTGTGAGGAATCTGTTTGATATTACTTTCGAATGTACTTGTACTCATTATTGATGGGTAAAAATTTACTTCTTCCAGTTAGCAGGATCCTTGCGCCACTCGTGGAGCAACTCTACGTCTTCCTGCTTGATGTAACCAGTCTCGAGAGCCTCTTCTACCACGTGCTCGTAGTCTGTAAGAGTAACCAGCTTCACGTTAGCATCAGCGAAAGCCTTCTCCGCAACAGGGAAACCGTAAGTGTAGCTAGCTACCATACCTACAATTTCGTTGCCGTTCTTGCGAAGAGCCTCTACAGCCTTGAGTGAGCTGCCGCCTGTAGAAATCAAATCCTCTACAACAACAACCTTAGCCTTAGGATTGAGCTCACCTTCGATGAGGTTCTGCATACCATGATCCTTTGGTTTAGAACGAACGTAAACGAAAGGCAAGTTCAATTCGTCTGCCACCAATGCACCCTGTGCAATAGCGCCAGTAGCTACACCTGCAACAGCGTCAGCCTCTGGGAACTGCTCCAGAATGGCGTGTACGAGTTCGAGTTTCACATAGTTGCGGAGTTCTGGGAAAGAGAGGGTCTTGCGGTTGTCACAATAGAAAGGAGACTTCCAACCAGAAGCCCAAGTGAAAGGATCGTTAGGCTGCAATTTGATAGCCTTAACCTTCAATAACTTAGATGCGAATTCTTTCTTTAGCTTGTCCATAATCATATAAGGATTAAATTATTATTATTTCTTTGCAAAGGTACTACAAAAAAACGAGTTATCCATATAAATAGGCCATTTATTATAGATTTTTTATACCTTGTGCTTGATATTGGCTTGCAAAGTGGGGGCTGGGCGGGGGCTGAAGGGAAACTTGGCTGGGAAGTTGGCTAGAAATTTGGTGCTTATTCTGCAGCCCATCCTATGGTAGCGATGCTGAATTTCATCTTGCCTGCCTTCTGCAGTTCTTTGCAGCAGGAGATGAGGGTGGCGCCTGTGGTGCAGACGTCATCGACGATAAGCAGATGCTTGCCGGCAAGATCGGTGATGGGATGTTTGCCGTCTTTGTCGTGATAGGTATCTGATAGCTGGAATACATGCTTTACGTTTTCCAGTCGTTGCCATCTGTCCTTTTGGGTTTGACTTTCGGTGAAGGTTACTCGTCGGATGGCATCTGTGATAATGGGGAGATGGGTTCTTTCCTGTATTCCCCTGGCTATTTCCTCGCTCTGATTATAGCCGCGGGTCTTCCTTCTTGACTTCGTGATGGGGATAGGGATGATGGCATCTATATCCTTGAAGAAGTCTGATTCGATACCTTTGCTGGCGATGAGTCTTCCCAGATAGTTTCCGGTATCTGGACGATGATGGTATTTCAGTTTGTAGATGATGTAACTTGGATTGGAGTGGCTGTGATAATAGAAGAGGGCGACGCTTTTTTCGATAGGAATGCGCCCCCAGAACATCTTAGCCATATTGTTCTCATAGGGGGCTTCCCAGGTTGGGGTAATCGGGAGGTCCTGGAGACAGGTGGCGCATAGCATCTCCTCTGTGCCCAACAGTCGCTCATCGCAGATGGCACAGTAACGGGGAAAGAGAAAATCTATGATATTTCCTAACAGGCTGAGCTTCATATTATTACTTTGGACTTTGAACTTTGAACATTATGATTAGATTCTTATGTTTACATAGAACTTTAGTGAGCGTCTCCTATGCGGCTATTCTAGCCGTATGTATTCTTCTTCTCGCTAAACTTCAATACTTTAGAAGTCGTCTTCGAAATCGATGTCTCCCAGATCTTCTTCTTTCATTTTGTCGATGCATTTGTGAATCACATCCATACCATAGCCTCTGCCGAGGGCGAAGCGGATGAGTTTCATCGAGCGTTCGTAGTCGTTTTTGGCTTTGATGTTTTTGTATTTGTTTTTTAGGAGAGGAAGGAGGGTTTCCAAATACATGTCGTCCTCGATTTCTTCGAAGATTGGGTCGGAGATTTCCTTCGGGATGTGCTTCATCCAGAGAGCCTGTTCCACTTTCCTTCGGCCCCATTTATTGTATTTTATCTTGTCGTTGATAAAGAAGCGGGTGAATCGCTCGTCATCGATGAATTTCTTCTGGGTCAGGAATTCCATATTTCGGGCGATGGCATCCTCTGGGAGTTCCCACTTCTTCATCTTATCGAGCATTTCCTGCGAGCAATGTTCGGCTTGTGTGCAGAGAGTGGTGAGCTTCAGGAGTGCCTGCTGCTCTGTCATCGGCTTCTTGGGGCGCTTGGAGTTGTTATAATATTCCATAATGCATTTATGTTTTATTGGGAGGATTACAAATCCTCCGGTTTTGATAGGTCGAACCTTTTTTTACTGCGGATTGCAAATCCGCAGGGACGCCTGGCGGTGGACTTTCTGGGTAGATTTGCATTCCGCTTATCTAATAGACTATTTTATAGCTCGCATCATTCTCTTCTTTCCGAAAGCATCTTCCTTGGTTTCTATATCCTTGAAATCAAGTTTTAGCAGCATTTCCCGGGTCTCCTTTTCGTAGATAGAATTAATCTCGAAGTATAATGCTCCTCCGGATTTGAGTGCTGAAGATGCATATTCGGCGATGGCTCTGTAGAATTTCAGCGGGTCTTCATCGGGAACGAAGAGGGCGAGGCTCGGTTCGTGCTCCAGCACATTCTTTTCCATATCCGCTTTCTCCTTTTCGCAGATATAAGGAGGATTGCTCACGATGAGGTCCCATTTTGGGGTGGAAGGAGTCTTTGCTTCACCCTTGGACTTCACAACCTCTTTATCATCGTTGCCCTTCATTTTTTCGTTATCAGTCTCTGCTGCTTTTGGCAAAGCCAATGCATCCTGATGTTCTATTCTGACATTTCCGGCTTTCATCATTTCCACATTTCCTTGTGCTATTCGGAGGGCATCTTCCGAAATATCCCATCCTGTAACCTCTGAATTAGGAATGTTGAGTCCTAATGTGATGGCAATGCAGCCGGAACCTGTGCAAATATCAAGAATCCGCCTGGCGTCGTCTGTCGCCTGAGGAGAATTTCCCGAAGAATCTTCTGGAGAATCTTCTGAAGAATCTCCCGAAGAAACGATTGATTTTTCGATCATATCCTTCTCTATCCATTGGCAGAGTTCTGCGGTTTCCGGTCTTGGAATCAGCACGCCTGGCTCCACGTGAAAGGGCCTACCGGCAAAGTCGGCTTCGCCCAAAACATACTGCACAGGTTCTCCTTTTTGCAGTCTTATGATAATTTCTTCCAGTTTTCTTTCCTCGTCTGCAGATATTTCATTAACTTTGCCGCAGATTATGTCGGTCAGAGTCATTCCGTACTTCACATCAAGCACGGTGCGGACGATAGCCTGTGCTTCGCCAGCATCATAAAGTGGGGTGAGGGATTGCCAAAGTTGCTGATACGTTTTCATCTTGATATTGCTTGTTGCGATTTGATTTGAGAGCAAAGGTACGACAATTTATCGAAAATGAGTAAGAAAAACGAAGAAAAATAGGATATGGAACGAAATAAAGTATCTTTTCTGAATCCGCAGACGGGCGAACCGCTTAGTCTGCAGGAGATAGACGAAATGTTCATGCGCCGCTGCCTGCAGTTGGCTAAGAACGGTAGGCAGAATGCGAAGCCTAATCCGATGGTGGGCGCCGTCATCGTGAGCGAAGAGGGCAGAATCATCGGCGAGGGCTATCATGTAAGATGTGGTGAGGGGCACGCTGAAGTTAATGCCTTTGCTTCAGTTAAGCCTGAAGATGAGCATCTGTTAAGCCAAGCCACGATCTATGTGAGTCTCGAACCCTGTTCTCATTATGGCAAGACGCCTCCTTGTGCCGACCTTATCGTAAGAAAAGGTGTAAGGAGATGTGTCTGCGGCTGCGTGGATCCTTTTGCCAAGGTTCAGGGGCGTGGTATCCAGAAGATTCGTGAGGCAGGCATCGAGGTAACGGTGGGTGTTCTAGAGGCGGAATGCCTCGAACTGAACAAGCGCTTCATCACCTTCAATACCCATCAGCGACCATACATCATCCTGAAATGGGCGCAGACTGCGAATGGTTTTCTAGATAATAATTTTCAGGGTATGGCGATTTCTTCGTCATTTACCAAGATGCTTTCGCATAAGCTTCGTGCCGAGAATGATGCCATCCTGGTGGGTAGAATCACCGATGAGCGTGACCATAGCCAGCTCAACGTAAGAGATTGGAGCGGAAAGGATCCGATGCGACTGGTTATCGACCGCCATCATCCTTGTTTCGAGGGTTTGGATTTCTCCAAGGGTAAGGAAGAGGTATTGAAGCAGATGATGCAGTACCTATATAATAATAAGGTGCAATCGCTGATAGTAGAAGGTGGCGCCATCACCCATCAGGCTTTCCTCGATGCCGGATTATGGGATGAAATCAGGGTAGAAACATCTTTATCCACATCTGTGGAAAACGTGGTAACTGCCGGAACTGCAGCGCCAAAGCTTCCTCATAACATCCGGTTAATCAGCCATGAGGCGTATGATAATAATATAATAAATAATTACGAACGAGTATGAGCAATAGATTTACATCGCGCCTGAGCGATAACGACGATTTCAAGCGAGACGAGTTGATTCGCAAGATAGAGCACGCCGTGGAGCACATGACGCTCGCTGAACTGGAAGCCCTGTCGTATGACATGTTTACCAAGGGCTACATCCAGGATTACTAAACATTCAAACATAAGAATAAGACAAGATATAAAAAAAGGTGGGTGCTACAACAATTTGTGTAGCACCCACTTTTTTTATATCTTATTCTATTTCCTTATTTCGCCATCGGAGTGAAGCGCAAGGTGAACTCATGAGCTCCTGTTGGAGTCATGTACTGTGGCAGACAAGAATCACCACCACAGCTGCGGTTACCAATGCCACGCTGCCAGAAATCGAAGTGAGCGAAAATCTGGTTAGAGCGTACCAGGTCGTAAGGATGCTTGCCACCATAGAATACGTCGTAGTTGAACTGGGCATCATCGAAGTGAGACAACGAGAAGGCTACCATGCCCTCGGTGGTAATCTGCAACTTCGTGCTGTTGTTGTCCAATGTCAACTGGCGGAGGCCCTGGCGGTCGCCCATGGTCTGAGGAGCACTCTGCTCTTCGAACATGCCATCCACGGTGGTCTTGTACAAACCTAACAGCGAACCTCTCTGGCGGTCGATGTAGTTGCTCCAAGGACCCTTGGCATAATACTCCACGTTCTCGAAACCAGGAGCAAACTGCATGGCAATACCAATTTTTCGGGTTTCCTCAGAAGAATTGTTGGTTGTTACCTTCATATCCACGGTTCCGTTAGGATAGATGATGTAAGCAATCTGGTGAGTATCCTTACCGTTGGTAACGGCAGTTTCCACAACCACGTTCTTGCCCTGCTTCTTAGGAGCCTTCACCATCATCTTCTTGCCGGTGAGTGCACCCTCTTCCTTATTCTCGTTCTCGGCCACACCACCTGTAGCACCCAGGTTCACGTTATCGTTGGCAATGCGGCGGAAACCGTTGAAGTCAGGACCTGCGTTAGGCTGAACGAGCTGAGTATTGCGATAAGTCCAGTTGGCGAGGGTTCCATCCTCTGCGAATGTGATGCTGAAGTCGTTGCCGGTGATGGTGTTATCCTTCACCTTCAGCTTGCCCTTCTCCTCGATAGCTGGCAATTTGCCATGGTCTTTCTGCACGAAGGTAGGGTCGGCTACAGATGTGCCTGCTACATTCTCTGTAGAAAGCTTGAACTGCTGCTGAGCCATCTCATAACCCTGCTTGCTCCAGGAAGTTGACTTCTTCAGAACGAGGCTGAAGGTGATGACATACTCTGCCTTATCATCTACAGCGGTGGTGTATGGGATGTTGATATCGCAGGTCTTGCCTGGCAATACTGATGGGATAGCCACCTGGTTTTTCTCTACAGAAACGCCATTGCGGAGCACCTCGTAGCTGAGATCATAGATATCAGCCAGGTTGGTGAATGCGCACTTGTTCTTCAAGGTGAGTACGCGGCTGTAGAAAGATTCGAAGTTCACGTCTCTATAAACATACTTCACCTCGGTGAGCTTAGCTGTCCACTCTCTTCCTGGAGTAATGATACCGTTGCTCATGAAGTCGCCCTGGAATCCTCTGTAACCGTTGTTCATCTTGGTGTAGTCGTAACCGGATGTGTAGTAGTGGAGTCCGGTCTTAGGATCCTTCAAAGGAAGTCCCTTGCGGATGCGGCGTGTATCGTAGATTCCCTGGTCAACCCAGTCCCAGATGCAGCCACCGGTAATACCTGTACTTGCCTCGATGAGATCCCAGTATTCCTGCAGGTTGCCTACAGCCTGACCCATTGCGTGAGCATACTCACAGATGAAGTAAGGCTTGTCGTTGAGGCCGTTCATCTGCTTCTTCACTACCTCGATTCTTGGATACATGTCTGAACCGAAGTCTGAGTACTTGGCACCGTGATTGTAACCCTCGTAGTGAACCCAAGCGTCGCGACCAGGCAAAAGCTCCTTCACCTTATCGTAGGTAGCCTGGAAGTTGTCGCCACCGCCCGACTCGTTACCGAGTGACCAGAATACCACGCTAGGATGGTTGCGGTCTCTCAATACCATGCGTTCTGTGCGGTCAACATAAGCAGCGCGCCAGGTAGGGTTGTTGGAAAGTGAGTGGTTGTTGTGGCACTCTACGTCAGCCTCGTTCATGCAGTACAATCCGTAGTAGTCGAACATGGCATACATCTTAGCCTGACGAGGATAGTGGCTGGTACGAACGGTGTTCACGTTAGCCTGCTTCATCAGGATTACGTCGCGAAGCATGGTTTCCACATCGATGGCGTGACCATAGAGTGGGTGAATATCCTGGGTGTTGACACCCTTGAAGAATACTCGCTTGCCGTTTACATAAACCAGTTTATCCTTGATAGTCACCTCTCTGAAACCGTATTTGGTAGAGAATACCATCTCTTCCTGGTCGCCTGTCTTCTGGCGAACGATAACGGTATAGAGGTTAGGCTGCTCTGAGGTCCAAGCCTTCAGACCGGTGATGTTGTCGATGGTAAGGCGACAGTTCTTCTGGGCATCCTTGGCGGTCATCGCTACCTGAGCAGACTGCTTTCCGACAGATTTGCCCTGAGGGTCGAGGAGCTCGATCTCCAACGTCTTCTCAGATTTCTCCTTGGCTGCATTATCGATGGTCAGGTCAACATTCAGGTTGCCTGATGTGTAATCCTTGTTCAGGGCAGATGTGATGTAATGATCTGCTACGAAGGTCTTTGGAGTGGCTACGAGATAAACATCGCGGTGAATACCACCGAGGTGCCACATATCCTGTCCCTCCAGGTAAGAACCGTCGCTCCAGCGGTAAACGCGAACCGATACGTTGTTGTCGCCCTTGCGGACGAGGTTGGTAACATCGAACTCAGCATCTGTATTGGCACCCTGTGAATAGCCGGCATATTTTCCGTTTACCCAAACCACGATGGCGCTGCAGGCACCGTCGAAGTGCAGGAACACACGCTTGCCTGTTTCCCAACCCTCTGGCAGGTTGAAGTTACGGCGATAAGAACCTACCGGATTCTTGTCGAAATTATCCTTGAAGGCTGTGATGAATGGCGGTTTGTTCTCGAAAGGATAGCCCACATTATTATATACAGGCACATCATATCCCGCCATCTCCCAGTTGAGAGGTACCTGGAGCTCCTTCCAGGAAGAAACGTCTGCGTTGTCAGCCCAGAAATCATCCTTTTCTGGCTTGCCCTGCTTCCAGTCGGCTGTGTAGTGAAATTTCCACTTTCCGTTGAGCAGAAGGTAGTTGGCGTGTTTAGGAGTGAGCCATGGGAATTTGTAGTAATCGTCCTGCTGCATGGTGGCAGTAGAGGAATAAGGCACGAAAGTAGCGTGCGCCTTTTCCTTGCGATCCTCAAACTTAGTTTCGTCTTCTACCCATTTGTCAGTAAATGGACAGACGTCAACTTTGGTCTCCACCACCTTCTTCACCTTTTTCTTGGTGTGTCTAGGTTGTGCAATAGCTGATGCGCTGAAGAGGAAGGTCAATGCAACCGCAGCTCCCCAAAATAAATGTTTTTGTTTCATTGTCTGGTTGAATTATTAATAATTACAAGTTAGCTAGTTATGAATCTGTTTAGATTTGGTGCAAATTTACGATTAATTCCTGAAACCTCCAAATTATTTTTGTATTTTCGTATCCTGGAGGATAAAATAACAGTCCTAGTCCTTTTGGGGGCTTCATTGATGACCGGTGTCTGCCATCATTTAAGCCTCCGGCGGGTCTTAATAGACGACCGTCTTTTAGACACAGATGACTTCTCTTTCGATAGCCGGTGCAGAGAAACAAAATTTTTGGGCCGAATGCAAGCCACTTTCAAAAATACTCTTCACTCTTCACTGGAATGGCATAAATATCTGTAGCTTAGAAACTTGCACGGGTGAAGAGTGGTGCGCCACTCTTCACCTCTCTTCACCCACTCTTCACCCGGAAAATCTGCGTCATCTGCGAAATCTGCGTGACTTTCTTCAAAGACCGAGCAGGTCGATTTTTCATTTAATTTTCGTGCGTAATCCGAAGATAAAGGGGTGAAGAGTGGTGAAGAGTGATGCGCCACTCTTCACCTCTCGCAACCCCAGTGTTTATCGGGGTTTCAGCCGATTTGGTGAAGAGTGAAGAGTAAAAAAGAGAGTGGTTGTTTTACCAGCTCCCGACGTATCGTTTTGTGCCTGGCAATGGCAGTTTATTGCCCTGGTAAGGGGCAATGTTGTGCCATAGTGAGGCAATAATCGATACAAACCGCTTTATGCATCGTCAGTATTAGCCTTTTCTTCCGAAATCTGCAGGAATCTCGCCCCACTTCTTCGTTTCCCACTTAAAGATAGGGACGGTGATGGGGTGGGTGCGGAGCCAATTTTCGGCACGGGCGATGATCTGATAGAGCTGCTCGGTTTGAGGAGTACGCTCCAGTTTGGTCTTGCATTGCTTCTTGTTTACCCAGAGCTGGGCATTCACGCTGTCGCTGTAGATTACCTTGTCGGTAATGCCTTTCTGGGCCATCAGAGCGAGGGCGTGGACGATGGCGAGGAACTCGCCGATATTGTTGGTGCCGTGGATAGGACCATAGTGGAAAACCTGTGCACCAGTCTGAAGATCAATGCATTGGTATTCCATCGGACCGGGATTTCCGGAGCAGGCTGCATCCACAGCCCAGGCGTTCGCCTTCACCTCATTGGGCAAAGGCAAGACTGTATCGTTTCTCCATGAAGGAGGATTTACTGGCATTTTACTCATTTGCGTTTCTTTTATTTGATAGATGATTTGTGTTTTACAGAGCCGCATACGAGAGTTCTGTATTGGTATTACTGACCTATATAAAAAAGAAATGAGCAAGCCCCAAAGTCTGGCTCTGGGGATGCTCATTATTTGTCAATAGTCAATATTCAATTTTTAAATTGTAGGTTAATTATATCTTGATAAGTTTTTCAGGAGTGCTATACTCCTGATAACTTCTAATTACCTAAAATTTTACATTCTTTCAGGAACCTCGATGCCGAGCAGAGCCATACCATTTTTCAGAATCTTGGCAACATTGGCTGCGAGAACCAGGCGGGTAATCTTCTCTGCCTCGCTCTCAGCATTCAGAATGCTGTAGTCGTGATAGAACTGGTTGAACTCCTTGGTCAGCTCGTAGCAGTAGTTGGCAATGCCGCCAGGGTTGTAGTTGTTGCCGGCATCGGCTACGGCTGCAGCGAAGTCGTTCATCTTCTGGATGAGGTCGATCTCCTTCTCGTTGATAGGAGCATCAGCGCCCAACTCTGCAGGAATCTCAATGCCCTCGGCAGCAGCCTTACGCATGATGCTGCGGATACGAGCGTAGGTGTACTGGATGAAAGGACCTGTGTTACCGTTGAAGTCGATACTCTCCTCTGGGTTGAAGAGCATGTTCTTGCGGGCATCTACCTTGAGGATGAAGTACTTCAACGCTCCGAGACCCACGATGCGTGAAATCTCCTGGCGCTCTTCCTCGCTCATGTCCTTGAACTTGCCAAGCTCATCGCTTGTCTGGCGAGCATCCTTGATCATCTCTGCCATCAGGTCATCTGCATCTACTACGGTTCCTTCGCGGCTCTTCATCTTACCGTTAGGCAACTCTACCATTCCGTAAGAGAAGTGAACCAAGTCCTTACCCCACTTGAAGCCGAGACGGTCGAGCAGGATAGAGAGCACCTGGAAGTGGTAGTTCTGCTCGTTACCTACTACGTAGATCATCTTGTCGATAGGGAAGTCCTTGAAGCGGAGGTCGGCAGTACCGATGTCCTGAGTCATATAAACAGAAGTACCGTCAGAACGGAGCAGGAGCTTCTGGTCGAGGCCCTCGTTGGTGAGGTCAGCCCAAACAGAGTTGTCATCCTTGCGGAAGAAGAGACCCTTCTCCAATCCTTCCTCTACCTTCTTCTTACCCTCGAGGTAAGTATTTGACTCATAATATATCTTGTCGAAACTTACACCCATCATCTTGTAAGTTTCATCGAAGCCAGCGTAAACCCAGTTGTTCATCTTCTGCCAGAGAGCGCGAACCTCAGGGTCGTTGTTTTCCCACTTCACGAGCATTTCGTGAGCCTCCTTGATCAATGGAGCCTCTGCCTTTGCTTTCTCTGTGGCAGCTTCTTCTTCCATGCCCTCCTTCATGTACTGAGCCTTGAGCTCTGCGATTTCCTCACGATAGT
>ENA-ORSL01002589-ORSL01002589.1-human-gut-metagenome-genome-assembly--contig:-NODE-2589-length-12882-cov-3.334529_pt1 | contig 12882 bp, 9 predicted proteins | sample MGYA00242190_ERZ509157 | MGnify/ENA primary metagenome ERZ509157 (study PRJEB26280, sample SAMEA2338664) | human gut metagenome | biome: human gut; feature: human-associated habitat; material: faeces...
GGGCGAGATCCAATCCATCCAGGCCATTGAGCGCGTAGGCTACTGGCACCAGGCGCACTCCTTTGTGCGCGGCAATTGGGGCAACGCCGGAAAAAGCTCGCCGATGATCCTGCAAAAATGCTGCCATGATATGGATATCCTGCTGTGGCTGACAGGCAAGCATTGCATGCGGGTATCCTCCTTTGGCGCGCTGTCGCACTTTAACGCGGAGCATGCTCCCGCTGGCGCGCCCCTACGCTGCACGGATGGCTGCCCGGCAGGCGATACCTGCCCCTATAACGCCGAGCGTTATTATATGGGTAAGCTTCGTGCGGGGCAGTTAGGCTGGCCGCTGAACGTGGTGGCGTCCTGCCCCGATGAAAACAGCGTGATGGCTGCCCTGCGCGAGGGGCCCTATGGCCGCTGCGTATATCGCTGTGATAATAATGTGGTGGATCATCAGGTGGTCAATCTGGAATTGGAGGGCGGCCTGACGGTCAATTTTACCATGTCCGCTTTTACCGCCCATGGCGGGCGCGAGATCCGCGTGATGGGCACGCGGGGCGAGATCTTCGGCGATCTAAGCGGCAATCTGCTGCGCGTGATGCGCTTTGAGCAGCCGGACGAGGTGATCGACCTGGGCAAGCTGAACGAGGAGTTCAGCGGCCATGGCGGCGGGGATGCGCATTTGCTGGATGCTTTCCTCCATCTGATTGCGCAGGATGCGCCGATTGCCAAGGGCATTACGGATATTTCCGATTCGGTGGAAAGTCATCTGGTAGCCTATGCGGCGGAGCGCTCCCGCCTGCGCGGCGGCGCGGTGGAAACGCTGTAAAAAGAAATGTTGCGAAATCCGGTACAAATTGGCAAATTTATGCTATAATCACAGCGAATCAAGCGATACTGAAAGGAGCCCTCCCCATGAAAGATACACTGCATCTGGCTGATCCCAAGCCCCGCATGGTAGCACATCGCGGCACCAGCGGTCTGGAGCTTGAAAACACCAATTCCGCCTTCGTTGCCGCGGGCAATCGTTCTTATTTCGGCATTGAAACCGACGTGCATCGCACCGCGGACGGCCAGTTTATCCTGTTCCATGACGACAATACCAAGCGCGTCGCCCAGGATGAAATGATCATTGAAAAAACCTGCTATGAAACCCTGCGTGCCATCCGTCTGGTGGATAAGGATGGCAAGAAGGGCCGCAAGGATCTGATTATGCCCTCCCTGCGGGAATATATCCAGATCTGCAAAAAGTACGAAAAAGCCAGCGTGCTGGAGCTGAAGAATCATTTTAAGCCCGAGGACGTGTACGCCATCATCGATATCATCGATCAGGAGGGCTGGCTGGATCATACCATCTTCATTTCCTTCGACCTGCAGAACATGATCTGCATCCGCGAGCGCCTGCCCGAGCAGAAGGCGCAGTTCCTGATCTCCGATTATCCTGACTGGCTGGTGGATACGCTTAAGCTCCATCGCCTGGATCTGGATATCAAGTACACCGCCCTGACCAAGGAGCGCGTGGAAGAGCTGCATGCCGCCGGCATCGAGGTGAATGTGTGGACGGTGGATACGCTGGAAGATGCGCAGCGCATGGTGGAATACGGCGTGGATTACATCACCAGCAATATTGTGGAATAAGCATAGCATGGGGGCGGCTGCAAGCTTTGCGGCCGCCTTTTCACGTGTTAAAAACCGCCTTCTGGAAGTATGATCCAGAAGGCGGTTCGCTTTATATTTCTGCTTGTGATTCCGTGTCGGCGCTTTGCCCGCCCGGCTGGGAGAGATTGCGGTATTGCAGCGGGGTGTAGCCCGTTTCGCCCTTGAATTTGCGCACAAAGCTGCTTACGTCGTTGTAGCCGATCAGGGGCACGATCTCCTTGATTTGCAGCCGGGTATCGCGCAGAAGCTGCTGCGCGTGCTGCATGCGCACCTTTTCGATGTATTTGGAGGGCGTGGTGTTCATGTGCTCGCGCAGATAGCGGGTCAGGTAGGAGGCGGACATCGACAGGCGGTCGGCCACCCACTGCACGTTCAGGGCAGGGTTGGCATGGTTTTCCTCCATGCAGCGCAGGATGCGCGCCAGCTGTGGATCATTTTCCGCCGCGGCGCTGGCTCCCAGCACGTCGGCGGCTGCGCTGCAGATGGATTCCAGCGCCTGAAAATGCGCGGTCATGGTGGTGCTGCCCAGCATCTCCTGCACCAGCTCGGCAAAGCCCTCGGCGTGCTGATTTTCCAGCAGCGCCGTCAGGCGGTTGACCAGCCCCATGCTTTGCACGCGCAGGCAGACGATATCCGCCCGGCGCTCCAGCCATTCCTGCTGGCAGCGGCCAATCAGCTGCGCAATCAGCGCGCGGTCGTTGGCGTGCACCGCGTCCACCAGCGCCTGCTCCACGGGCAGATGCAGCGTCTGATCGCTGAGCACTGCCGTTTCGTAGCGCGATGCGTCCATAAAGGGACGCAGGCTGAAGTGCGCCAGCTCGCTGGCCGAGATGGCCTCGTTGAGCGAATACTGCGTGGCTTCCAGGCTGCTGACCGTGTGGCCGCAGCCGCCACTGACGGCTGCGATGGGCTGCACGGCCGCGCAGACGGACTCAAACACTGCCTGCGAATCGAGGGACGGCCCCGGATGGCACAGCAGCAGCACCAGCGACGCATCGTGCCATTCCAGCCCGGCGGGCTGACCGAAGGGCTGCGCCGCCTGGCAAATGCGCGTGAGCGCCTCAGCGCGGGAGGATGGCTGATAGGACTGCGCGCTGTCCTCGGCGCGGAAGGAGGCAGGCAGGAAACGAAATACCGTGTAATAGCCAAATGAAAACGCGATATTGCCGCTTTGCAGCAGGCCGCGCAGCTGTTCCTCGCCGCCGCGCCCCAGCAGCACCTGCTCCAGCGCATAGTTGCGCGTCAGGGCGGTATAGCTTTGCAGCTGCTGCGCCTGGCGCAGGTTGCGCGCCATCACGCCTGCCAGGTAATCCTGCAATTCGTCCAGCCGCGCAACCTGCTCAAGGGATTCGCCCGGCACCAGCGCCAGCAGACGGCGCACCGGGCGGAAGTTGATTACGCTCATTACCACCGACAGCGCGATGGCGGCCAGCACGGCCAGCGTAAGCAGCGCCAGAAAACGGCGGTTGAGGGTGGAAAAGCTGTCGTTGATGCGCTGCGCGTCATACCAGTAGGCATAGCGCAGGGACAAAACGGTCGAGGTTTCGGTGGATACCGTCAGGCTGGGATCATCCGCCAGCGGCGGTTCGCCGTCGCGGTAATGATATAGCAGCGTGCCCTTCCTGTCATACAGCGCCAGGTCGGAACCCGCATCCTGCATGGCGGCGGCAAACAGGGAGTCGATTTGCTTTTCAGACAGGGTAAAGACGATTTGCCGGGTTTTGGGATTGCCGATCAGCGGCTGGGGGAAGGCTACGATCAGCGCTCGGCCCTGCGGGGCGGCATACAGGCGATAGCGCGTTTGCCCGCGCTCAGAAACCCAGGTATCGTATACCTGCTGGATCTGCGGCAGGTTAAAGCGATCGGCATAGCCGGACAGCGAATAGCTGCCCTGCGCGGTCAGCAGATGGCCGTCGGAAAACAGCAGACCCACGTCCAGCAGGTAATCGTTGGTTACCAGATAGCGCCGCAGCGAGGTCATGCCCTGATATGCGCCGTAGCCTGCGCTGCTGACATAATAGTCGCTCAGCTCCGCATCGCCCTCCACCTGCTGGGCGATCATAATCAATTCCAGAAATACCCGATCCAGCAGCCGTTGCTGCGCGCGGGCGGTCTCCTGAGCGGATTCGCGGTGCTGCCTGCGCACCAGGGCGGTAGTGTTGGCGTACATCACAGCGGTGATCAGCAGCACAATCAGCAGCGCCGCCGATAGATAGGCGATGAACATTTTGCGCTGATCGTGCAGTACCTTTCCGCCCAGCATGCAGCCAACCCCTTCCTTTGAATTATGATCGTGAATAATAGCAAAATGGGGGCGTATGCGCACGGCATACGCCCCTTTGCATGGTTTTATTTTACTTGTCCGCGTCGTGGGAGTCAAGGGATTCCTGCACGATTTCCAGATAGCGGTCTACGCGCATCTTGTTGATTTCGTTCACATAGTTATCCCACTCGGCGTCGATATCCTTGGTGCCGCCGATGAAGGCCGCGCGGTATTCCTTCACGCAGGCGCTCAGGTCGGTCAGGATGGGGGTCATTTCATCGTTCTGATCCACGGTGAAGAACAGCGGCTCCCAGATTTCCTTAGGCAGGTAGGGCAGCATGGCCTTGGCTGCCGCCATGGGGATGGGCATGGTTTCGCCGCCGATGAACACGTTGTTGAGCAGGATCGCGGGGCAGTTGCCGCCGGACCAGCAGGTGTTCTGGGAGATCACCTGGGTCAGGGTCAGACCGTCAGGGTTCTTGGTTACATAGTCGTTATAGCTGCGAACGCCGTTTTCATCGGTGTTGTACAGCTTTTCGTCCACCAGGAACAGCAGCTCCGCGCCTTCCTGGCTGTAGAAGTAATCCACCCACTTGATCAGCGTTTCAGTGTTCTTCGCGCCGTCGCAGATGACGAAGGAGCCGGGGGAGTAGATAACGGGCTTGCAGGTGGTGTACAGCTGGTCGCCGTCAGGGCCAATCAGGGCCGCGGGCAGCCCTGCGTATTTTTCAGCCTGGCCGCCCACGTTGGTCAGGTTGACGGCGCACCATACGCCTTCCAGGTTGGCGGTGCCGTTGGCAACTGTGCGGGCGGAGTCGGTGGTGAAGATTTCGTTGTCCAGCAGCTTTTCTTCATACCACAGGCGGGCGGTCTTCATCAGCTTCTTGTAGCCTTCGCTGGTGGGCCAGAAGCGCAGGGAGCCGGTGGTCTCGTCCACGTCCACCCAGCTCTGGCTGGGGCCGCGGTTCTGCAGGCCGAAGGAGCCGTAGAAGGTGCTCAGCAGGTTTTCAATGTTGCCGCCGGCCAACGGGATTTCGTTGGTGGGATCGCCGTCGCCGTTGGCGTCGTTATCGCGGAAGGCGCGCAGCACGTCGGTGAACTCATCGATGGTGGTGGGTACCTGCAGGTTAAGACGGTTCATCCAGTCCATGTTGAGGAACTGGCGGGTGTACACGGTCAGGCCGTCGCAGATGTTGAAGTAGCCCAGGGAGTACAGGTGGCCGTCTTCCATGGTCAGGGCCTTGCGAACCTGGGGATACTCGGCAAAGAACTTTTGCAGGTTGGGGGCATAGTTGTCCACCAGATCATCCAGCGGCAGCAGCATTTCCTCGGCGGCGTACTTGTTTACATCGCTCAGGCTGAACTTGGCGCGATAGATGGCGTCGGGCAGGTCATCCTGGGTGAACATGGCGTTGCGGCGCTCCACAAAGGTGCTGTCGGGCAGGTGAATCCAGTCGATATGCACGTTGGTCATTTCTTCGTACTTCTGCCACATCAGCATGTCGTTGTAATCTACCTGGCCGGAGCGCTGCCAGGTGGCGATGCGGAAGGTGATCTTCTCCTCGGAGAGGGGGAAGACGGTTTCCGCGGCGGCCAGGCCGGCGGGCAGCAGCAGGCACAGGGCGAGCAGCAGGGCAAGCAGTTTCTTCATAGCGTTGGTTCCTCCCTTTTATTTTTCAGCGTGACAGGCACGCCTTGGGGCGAAGCTTTTATCCCTTGACGGCGCCGATCATGGTGCCCTTGACGAAATAGCGCTGCAAGAAGGGATACAGGCACATTACCGGAAGGCTGGCCACGATGACCACCGCGTATTTGAGGCCTTCGTAGAGCAGAATCTGATCTACCGAGTTCATCGTGGTGTCGGTCGCGTCGGCGATGCTGTTGGTCATCAGGATCTCGCGCAGGGCGATTTGCAGCGGGAATTTCTTGCTGTCGCTCAGGTACATCATGGCGTTGAAGTAGGCGTTCCAGTGCGCCACGCCGTAATACATGGTCAGCACCGCCAGAATGGGCGCGGACAGCGGGATAATGATGGTGAGCAGCGTTCGGATGTTGGAGCAGCCATCCACAAAGGCGGATTCCTGCAATTCAAAGGGGATACTGCTGGAAAAGAAGGATTTGGCGATGATCAGGTTGTGCACCGAGATGGCGCCGGGCAGCACCACGGCCCACACGGTGTCGATCATGCCCAGGTTGCGGATGATCAGGTACAGGGGGATCATGCCGCCGGAGAAGAACATGGTGAAGGTGATCAGGGTCATGATGACCTTGCGGCCGACCAGATCCTTGCGGGAGAGGGGATAGGCGCCCAGCACGGTCATGACGATGTTGATGGATACGCCCAGCAGGGTGTAGAAAATGGTGTTTTTGTAGCCGATCCACAGGCGGCTTTCGCGCAGCACAGCCTTGTAAGAGGAGACGGTGGGATTAACGGGCCACAGATACATTTTGCCCGCCACCAGTGCCGCCGGGCTGGTAAAGGAGGCGCTTACCACGTAAATCAGCGGGTAAAGCACAATCAGGGACAGCAGCCCCAGCACCGTATACACCAGGATCTGAAACAGCAGGTCGCCGCGGGAAAGATGAATTCGCTGATTTTTCATAGCTCTTTCCCTCCTCTTAGAAAATGCGGGTATCGCTCAGCTTGCCGGTGATAAAGTTCACGGTAAAGAGCAGGATGCAGTTGATGACGGAATTGAACAGACCTACGGCGGTGGAGAAGCTGTACTCGGCGTTGATCAGGCCGCTCTTGTACACATAGGTCGAGATGACCTCCGAGGCCGCGATGTTCAGGTCGTTCTGCATCAGGTAGATCTTCTCATAGCCCAGGCTCATCAGCCTACCGCACTGCAAAATCAGCATGATGCAGATGGTGGGCGCCAGGCAGGGCAGGGTGATGCGCCAGAGCATCTGCCAGCGCGACGCGCCGTCCACGCGCCCGGCCTCGTACAGGGTGGGATCGATGCCGCTGAGGGCTGCCATATAGATGATGGAATTCCAGCCCATGTTCTGCCATACGCCCGAGAGCACGTACAGGGATTTGAAAATCCTGGGATCAGTGGTGAAGGCCACCTTTTCGCCGCCGAAGAGCACGATCAGGTTGTTGATGATGCCCGTGGAGGTGGAGAACATGGCGTTGATGATGCTGACCAGTACCACGGCGGAGAGAAAGTGCGGAGCGTAGGTGATGGTCTGCACAAGTTTCTTATAGCGCTTGCTGGTCACTTCGTTCAGCAGCAGCGCCAGCAGGATGGGCAGCGGGAAGCCCAGCGCCAGGTTGTACAGGCTGATGGTCAGCGTGTTTACCAGCAGGCGCTCAAAATAATAGGATTGGAAAAAGCGATTGAAGTGCGCCATGCCCACCCACTGGCTGCCCAGGATGCCCTTGCGGATGGAGTAGCGGCGGAAGGCGATTTGCACGCCGTACATGGGCGCATAGTGGAAAATGATAAAGTACGCCAGCACGGGCACCAGCAGCAGGTACAGATCCCAGTTTCTCGCTATACTGCGCAGCGTCCGTTTGAGATTGGGGTGTCGCGCACGGTTCAAGGTAACGCTCATCGAGGTGTCTCCTCCCATTTCGGCCGATCGCCACATATTCATATTTTCCGGGGTAACAAGGGCGGCGCGCGCAGGGTGTCGACTGAAAAAAACGGAGCGGCGCTTGCTGCCTGATGCGTGAGCCATGCAGGCTCATCAACTGTATCATAAACGCAAGCCGCGGTCAATTCAACCCCGCCGGGGTATTCCAAGCAGGATTTGCACATTTAAAGTTGAATTTGCATATCGTTAAAATGCACAAATCCTGTATCCACGGGCAAAATTGTGGTATGATAACAACATACACAGGGAGCTTGAAGGAGGGCAAAATGCAAGCGGAAGTTTTCAATCAGATCGATCAAAAACAGAAAAAATACTTTGACCTACTGGAAAAAATTTGCAATATTGAGAGCAACTCGGCCGATTTTGAGGGCGTGCGCGCGGTAAACAACGCGCTGTGCGATTATGCGCAGGGGCTTGGCTTTGCCGTGCGCAAGCAGGAATACGCGGGCGCGGGGGCCACGGCGGTGATCTCCATGAACGAGGATAGCAATCAAAAGCCGCTGATGTTCTCAGGCCATATGGACACCGTATATCAGAAGGGCGCGTTCGGCTATCCGCCCGTGCACGTGGAGGGCGATATGATCTATGGCCCCGGCGTATCGGACTGCAAGGGCGGTATCATCGTGGCGCTGCTGGCCATGGACGCACTGCATCAGGCGGGCTTTACCGCACGTCCTATCCGCCTGTTTTTACAGTGCGACGAGGAGGTTGGCAGCCGTTACTCGCAGCGCCAGTCCATCAACAATATGATTGCCGAGGCTCAGCAATGCGCAGCGTTTTTCAATTGCGAAACGGCGCGCCCCGGCAAGGTGACGCTGCTGCGCAAGGGCATCCTCAAGATGACCGTCCGCGTGCATGGCAAGGCCGCGCATGCCAAGGATTATATGACGGGCGTGAGCGCGCTGGTAGAGGCCGCGCATAAGATCATTCGCCTGCACGAGCGCAGCACGGCGGACGGCCCCACCTACAACTGTACCCTGGCTCCCATGGAGGGCAGCAGCAATACCGTGCCTGACGTGTGCGATATTGTGATCGATATCCGCGTAGCCACCATGGCTGAGGCGCGGGAGGCGTCGGATTTTGTGCATCAGGTGGCCGCGGAATGCACGCTGCCTGGGGCCAGCGGCGAGGTGATCCGCGAGGGAATGCGCCCGCCCATGGAGCCGTGCGAAAAGAATCAGCGGCTGTTTGACCAGGTAAATCGCATCTGCGCGCGCTGCGGGCTGGGACAGCTTGAACCCTTCATGAGCGCGGGCGGCGCGGATGCATCCAATGTGTCCCAGACAGGCGTGCCCTGCCTGGACAGCTTCGGCATTGAGGGCGGCGCGTACCATACGATCAAGGAATATGCCCGGCTGTCCTCCATCCCTGAGCGTGCCAAGGTGCTGGCCGCCGTTGCGATGTATTATGAGGAATAAACGCAATCAAAAATGGCGCACAAAAAAGCGCGTCCCGGAAACCCGGGACGCGTTGTTTGTTTTGAAGCGATAACCTTACTTGACCAGGCCGTAAGCGGTCAGCTGCTCGGTAGCGGCTTCCATGTAGGCGTCAAAGTCGTACAGGTCGCGCAGCTCCTGGATGAACTTGTCATATTCTTCCTGGGTCAGCTCACGATCGCCATAGATGAAGTTGAGCAGCTCCTGCTTCGCATAGCTTTCCATGTCGGACAGGAACATTTCTTCCGGCTCACGCACCAGGGAGTTGTACACCTGGATACGGTTGGCGGACATGGTGGCGTCGAATACTTCCTTGGCTTCGGGGAACTTCACGTTCAGGTATTCGGCTTCCTTGCGGCTGAAGAGCTGGTAAGTGGAGATGTAGTTGGCTTCCTTGGCGCGATCGGTCATGACGATGTTGCCGTTGTCGTCATACTTCCAGTGCACGTCCTTCAGGCCGTAGAACACCAGCTTGGAGCCATCGTCGGATACGAGGTAATCGATCAGCTTGAACATGGCGTTCAGCTTTTCGTCGGAGATGTCGGCGCTGATGCCGTACACGGTGTTGGTGGTGTTCAGGTCGTCGGTGAACATCGCGTCAGGCGCGCCCACTTCGGACTTGAGGGTGGTGAAGAAGTTAGTCACGGCGTTGGGGTTAACGTTGTGAATCTGCTCCTGGCCATAGGCCTTCCAGCTGCCGGTCCAGGAAGAGGACAGCATGCCGACGGTGCCGGCCTTGAACTTATCGGCGCCGGAGGTGGTGACGCAGTCGGGGTCAATCAGCTTGTCGTCAACAAACTTCTTGCACCACTTGAGGCCATCCACCATGCCGGGCTGCAGCAGGGTATTGGTGACCTTGCCGTCGCGGATGATGATCTGGTTGCTCAGCACGGTGTCGAAGCTGCCCATGATGGTATCAAACACATACATGCCCTTGGTAGCGGTCAGGCCGACGGTGTCGTTCAGGCCGTTCTTGTCAGGATCGTTGTAGGTGAAGGCATAAGCCACATCATACAGCTCCTGCACGGTGGTGGGCATCTGCAGACCCAGCGCATCCAGCCAGTCCTGACGGATGGTGACGCAGTACTGATGCTTGGAGCCGTCGTAGATCTGGGGCAGGGCATACAGCTTACCGTCCACATAGCAGGCGGTCATTTCGGTGCTGCCCAGCCAGGACTTGTAGTTGGCCAGCTCGTTGTCCAGATAGGGGGTCATGTCCTTCAGGGCTTCCATGCGCACCCAGGTGATCATGTGGTCCACGTCGGTCTTGATCATGTCGGGGGTGTTGCCGCCGGTGATGCGGGCGTTAACGGCGGTGTAGAAATCGTCTACCAGCACCAGCTTCATGGAAACGCCGGTGTCTTCCAGGATCTTCTGGTAGATGAAGTCGTCCTTCAGGTCGGCCGGCCAGCCGTTGCCCAGGGAGCTGACAGCGATTTCGATTTCGACGGGCTCGTCGGCGCTGGCGGATACCATGCACAGAGAAAGCGCCATCATCGCTACGAGCAGCAGAGAGATGAGTTTTTTCATGTTCGTTTCTCCTTTTTGTTTATTTTAATATGCGTCCGCATATTAGGAGTAAAGATGGGATGGTGATGAATACGACTTTCGCAATAGATCCTGCGGAAGGCTTCTCCTTGGGGAGAAGCTTTTAGATAAGAATGATAACGGCTACTTCGTAGCCTACACCTCATCCGAGCGGTTAAAGCCGCCCACCTTCTCCTCAAGGAGAAGGCTTTTGGGGGCCGTCATTGCTAATTGCAATCGATACTTACATTCTTGCAAACAGCATTTATCCGCAGGTATCGTTATCCCTTTACCGCGCCGGCCAGCGTACCCTTGACAAAGTACTTCTGGATGAAGGGGTAGATGATCACGATGGGCGCGGTGGCGATGCACACGGCGGCCATGCGCAGGGTTTCGGGCGGAAGTTCATCGTCGATGTTCAGGTCGCCCGTGCTGGCGCTGTTGATCATGCGGCGCAGGATGACCTGCAGGGGCATCAGCTTGGTATCCTGAATGTAGAGGATGGCGGCGGTATACACGTTCCAATGCGCCACGGCGTAGTACAGGCTGATGGTGGTTACGATGGGCAGCGACAGGGGCAGCACGATGCTGAACAGGATCTTGAATTCGCCCGCGCCGTCGATGCGCGCTGATTCAAACAGATCGTTGGGCAGACCCTCAAAGAAGGCCTTCATAACAATGAAGTTATACACCGCCACCAGGCTGGGCAGGATCAGCGCCCACAGGGTATTGAGGATGCCCGTGGCCTTGACGATCAGATAGGTAGGGATGGTGCCGGCGCTGAAAATCATGGTGAATACGATCAGCTGCACAAAGACCTTGCGGCCCGGCAGATAGCTGCGGCTGAGGGGATAGGCCAGCATCAGCGTGACAACCAGGTTGGCCGCGGTGCCCACGATGGTGATAAAGGCCGATACCTTCATGGCGTTCATCAGCGTGGGGTCGTTTAGCATTTGTTTATAGGCGCTGAAGGTGATATTGCGGGGGATCAGGGAGAAGCCGCCGTTGCGCAGCATCTCTTCCATGGGGGTGAGGGAATAGCTGATAACAAACAGAATCGGGATCAGGCAGGCCAGACCCACCAGGGTGATGATCACCAGCACCAGAATTTCAAAGGCAATATCGTTTTTAGATTTTACCATAGCGAACTATCCCACTTTCTGGCCAGCGCGTTGGTGCCCAGCACCAGACCGCAGCTCAGCACGGATTTCATCAGGCCAACGGCGGTGGTCAGACTGTACTGCGCCTTGCCCAGGCCATGCGTGTACACCCAGGTGTCGATGATCTCGGCGGAGGCGCGCACGCGGTCGTTCATAAACACGTATACCTGGTTGAAGCCGCCGTCCAGGATATTGCCCACCTTGGTGATCAGCAGCACCACAAAGATGCGGCCCAGGTTGGGCAGGGTGATATACCAGATCTGGCGGAAGCGGCCGCAGCCGTCGATGGTAGCAGCCTCGTACATGCTGGTATCGATGCCAGCGATGGCAGCCAGGTACACGATGGAGCTCCAGCCGATGCTCTGCCACAGGCTGGGGCCTGCACGCTCGCGCAGCGGCACGGTCTCGCACTCGGCCAGGCTCGTCCCGTGCCCCAGCACGCCGCGGATGTACTTGCTGCTGTTGAGGAAGGGGACGGTGTTCCAGCCCAGCTTTTTAAACAGGTTGTTGATTACGCCCGAGGTTTCGCCCAGCATCGTGGCGCAGATACCGTAAATGATAACCCAGCTGAGGAAGTGGGGCAGGTAACTGACCGTCTGGATCACGCGGGAATAGCGCTTAAAGGAGCACTCGCTGATGGCCAGGGCGAAAATGAGCGGCGGCAGCATGCCAACCAGCAGCTTGGACAGGCTCAGCACCAGGGTGTTGCTGATGATCTGCCGGGACTGGGGCGTTTTGAAGAAGCGCTGGAACCAGTACAGCAGGGGCTTGCCCGTTTCCGTCAGCCAGGGGCTGCCCGAAATGCCCTTTTTCAGGGAGTAGTTTTTGAACGCGATCTGGATGCCGTACATGGGTGCATACTTGTACACCAGGAAAAACAGCATGCCGGGGATAAGCATGACGTACAGCGGCCAATATTGCCGGATTGCACGCCAAAAACGGCGTGTAAGCGGCAATTGCTTATACTGCGGCCGGTAGGGCTGAACCTGCGCCATCGTGAAAATGCCTCCTATTGTTTATCTGCGATGCCGGAAAAAGATCATCTGCGGCGTACATAAAATGGAACGTTTCAATTTTTGAGGGTGCAAAAAGTGCCATTCAAAAACTGAAAACCACAACCCAAACCGCAAACCTGCTTATATTATACATGTTTTGTACCAGAAATCAAGCGGTATTCACAAATTTTAAAGCGCGGATTCTACATCGTCAACTGATATGAACCATTAAGATTCAAAGCAACTACCGAGCA
>ENA-ORSL01002594-ORSL01002594.1-human-gut-metagenome-genome-assembly--contig:-NODE-2594-length-12854-cov-3.708571_pt1 | contig 12854 bp, 13 predicted proteins | sample MGYA00242190_ERZ509157 | MGnify/ENA primary metagenome ERZ509157 (study PRJEB26280, sample SAMEA2338664) | human gut metagenome | biome: human gut; feature: human-associated habitat; material: faeces...
ATGATAGCAGTCCATTGCTGCATATGAAGTTGTTTTTTTATTGACTGAACATCAGGCATAGCAAAATCCTCCTTAGGTTGAATGAAAAAGTGTAAAACGTTTTGAACTTTTTACATTATCTCAACTTTGGACAGGATATGCCATTTGCGAGTTATTTACCTTATACAAATTTTATTTAACCTATAATTATAAATTGTTTATTAATAAGCAAATTGACATCTATCCAAAGTCCTATTTGCATTATCTGGGCTTGTCCTTTATAATCTTTCAGTAACTCTCCGTAGATTATCTGAAGCATCAAAGTATTTGATTAAATCGAGCTTAATATAACTAATGCCGGCATACGCAGTTTTACTATTATCAACATACTTTTGTCCGTTCATCATTCAAAAGCTGTGGAATGTCAAGTAAAATTGACCCACTTTTTCATTTAAATCTGACCCATCCCAATGTTTTTCGGGTATGGGTCAGTTTTTTGTTATTTCTGATTTTTACACTGTGATTTGACCCACCTCTGTTAGTGCATAGTCACCTGATATCCATCTCTTGTCAGAGATGTTTTGTCAATAATCATTATCTTTGAAATGGAGTTTATGGAAATGTATCTGCTTATTTCCAGAAGTCTGTCTCCAATCAGTTCCTGTATCAGTTTTTCCATTTCTTTACTTTTGTCAGGCTGTTGTTCAACCGGACTTTCTTTCACTTTTTTATTTGAGGCACACAGTTCATCGATTGTCATGAATACCTTATCCTCACGCTCAACGGAATTCTCATCAAACAGAAATCTGTCTGTTTCCGGATTATACCCCAGTTCCGGATGTTTCTTCATTCTCTTGAATGTACAGGTTGGATTTTTTATTCCGTATTCAGACTGCAGGTAAGCATACATTGCCTGTTTCCCATCGGAATTATACTTTTCTGCAAGAAGTCGCAGTTCCTGATTATTTATTTTTATCATGACAGCCTCCTTCCCTGAAAAGGGAGTTCTTCATTATCAGCGATTTCCGGCAAAACCACAGCCTGGTTTTTCCAATCATCCATAAGTTTTTCGGCTTCATCCAACAGAGGATGTTTCTTCAGGATACGTTCATATGTATTCAGTTTGAAATGTAATGCCTGTATATCCTCCAGAAGGATTTCAACAGTATATTCGCCTTTCAGACGGGCAATATATTTATCCTTTTCTGTAGGTGACAGTTTTTCGAGATCCTGCCGGATTTCTTCTTCCATTCTGTATACCTCAAGAAAATCCAATGTCTCACCTGTTTCATCCACACCCATTGAAGCATTCTCATGTACACTGTTGCCTTCAGCAATCCAGAAGCGAAGTGCCGCCTGTTCTTGTTCAGTCATGGTTGTCACTTTTTCATATTCAATTAATTCCTTTTCCGAAAAATCTGTTTCTTATCTGTTTTCATTTTTTTGTACCTTTTCCTTTTTAACACTCTGTTTTGACCCTTTGACACGATAGCTGTCACCCGTTATACTGATTAAGTGGCAGTGATGCAATAACCGGTCAAGTATGGCTGTTGCCGCAAGCTGTCCGGTAAATAGTTCATCCCATCTGCCCATTGGCAAGTTGGTCGTGATAATGAGGGAGCTTTTTTCGCATCTTTGGCGAATGATCTGGAAAAACAGGCTCTCTCTTTCTTTATCCATTTTTATGTAGGACAGCTCATCTATAATCAGAAGGTCTATTTTATTCAGTTTTGTGAGCATTTCCTGTAGTCTTCCTGCAAGCATTTCATCATACATATGATCAATCAGTTCCTTTGCATTTACAAACAGGACTTTATATCCGGCATCACAGGCATTTCTGCCAATCCCTGTTGCTATCATACTCTTGCCGACACCGGGAGGACCAATAATGATGATGTTCTCACGGGTCTGTATAAAGTGCAGTTTAGCCAGATCATCTTTCTTTGCCTTATCTAACGACGGATTAAAGCTGTAATCAATGTCATCCAGTGTTGACGGCAGATCAAAACCTGCATTGGCAAGCAGTTTTTCTGTTCTTCTGTTGTTTTTACCTTCATCCTCTGCATTTATCAGTCTCATAAAGAATTCAAGATAATCCATGGAACTGCTTTCTGCTTCCCTTATTATGTCAGAATACTGCTGACGCATATCCACAAGTTTGAACTGCTTAAGTTTCTCCTCAATATAAGCCGCCTTTTCAGCTGTCAGTTGCATTTGTAGCCTCCCTTCCGTATTCCTCGTAGTAACTGCAGTCTCTGGTAAGGGAGAAAGCCGTATCATTCTCCGAAATACTTTTCTGTCTTATCGGTTCATCAAGTGTTCTGGTGCCGTTGTTGTATTCACGAAGCATGGAGCGGAAAGACTTTATATCCATCTTATCCTCATCTACGCACAGACCTATGAATGCATCCAGTACTTTATCATCGTACAGTTCCTGAAGCTCCATGATTTTTCTCGCGTAATGCGTTGGCTGGTCAAACTTTCTTCCGGCAGCTTCCAGATAATGGACACCATTACTGTATCTGGTTGTAAAATCACGTCTTATCTGAGGAATGGATGTCGGAACCTTCTTCGCAATGGCATCATAATGCGCTTCTACTGTATGAGTGTTGTGCTTCCCATCAAATGCTTCGATATCCATAATGAAGCTGTCCTTTGCATCATAGACTTTAATTTTATAACCATAAATAAGGCGCACATGAACTTTTCTGGTTGCATATTTAACAGGAACACTATACTTATTTCCGTCAAAGCAAAGATAACTGTCAGGACTTATTTTTCTCTCCACCGTTTTCTTCCGGTAATAATGCCTGGTCGGAAGTGGCTGTAATAATGCCTTCTCCTCAATCAAATAGAAATCATTCGGCACACGCTTTGTGGTACCGTGCACTTCATTGCACCAGTCGTTTACAAAATCTTTTCCTCGTCGGTTCAGTTCTTCCATGCTTTCAAAGCGGTTGCCCTTGATAAACTGTTGCTCGATATAGGTAAATGGATTTTCTACCTTGCCTTTTTGCGTGGCCAATAGCAGGGACATGCATTCAGCTCTGTACCAAGGTTGGCTGCCATAAGCAATGCATGAGGATTATATTTGATTTCATCCTCACTTTTAGGATTGTTTTCTATTACAAGAGCTTTAGGGTTGTCTATCAGAAGTTCAAGTGTGACCCCTCCAAGCTCATCAAACAAATCCTGTACAGCTTCATAAATCGCATCAGCATCTTCTCTTAGTGAAAAACAGACAGCCTTCTTTCTTGATGCCGCCAAAATGAGAGCGAAGCAGTATACTGTCCGGTATCTGTTTCCTACAACAACCTGATATTCGGTCCAGTCGAACTGCGCCTGATCTCCGGGTGGGCTTTCATGCCTTACAGTTGCTTTTTTGCTAATACTGTCACCGATATCCTCATCTACCCTTTTTAAGAACCGGTAAACCGGTCCGATACTTCCGTTATAGCCTTTGGCTTTTAATTCCCTGAAGATCCGGGTTCCATTGAACTCATAGGGTTCACAACGCCATTCGATAATCTGTTCCTTATAAGTATCAATCTTAGAAAGATAAATGGTTCTGTGATACTCTGTGGATTCTTTCTTTTCCAAAAGCTTTTTTACCGTATTCCGAGAAATACCAAGGATTCTGGCTGTTGCTCTTTTTGATTTTGTCTGCTTGTACACTCTGTGCACAGCTGCCCAGTCTTCCAAATCTTTCACCTCTTTTTCGTCTCCTTTTCGTACGCTCTGGGCATACGAAAAAGATTTTATATTTCACAAAGAGGTGGGTCAATTCTATGTGTTAAATTTTCAAGGTACAGTGTATATCAGAAATGGGATTACATACTCATTGCCACTCATAGGTGGGTCAATTTTCCTCGTGAATCCTGAGTCAGTTTTAATTATAAATCAACAAAAGCATAATCAAACCAACGTATCCATATGCAAAACGCAATGACTTCGTGGATACATTAAATATCAATTGGGAATTTTTTCTTGGTAATTGTCTATCATTTTCAATTATATGAATTAATAGAATTAACGAAAGTACCTGAGTTTTATATACTTTAGCTTCCGAATAACGACCAGAAATAATGCACTAAAGCATTTCAGCTAAAGAATCATGTGGAGAAATTTCCTTATGTGTAATCTTGTACTGAAAATATTTTTATAAACACTTTATCTTTTCAAACGCAATATCCTCAATCGATATACTAATAGTATCCTCCATAAAATAATTTTCAAACTAGTATTCCAAACAATAACTAACTACAATTGAAAACAAACAAGTCCGAAACAGCATATTGTAGTTTAAATATTTTTCATACTACTCTTCATTTGTCCCCATAATTTCTAGATATGCAAATATATCATCCAAAGTTATTACGTCAACTAATTTATTCTCATGGTTTATTATTGGTAATACCGTTATTTTTTTATTTTTAAAAATAAGATAGGCTTCCCTCATCTTTCTTTCATATTGATGTATAAATTCGCATCGTGTTATTTTTCTAATAGGAATATATAAGTCCGCACCGGCCGACAATGCCCTTAAGATATCTCCTTGACTAACAACTCCCACAACACGCTCATTATCATCTATCACTATTGCCACTCTGTCATTTTGACTTTCAAATTGTTCTAGTACTTCTTTAATTGTATAGCTCTCATTTACACAATATCTGCTTACCATAACTCCTCCTAATATGTCAACCTCTTTACTAACAATTTCTGATCTATCTTTGTATTCATAAGTAACTCCAAAATTCTTTCAGCCGAATGCCCATCTCCATACGGATTTTCACATTCTCTCTGCAAATACTCATGAAACTCTTTACTCATTGCTTTCTTTATTGCCGTAACTATTTCCTCCTCGTTAAAAGAAACGTCAATGACATTAATACCCCTAAATCGCATACTTTGTCTTCGTCCAATATTGACTGCAGGAATCTTGAAAGTAGGTGCCTCTAACAGACCTGAACTAGAATTTCCAACAATACAATTTGCATTCTTTAATAATCCCAAGTAGTCCTCTCGCTTTAAATTTGCATATGTGTAATATTCGCCTTTACGCAATTCCATTATTGCTTTTTTTACCCCATTGGAACCTGCATCATTATTAGGTAATATTATTATCTTTGGCAAATCGAAACAGTTCAATGCATTAACAAATACTTGTGCTTGTATTTCCGCTCTGTCTGCCTCCTCAGTAACTGGATGCATCACCCCTAATATATATCCCCTCTTCAATTCCAAGCACAATCTATCCTCTATTTCTTTCAAGGAAGTAAATTGGGCTTGTACCATTTCATCAATTTGAGGAGCCCCAACATTATGAACCCTAAAATTCTCTTCTCCTAATTTGATTAATCGTTCTGCCGCATCTTGATTCGAAGCGAAATGCATATGTGTTAATTTTCCTATGGCATGACGTGTCATGCCATCAATATTACCGGATAATTCTCCAGCCTGAATATGTGCTACAGGTGTATATGTATAAGCACCAGCAATAGCCCCCATCAATTGTTCTCCTCTATCCCCAGCAAGCAAAATCCAATCTGGCTTTTCATTATCAATAATATCGGGAAGAGAATTCAAAAAAATACTTAGTGATTTTGCCTGCGTCACATGACTATATCCATCCAACGACATATGTACTTTATAATGTATCTGAAATCCATCATTCTCTATTTCCTTATACGAATTTCCATATGCCGGTAATAGATGCATATTGGTTACAACTAATATATAGTCTACGTCCGCACGTTGTTCTATCAAGCGCATTATCGGTCTGATATAGCCCCATTCTCCACGTGATCCAGTTATAATCATTATTTTCTTCATAATTGCTTACTCTAATTCCTCCCATTTAATAAGTGTATTACAAGCAATATCCACTTTTGCTTTCTTTCCAATAACATCTTGCATCATATACGATGGAATACCAGTACCTGGTCTTTTTGACCAAATCATATCCTGAGTAATAATGTCTCCCGGCTTAATATCAACCAATGCCACTATACTTCTAAAAGCCCATTCTCTAATAGCTTTTTCATCTTTATGAACAACCTTACTATTCCCTAAAGACACCTCGACTTTCCGAATACCATCAACCAAATGATACAAATCCTCAAAATCAATAGATACCGACTGGTCTGGACCCGGCGTTTGTTTATTTAATATAACATGTTTTTCAATAATATTTGCGCCTAATGCTACAGCAGCATAGCTCGTGTATAAATCAGGTGTGTGATCCGAATGTCCGATTACTGCTTCTGGAAATTCTCGTTTCATCATACCAATTACATTCAAATTCACATCCTCGTATTTAGGTGGATATTCAGATAAGCAATTAGTAAACGCAAAGTCAACTCCTGTTTTTACAAGAACATCATAGGTTCGTCTAATCTCTTCCATCGTGGACATGCCAGTTGATATTATCATAGGTTTTCCAAACTTTGCAATTTCCTTTAATGTAGGAATGTCTGTCATCTCACCAGATCCGATTTTAAATGCAGCAACACCGATTTCATTTAATTCACATGCCGCCTTTAGGCTAAAAGGCGTACATAAATATAAAATTCCTATCTCTTTACAATACTGTAACAATTCTACATGCTGTTCCAATGTTAATGCATGAAGTTTTAAAAACTCATATAAAGGAATATCAAAATTAGAAGACATTGGCACATCTTTTAACATTTCTTCATCTGGCAAGTGGTGCTGAAACTTAATGCAATCTGCCCCCGCCAATTTTGCCTGTCGACACATTTCTTTTGCCGTCTCAACATTCCCCATATGATTATCACATCCCTCTGCAATAATAAAAGTTTTGCAATTAGTACCAATTGTAATGCTATTTATTGTCATATTCTTCATGATTTTTTCCTTCCTTATATAATAATAGGCTTTCTGCCAAAGCTATATCAATAAACTCGTTAATATCAACAGCCTCTTGCTCGTCTATCACAAAGCCATTAACATGTTGTCCCAATACAGAATTTGTTTCTAATAAACTCTTTGTAGTTGTAACATATATAGCACTGTTTTCTACATACAAAGGTTCTCTTTCCTGCCTTCGCCTTGGGGCATTAGGAAACAACCTTTCATAAGTACCACCACTCCCCTTTTTCCAAAAGTCACTCCTGTTCTCAGATAATGTCAAAAGTGCATCGTAATTTTCTAAATTCTTCTCAAAATATAAAATAAATTGCTGAATAGTTTCGCTCGTTCGTAATGGGGAAGTGGGTTGTAATGTAATAACTGCATCATACTCTTTATTATATATTTCTTGCATCCACCCCAATGCATGAATCAGTGCATCTTCTGTCTTGGCATTATCGGCTGAAAGTTTATCCGGTCGTTTAATGACTATTACTCCCTCATAATGATGCGCCACCTCGGCAATCATCTCATCATCCGTGCTTACTACCAAATCTCCATTATACTTGACTCCCAACATACTTTCAATTGCATATTCAAGCAACGGTTTTCCCGCTACTTTATATATATTTTTGTGCGGTATCCCCTTAGACCCACCTCTAGCCGGTATTACTACTAAATAGTTCATATATCCTCCATTATTTCTTAATAATTAATTCCTCATATTTTCTTTCATATGCTTTTCCATTCCGTATTTCATAAATTCTATCACATTTCCTAATGGTTGTTAATCGATGTGCAATAATAATGACTGTTTTATACTCTTGTAATGAATTAATAGAATTCATCACAGCCTCTTCGGTCTCAGTATCCAGTGCAGCAGTTGCTTCATCAAAAATAATTATATCTGGATTTTCATATAAAGCCCTAGCTATTGCAATTCGTTGTCTTTGCCCTCCTGAAAAACGAATTCCCCGATCCCCTACAAATGTATCTAGTCCTTGAGGCAAACTTTTCACCCAATCCTTCAACTGAGATTGTTCCAAAGCTTTCCATACCTTTGCATCTTCTATTTGTTCGCGGTTCAGTCCAAAAGCAACATTATTGCGAATGGTATCGTCCGTCATATATACTGTTTGAGGAACATACCCCATCAGGCGACTAATACTCGTTCCTAAATCGTTTATATTTTTTCCGTCAATATAAACTCCTCCAATTTGTGGTTTTAATAATCCCAGCAAAATATCAGCTAATGTTGTCTTTCCTGCACCTGATTGCCCGACAAATGCAACTGATACTCCTTTGGGAATTACAAGATTCAAATTTGTTATGACATTTTTTTCCACATTTTGATAATGCCACGAAACATTTCTTACACATATCTCATTTTCAAATCGTACCTTAATATCTATTTTACTAATACCTTTTGTAGGCGCATTTTTAAATTGTACTATTTCTTTCATATTATCATAGACGTGTTCCAAAGAAGGAATATAATATATTGCTGTATTTAGCGCAGAAGAAATCCTTCCTAAAGACGGTAATATTCGAAATGCCCCAATAGCAAACGCAGACAAAGCAGGAATTAATTCTAGCGCACTTTGTTTGCTGATTACCAACCTAATACAAACTACTGACAATAATCCCGTTACACAAATGCCTTCAATAATATATGCAGGACTTTCTGCTCCAACTGTTTGCTTTACTGCTCCCTTTTGTTTTTCCCTATTAGCAATTTCATAATTCTTAACAAAATACTCTTGTCTATTCATTACAAGGATTTCTTTAATTCCATGAAGAGCCTGTAATAAATATTGACTTGCCACCTTATTATATTCGTTATAAAGCTTTCCAGATTCTCTCATTTGTACACGAAAGTATCCATATATGAATGCCAAACACAAAAATGCCATAATAATCATTGCAACAGAAATCACCCAATCCGTAATCATAATATAAATTACTATCATTGCAATTGTCATACTATCTACTAATACACGAAGTAACTGATAAATTATTGTATCAACTCCTGATACATCACCATTAATATTTCTTGATAGTTCAGCCGTATTATGATTTAGAAAAAACTCATATCCTCTTTTCATATAGTTTGACATCATTTTGGTAGATAACTCTCTCGATATCTTACAACTAAATTTTATTCTAATCCATGATAAGAAAATAAAAAATATATTTTTCAGAACAAAAACAAGAATTACTCCAACAGTTAATAGTACAATAACAGCTACCGTATCATCTGTTTTTAATCCAAGCCAATAAATTGTTTTTTTTAAAACAGGATTTTTCAACAACTTATCCGTGTCAGTAAATGCCTGTACTAAAGGCATAACTATGCCAACCCCCAACACTTCCAATATAGCACCAAATAAGCTACATATAAAAACTAAAATACCATATATTTTTTGTTCTCTGTTCAAAATAAATAGTAGTTTATTAACTTCATACTTGACCTTTCGTAGTAATCCCACTATTACCTCCTTTATGCTCTCAGCTTCATACACAAAACTTCTATAATGTTTTACCCAACAAAAAACTAATTAATATATCCGGAAGTTTACCTTTTATGTCACTTTCATCAAAAGATTGTTCATACATTGCCTTTATTAAAATTCTCAGTTCTCTCTTTGGTATAATTCTTTTGTTATTTTCAATATTCTTTATCGCTGCAATACACTCTTCCCATGTCCTAACATGATATGTGAGTGGTGCCAAATTTTTATGCGAATATCCAAAAAGTATTGCTGGTATTCCATAAAATTGAGCCTCCCAACATACTGTTCCTGTTAAGGAAGATACCGCAAAAGCATTTTGTATTAAATCATATGTATTGCAACTTGATTTTATCAAACGAACATTTGGTATTCTCTTAATATCATCATAATATTCTCTACTTCTAAGTGGTGCTAATTGTTCCGGATGTACCTTAACATATATTTTCATATCCTCTGGAACACTTCTGGCCAAAATATGAATAGGAAATATTTGATCCGCATATTCTCTTCCGCCTAATGGATTCGAAGAAGCTTCAGGTTGATAATGCATTGCAAAATATATATATTGTTCTCCTGGCATTGGCATTTCGGCTATTTTTTCATAATAATTATTAAGTTGAATTGTTCTCTTCCAAACAGGTCGTGAGTACTTCCAATTTCTAAATGTATTTATAGCCACGCTAATAAATAGAGGAATATGTTTTATGCAGTCCCAAGCAAACCTCATACTCATTTTATAATCATAATTGACATAAATGCTGCCTATGGTATGGTACCAAGCTTTCCATATATTAGTTGTACCAAATCGTATACCAAATCTTCTTTTTAGCGGATTTCCCTCCATATACCAAGGTTTCATCTGTTCAGGTTGTAAAGAAGACCATTTCTGATATAGCCTTTCCTCCTGCTCATTTAATGGAATGTTGTCTATCTCCGTATAGTGCTCACAAAATCTTTTATATGTATGCCCCAAGCTTTCCTCAACATTCATAAAGTCACTCAATACATAATATCGTCTTGGAAGAGTAGAATTATATATCATTCTTACTGCTATTTTTTTAATTTTGCACAAATAATAAATTATACTATCATATCCCTCGTGTGGTAGGCACGAAAAAAACACATGGGTAATTTCTTTTGTTTCTAAAAAATTATTCCAAAAAAATAAATTACGCATGTATATGGAATAGTGAGATTCATATGATTTAGAAATCTGAAAAGCATGATACTCTTCAAAACGTCTCTGTTGTGTTAATATTTCAATTGTATATGGAGTCATATAATTAAATATACCATCATCTAGCGGAACGCAATTACACATATCGGACGCTGATAACTCATGTCTTCCCTTTGCTATATCTTCACGAAGAAAACATTGTCCATATTTTTCAAAAATATGCCTTTCTTCTTTCTTATGTAAAAGCAAAGCCAAATAATCCTTATCCACTTTTCGAAATACTTCTTCTAAAATACTATCATCCAATTGTTGTTTTGATACACCCACAATCAATATGTTTCTCATGCTTTTTATCCCTTACACTTGTCCAACATCTCATCTATCTCATTTTTCATATTCCTGAGACCATCTTTCTTCCACAAATTTAATTCTGCTTTGCTTGACAAATCTCTATTTTCTAAATTTAGAATCATATTATACAAGTCGTAGACCGAGTTGAACTCGTACGCTAGTCCTTGATTACATAATTCTTTAAACTCTTTCATCATTCCATGTCCTAGTATAAATGTAGTTAATGAAAAATATAATCCTTCAAATATAGTTGTTGAACCCAATCCACTAATCTGAATATTGCTAGTTGCAAATAATTGATAAAGATTTTGTTTATTATTATCTATAACTTCAATGCCCGAGGCATATAATCTAGGATATCTTTCTTTCCATGTTGCATATTCAGCTGGATGTAATTTAAAAACAATAGAATATTTATCAGAATCAAGTCTATTGTTTAACTCAATCGCCATATCAGATAATTCGAGTCCTATAGGACCAGTCGAAAGAAATAGAATATTTATTTTATCTCTGTAACAACTTTCTATCTTATATCGGCTGACCATTTTATCCATGTAAGGATATCCCACAGAAATTATATGATCATTAGCTATAGGAAATTTAGATTTTGTCTTCCAATAATCTCCAAACAAAAAAATAAACTGGGGAAATTGTTTGATTTTATATCCCCGTGGATAATTATATGCAAAATGTTCCTCTCCCATCATTCCATGCTGAAATTCGATAGTGGGTATATCCCTTTCTAAAGCAATTTCATTAACCACCATACACTTTCTGCTGTAACCCACTACTTCAATAATAATTCTGGGATTAAATTTACTAATTAAATATCTATAATATTTTTTTTCAACTTTATACATAAAGAAACCATATATTATATCATTTACAATTTTCTCTAATTCGACTTTAGTATGATACTTCTCATTAAGTTCGTGAATAGGTTGTTCTAGCAGATTTGAAATAAGTTGTTTATATTTACTAAATTTATTGGGATGTATCAAACTATTAAAAACACAAAACCATTTTGCATAAAACTCAACCATGTCTGTATATTTAATATTCTTAGTCATTATCGGAGTATAGTGTTCTCCGTGATACGGTGCTTCCAAAACAACCACATCATCATATTGATTTACAATATCATCTGTATAAATACACTGATACACATCATCAACCCAAACTCTTCGTTCATGATTCAACACCAATAAATCACATTTTCTTTTTCGAACCATGCCTCTCAATACAATATTCTCTATCGTTTTAGCCGCTCTGATTATCTTTTTTTTGAATTCCACTTTTCCCATTGACTGAACGGGACTAACTTGTGTATATTCTTGTTGTATCTTCCAGCCCAATTCTTTTCGAATGTAGTTCCAAAAATTATATCCCTCTAGTTCTAAATCAGGCAAACTATATTTATCTTCTATTTCATTAAAAGCTTTCAAATTCATAGCATCATCTTCCTTCTTACATAGAGATAGAATAATACCTATATCCCTCATTCAAACCCTATATGTGCTATTAGCGTGTGCGCTTTGAACACAATGTTACCATTTTGCTCTAAAACATGATACAAGTAGTTGACCAAGTTCTAGCCAATAAGACATTTTACTCAAGAAACATATCCTCGCTCAATAGTTGTAATAACCAATCCATCACTAATCGCAAATGTCAATTTATATTTATCAATAATTCATTCTAAAAATTCTACAACCCTTCAATTTCATAATTGCAATATATATTGGAGTTCTCAATTAATTAAATCTATATTTTTAGTTGAAGCAACAAACAATATACTTTTTTCTTTAAATCCAATCCTTGTTTACCGTATTATCAAATTGTTAAAATTTTTCACGCAAAATAATAATTTCAGCTTTATCTCCTTAGAAAACTGCCACACTGCTTATTTTATCATACCTTAACTAAATCTTCTGTAAGGCAACTTCCAATAACCCATCCAA
>ENA-ORSL01002599-ORSL01002599.1-human-gut-metagenome-genome-assembly--contig:-NODE-2599-length-12825-cov-5.007674_pt1 | contig 12825 bp, 8 predicted proteins | sample MGYA00242190_ERZ509157 | MGnify/ENA primary metagenome ERZ509157 (study PRJEB26280, sample SAMEA2338664) | human gut metagenome | biome: human gut; feature: human-associated habitat; material: faeces...
TGTAAAAAAATGAAATTAGACAAAAATTCAGAAAAGCCTTATGCCGTAGTATTTTGCCAAAAGCCTATAAATAGACGAAAATCTGCAAATCTACTACCGCCGTAAGAAAAAATAGAAAAATTTCACTTGTATTTTTTTTTACTAATGATATTATATATGTGACCGAGAAAATTTGGACAAAATGTTTAAAAACTTATGAAAATTTAAAGTGTTGATGTACAACCTTTATGAGGTGATTTTATGAATAGATTAACAAAAGTATTAATATTGTTGTGTTTATATATAGTGGCTTTTTCTGCAACTTCTTTTGCAGGATTTAGTGATACTCAAAATCATTGGAGTGAGCAAATGGTAAATGAGTTTGAGAAAAGCGGATTTGTACAAGGCTATGAAGACGGAACTTTTAGACCAGATAATGACATTACAAAGGCAGAATTTTGTAAAATTATTAATTCATACATGGGATATGATGTAAGTGGAGAATGGCAAAGTGCAAATATTGAAGTGGCAAAAGAAAAGGGATATATAGTAGTTGATAATGCAGAGAGCAAGATAACAAGAGAAGAAGCTTTTGTGGCACTTGCTAGACTTATGAAATTGGATAATGTTGATATGAATATTAGTTTTAATGATGCAGATCAGATTTCTGCTTGGGCTTTACCTGCCGTAAAATCTTTGAGTTTTAGCAAATACATAAAAGGTTATCCAGATAATAATGTTAAACCTAAACAAAATATGAAGCGTGCTGAATTAGTTGTCATACTTTATCAGTATGTTGGTATAGGTGGATTAGATGTTGACGAGCCAAATTTTGCAGTTGGATATATGGATCATAATGATTATGGACTAGAGTTTAAAGAAATAACCGATAAGATAGAGATTGAAGTTGGAGATATTTTAACGCTTGCTGCAACAGCAAAGAAAGTAGACGGAGATGTTGTATTTGAGGTTATAAAAGGAGAAAATGTTGTAGAATATGACGGGGATTTTATGACTTTAGAAGCTTTGATACCAGGAAATGCAGAAATAAAGGCAACAACAACGGAATCAAAACAAGAAAAAAATATTAAAGTGATTGTAAAGTAAATAATGTTTTAAGGTTTATTAACAACCTTTGAATTCAAGAGAGAGTTCAAAGGTTGTTTTTTTGTGTAATAGGAAAGTAACAGATTTGCAACATTTTATGTATTGATTTTCTTTCCTATTACACAAAAAAACTTTAATTTATGCGAGAGATTTTCTTCCTTTCGGTCGAAAACTCTCGAGGGACGAAAGAATGAAAATCGAAGATTTTCATCTTTCTTGTATGAGAAACTTCTTTTCATTCTTTCTTGTTAAAACAAAAATAAAACTAAGTTTTGAATGTATAAAACTTACAAACTTGGAAAAAATTTCTTGTAGTGAAGTTTTTTAATATAACATAATTCTAAAAATCGTGTATATTTTTTAGAGAAAAGACAAAATTCGACAATTCTTGCAAATCCGTATTTCCGTAATTAAAATTGGTAGATTTTGTTTACTTTTTTTGCAAGTGATGATATAATGTGCTGGCTTGACCAGAAAAGATTTTGTATTTTCGTGGAGGCGTATAGTGTTAATATTTTTTAGTAAGGAGTGATACATTTTGAAAAAGCAGATAATAAGATTTTTTAGTTTATTAATGCTTGTTGTTTTGCTTGTAACAGCTTTTGCAATGCAAGTTAATGCTAGAGTTGTATTCTCAGATCTAGCACCAACACATTGGTGTTACAACAAAATAATTGACTTTGAGTCAAAAGGTTATGTATGTGGTTATGAAGATGGCACATTTAAAGCCGATCAAACAATCACAAGAGCAGAGTACGTTAAGATAGTTAATAATTTTTTTGGTTATAAACCAAACACAGAAAAAGTTGCTAACTTCTCAGACGTAAATAGTGGCGATTGGTTTGCACCTTATGTTAATGAGGCTGTAGAAAGAGGATATATAACAGGATTTGAAGATGGTACATTCAGACCACAAGATCCTATTAGAAGACAAGAAGCTACAGTTATCTTAGCAAGAATATTAGGTATAGATAAAGAAGTATATCCAGCAAATCACATAGATGGACTTGCACAATATTCTGATAGTGATAAAGTTCAAGATTGGGCTAGAGTTGCAATTCATAGTTACTCAGTATATAACTTCATAAACGGATACACTGATGGAACTTTGAAAATACTTCAAAATGTAACAAGAGCAGAAACTGTTGAATTATTACATGTATTAGAGCAAAAGATTATCATAGATAGAAAACCTGGTGGTAGCAGTAAATCAACAGTAAAGATGCCTACTATTGCTTTATATAGATTTGATAAAGAAGCAAACGAATTTGCAGCTATCAAATCATCTGATTTGAAATCAAATTGGGTAAATAAAGCAATTTCAACTTTAAGTGAAGATGAATATGGTGTATTAGTAAATGTTACATCAACAACAACAGGCTCAACTATAAATGAGAAATTAACAGGAAACAAAACAGGAGAAAGAAAATATATAACATCAAAGATAGAAGAATTAACAAATGCAATTTTCTTAACAGATGGCGAATATAAGATTTCAGCATTTGCTTCAAAGAGCGGATATCATTCTAGTTCATCAGCTGATAAAACAATATTAGTTGATACTAAAGCACCAGTCGTTTCTGGTGAAGTTGTAACAACATTACCTGTTGCACATGAACAACAAGTTAAAGTTACAATAGCAGATCCAAAAGCAAATGATGTTAATAGAATTAGTGGACTAGATACATCTAAAGTAAGATATGCATGGTTTAAAGATAATGGCGAGGGCGTATATGAAAAAGCAACTGAGTGGCAAAATGTTATTTTAGACACAAATGGAAATAAAGTAATCACAACAGAAGGGCTAGAATATGGAACATACAAATTAGCTATTTCAGCTTATGATATTGCTGAAAACCCTTATGGTGACAAAATTGATATAGTAGTTACAACTAGTGGTGACGAAGAATTTAGAGAAGAAATTCCTTATGATTTTGTTGAAGAACTTGAAAAAGAAGGAGAAGAAAAACCAGAAGATCCAGATATCACAGTAATAGTAGGAAATAATACTCCAGAAGTTAAAGACTTAGTAATGAGAACTGAAGTAAATGTTGAAGTTAGTGGCAAAATTGTTGCAACAGATAAAGATGGCGATACTTTGACATATACTCGAGTTGAGAGTGGAGATTCTGCTTGTGCAACAGTCTCAGGTGATACAACATCATTTAAACATGGAACAGTTGGAACTTATTATTACAATGTAGAAGTTTCAGATGGCAATGGCGGTACAGCAACAGCATTAGTTACAGTTTATGTATATGATATAAACATTGTAACACCAAGTGGAGATAAAGAAGATCCAGTTGATTATGATGTATTAGCTAATAATTTAATTTTATATGTTGGAGAGAAAAAAGATGTAACAGCATCTACAACTCCCAAAAATGAAGATGCAACTTTTGAATGGAATGAAAATTCAGAAGAAATTGAAATTGTCGATGATAGCCAAAATAATGCAACAGTTATAGTTGAAGGTAAAGTGCCAGGAAATACAAAAATGACTGTAACAGTTAAAGTTGGTGAAATTGAAATTACAAGAACAATAAATGTTGCTGTAAAAGGAAGAAAACTAACAATTCATTATGTATATGAAAATGGTGCACAAGCAAGTGAAGACTATGTAAAGGAAGAAGTTGGAAAAGATGGTTATAGAGTACCTTCACCCGCAGTAGAAGGTTATACACCAGACTTTGAAGTAGTTAGTGGTGATATGCTAACAGAAGATACTGAAAGAACAGTAACATATAAAGCAAACACAGATACAAAATATACAGTAGAATATTATACAGAAAATTTAGATGGAAAAGGCTATACAAAAGTTGATTCGAAAAAAGAGACAGGAACAACAGGAGAACAAGTAAGTATAGATACAAGCAGAACGTTTACAGGATTCACATTTGACAATGATAACGAAAACAACGTATTACAAGGTGAAGTAGCAGGAAATGGAAGCCTAGTACTAAAAGCGTATTATACAAGAAATAGTTATAAATTGACATTAGTCGCAGGAGACAATATAGCAAGTGTGTCAGGAGATAATATAGCAGCGGGTGTAAGAGTTGAAGGCACATATAAATATGGACAAGATGTTGCTATATCTGCAGTGTTAGAAGAAATTGATGGTTATACAGTAACATTTGATAAATGGAAAGCAAATGGTGGCAATGATGTAGATGGACAAAATACAACAATTACAATGCCAGCAAGTGATTTAACACTTACAGCTATTGCAAAGAAAACAGAAAAAGACCCAAATGTTACGATTGATATAGTAGCCGACTATCCAAACAACAATAAACAAGCAGAACCAGGAGATACAATTAAATATGTAGCAACTATAGAAAATGAAGAATCACATGAAATTAAAGTAAAAATTGACGTTGATTCTGATGCGGCAGACACAATTGATTCTATAATAGTTTATGACAAAGACGGAAACCTAGTTAAGAGATACGACAACTTAGATGAAGAAATTGTTATTCCAGCAGGTGGAGATGTAAAGATATCTTATAGTTCGGTTGTACCTAAAGATTGTCCAGTTAACGAAGACAAATTTACTTCAACTGTAACAGTTTCAACAGTGGCAGGAAGTTTAATTAAGAAAAAAACAAAGAGCAATTCTATCGAAAAATCATCTGATGTCTTAGATGCAACACAAAAAGATAAGAATGTAATTTTAATATTGGATTTATCAGGTAGTATGGATGAAAATACAAAAGATGGAAGAACAACTAAGATTGCAGCTTTGCGTACAGCAGCTCGACAATTCGTTAACAAACTATATGCTAGTTCAAAAGAGACAAATACAAGAGTTACTCTAAATGTAATCGGTATTGGTGAAGCTCACAATGTATATGGACCTTTAGGAATAATAAAATATTATACATCACCAAGTAAGAAAAATGGAAAAGACGATCCAATACTTTTAGATGACAGATATAACGGTTGTGATGCATATTTGATTGGAAGTTATATTAATACAAATCAAGGTACATGGATAAGTTCAAACTTTATAAAGAACAAGTTGAACCCAGAAGGTGGTACTAATATAGTTGGTTCATTAAAATTAGCTAATGGAATAATGGATGAAACATATGGCCAGGCTAATGGAATTAATGATTATATCAAAGGTGCAGACAACTACGTTGTTATATTAACAGATGGTGCTAATGGGCCAAGTGCTAACAAGCCAATATCTAAAGATACCGACGGCTTAAAATATTCTACAGCACTAAGAAATTCAGGTGCGGGAATATATGCTATATATTTTGAAGGCAATAATTCTAAAGCAAATGAGATTGGAAAAACCGATTTAAATACTATATTAGATGGAAAATATCCACTTTACGAAGCTAGTAGTTCAGATTCTTTAAATATGGCTTTTGATTCTATTGCAAGTAGTATTAATAAAGTTCAAAGTAATAAGGGTATAATTACTGCAGTATTGCCAGATACCGGAGCATATTTCCCAATTATAGTTACTCATACTGAGAATGGAGAAGAAAAAGAATTGTTCAAAGTAACTAAGAAATCAGAACTTGAAGGCAAAAAAATGAAAGTTACTTCTGATGGAAAATTATTAGAATGGGATTTAACAGGAACAGAATATTCTAAACTTGAAGGTTTGAAATTGAAATTAACTTTAGGCAAAGATGCAACAAAAGGTGAAGAGACAGAAAGTACAATTGAATTACTTTCAATTGAAAGTGGTGATGTAGTTAGTCCTATACTAGTAGTTAATATTGAAAATGAAGAAGAAAACATTTCTGGAGATTCTAATGTGGTAAAAGGTGATGAGGTTATTTCTTCTGGAGATGTAAAAGTTGAAGAAGAGCAAAAGGTTGAAGAGAAAAATGAAGAACAACAAGAAGAACCAAAGGTAGAAGAAAAGAGTGAAGGGCAACAAGAAGAACCAAAGGTAGAAGAAAAGAATGAAGAACAACAAGAAGAGCCTAAAGTTGAAGAGAAAAATGAAGAACAACAAGAAGAGCCAAAGGCAGAAGAAAAGAACGAAGAACAACAAGAAGAATCTAAAGTAGAAGAAAACAAAGACGAAGAGCGAGAAGAACCAAAGGCAGAGGAAAAAGACGAACAACAAAAAGAAACAAAAATCAAAGAGGAAAAGAAAGATGAAATAATTGCTGTTAAACCTCAAGTGCCAAGCACAGAGCCACAAGAAACTTCTACAGATAAGGATGATGAACAAGAATAAATTCAAAAAACGAGGAGAGAAATCTTCTCGTTTTTTATGCGAAAAATTTTGATAGTTTCTATACTTATATAATACCAAAGTAACAATTTTTGTTTAATATAAATTAAAAAATATTTCACTTTTAATTATATTTGGTATAATAGTTATAGATTAATTTTATGACCATTCAAGTTAAGTCATGCAAAATACAAAGGAGGAGAATATCTTGAAAAAATCAACTATAGCATTAGTAGTGATAATAATTCTTTTATTAATATCAAATGTTTATTTTATGACACATGATGCAATTAAATTTGGAACGAAGAATAATAATTCTGGAGATTATGTAACAAATAATTCTGGTGAAAAACTAGATGGAGATATTATTAAAGATACACCAAAAGATTCTGGTGAGGCTGTTGTGAATGTAGAACCAACTATTGATGAACTTGATCAAGCAAAAAAGATATATAAGAGGTATGATGTTATTGTTTTTGATGCCGAACCCGAAGGTATTGTTACCGCTATTTCTGCAGCAAGAAATGGAAAGAGTGTTTTACTTGTTGAAAAAAGAGATGGCCCTGGTGGACTTATGACATATGGTATGCTTAATACAATTGATATGAATACAGCTATAGATGGAACTTTGCTGAGTCAAGGAATATTTGAGGAGTTCTTTGAAAAGATAGGCAGAAGAGAATCTTTTGATGTTGAGACTGCCAAGAATGCTTTTGAGGAAATGATAGAAGCAGAAGATAATATTACAACTTTGTATGATGTTGAGGATATTAGAATAGGTTCTGATGGAAGTAAAATTGAATATGCTATTATTGATGGTGATAAATATATTGCATCTATGTACGTTGATTGTAATCAAGATGCCGATATAACAGTTGCTGCTGGTGGAAAATATGTTGAAGGTTGGGAAGATGTAAATGAAGAAAATCGTTCTATGTCAGCTACTCTTGTTATAAAGATGGATGGTCTTGATTGGAATGCTTGTTGTAAATCGATTGCTGATGCCGGCTTACCTAATACAGGATATTCAGAAACTGGTATTTGGGCTTTTGGTAATATAACTCAAAAATATATTCCTACACAACCACATATACGTTTAAAAGCTTTGAATATTGGCAAACAAAATGATGGTTCTGTCTTAATAAATTCTTTACAAATTATTAATGTTGATATGCTTGATGCAAATGCAAAAGAAAAGGCATATGCTAAGTGTGTTAAAGAGGCTGAAGAAGTTGCAAAGTTTATTGCTAAAAATGTACCTGGCTTTAAAAATGCTAAACTTGCAGGTGTTGCACCAGAATTGTATGTTAGAGAAACAAGACATATAGTGGGAGAACATATATTAACTGTAAAAGAAATACTTGAGTCAACTTTCTCATATAATGCAATTGCAATGGCGTCATATCCTATAGATGTGCAGACAACAAGTATATATGACTGGGGATATATCATTGGTAATCCTAATGAATACTATATTCCGATGTCAACAGTGGTACCAAAAGGTTTTACTAATTTAATGACTATTGGACGTTCTGGTTCTTATACGTCGATAGCTGCTGGTTCTGCCCGTGTTATTCCAACAGGTATGACACTTGGACAATCTGCTGGTATAATGGCTGCTGTTTGCGTAGATCATGATATAGATTTACAGGAATTATTAAATGATTATAAGTATAAGCGTGAAGTAAAGAATAGAATGGCATCACAAGGAGTTTATATAGATGATGAATCTAAACCGGTTGTTGATAAGAGTGGAAGATATTATGATTTTATAATTGAAATGTGTGAACTTGGTATATTAAGTCTAGGTTATAATAATGAATTTAATGCTGATAAAATTGTTACTGAAAGAGATTTCATTGTGTTGATGAAAACTTATTTAAAAAGAAACTTTGTAAAAGAAGAGTATTGGAATACAGATCATATTAATTTACTTGATGCTAAAGAAGAGCCAATTACTCCAAATCGTGCTAAAGAGATAATGTATGATATAACTACTTTTAATATTAAAGACGAAAAGCAAAGAGAAAAAGTCGAAGATTTTATTGAGAAGATTGCACCTATTGGTAATGAACAACTTACATTGGTTAGAGTTTATGAAATATTACGTTATTTAAAAGATTTTTTAATACAAGACAACTAAAAAAATGTCCCCACCTTTAAATTTTTGAAGGTGGGGATTATATGCATAATAAGACTTTAATTTATGCAAGAGATTTTCTTTCAGTCAAAAATTCTTGAATATTGGAAGAATGAAAAGTGGAGATTTTTATCTTGCTTGCAATAAGTTTTTATTCTTCTTACAGAATTCATTAGCTGCTTTATAACCTATTTGATATAATTCGTCAACCTTGCTGTATTCAAGCAAACTTATATCGCTTGTTTTTATTTCAATAGTTTCTCCGCTTCCTATTAACTCATAATCTTTAAGTTCACTATTTAGATATCCAATGGAGCAATCTATTACACTTATCAAATTTTTACAACAACTTTTCTTTGTGGTATCTTTGAATGTCACACATATTGTTTTATCTGCACCTTCCATTTTTAAAATTTTCCAAGGTGTATTTTCTCTTATTCCCCCATCTACAAATGTGCATCCATTCCATTTTACAGGTGTAAAAACACCTGGATAACTGCAACTTGCACGCACAGCTGTTGCAATATCTATGTTATCTATAAGTTCAAATTTCTTATATATTTTTGATTTCTGGTTGTTAAATATGTATGTGTTTCCACTACCTAAATTTACACTTGAGATATAAAGTGGAAATTTTATATCTTTTATACTTTGTATATCCTTTTTCGCACATTCTTTTCTAATGCTATTTTCAAGCGATTTACCATTTGTTAAGCCATTTATAATTATTCCAGAACCTGTTAATATTCCGAATATAAGTTTTATTATATTTAATGCATCAGCATATTTTATGTCTTTTGCATATTTTTTAAAGAACTTATAGATTTCATCTGGTGAAAATCCAGCAGCATACAATGTTGCCACAATACTACCAGATGAGGCTCCTGAAATCATATCTATATTTATTTTATTTTCTTTAAATGCCTGCAATACGCCTATATGTGCTGCACCTTTGATGCCACCGCCAGATAAAGCAACTCCTATTTTCATATCTTTATCACTCCTTTTAATATTATATGAAAATATCTAAAATATGGTGTTTTTTCTTAGTATTTGTGATAAAATAACTCATATTAATGTAAGTAGGAGGAAATATGCTAGAACTAAAGAACATTTGCTTTAAAAGAGATGGTAAACAAATTTTGAATAATATAAATTTAGAACTACCAAGCGGTAAATTTGTTGTTATTACTGGTCCAAACGGATCTGGAAAATCAACTCTTGCCAAAATAATTATGGGAATTGAAAAGCCTGACACAGGAAGTATTATTTTTGACGGTGAAGATATTACAAATCTATCTATTGATGAAAGAGCAAGAAAAGGGATTGGATTTGCTTTTCAACAAGTTGTTAAATTTAAGGGAATAACAGTTTATGACTTGATTAGACTTTCTGCAGGTAAAAAGGTTACAAAGAATGAAGCCTGTGAAATATTATCTACAGTTGGTCTTTGTGCCAAAGAATATATAGATAGAGAAGTGAATGGTTCTTTATCTGGTGGTGAGATTAAAAGAATTGAGATTGCTACAGTTGCTATAAGAAAAAATAAACTTATTATTTTTGATGAACCTGAAGCAGGAATAGATCTTTGGAGTTTTGAAAATTTAATTGAAGTTTTTGAAAGTTTAAGAGATAAGAATAAAGAAAGCACAACTTTAATAATTTCACACCAAGAGAGAATACTTAATATAGCTGATACAATAGTGTTGTTAAAGAATGGCGAGATAGCAAGTGTTGGAAGTAAAGAGGACGTAAAAAATGTTTTAACTTCTGATAAACGTTGTTGCAAACTATAGGAGGTTATTATGAATAATATTGAAAGTGGATTATTAAAAGAAGTTGCGGGTTCTGATACTTTTGAAGGCGCATATAATATTAGAAAAGACGGTCAAGGCGTTGAAAGAAAGGTTACTGAAAATATTAATATTGTTACTAAAAAAGATAAGTCAGGAATAGATATATATGTAAAAGAAAATACAAAAAATGAATTTGTTCACATCCCTGTAATAATTACACAAAGTGGACTTACAGATGTTGTTTATAATGATTTTTATATTGGTAAAAATGCAAAAGTTTTTATAATAGCTGGTTGTGGAATTCATAATGATCATCACAAAGATTCAACACATAATGGAATTCATAGATTCTTTTTAGAAGAGGGAGCATATGTTAAGTATGTTGAAAAACACTACGGAGAAGGTAATGGTGATGGAAAAAGAATTTTAAATCCAGTTACAGAAGTTTACTTAAAAGATGGTAGCGTACTTGAGATGGATTCTGTACAAATTAAAGGTGTTGATTCTACTGATAGAGTCACAAAAGGTGAGCTTGGAGCAAATACTAATTTGATTGTTACAGAAAAAATAATGACACATGGAAATCAATATGCTAAAACAACTTTTGATGTTACATTAAATGGTGAAAATTCTAGCACACACGTTACTTCACGTTCTGTTGCTGTTGATAATTCTAAACAAAAGTTTATTTCAAAAGTGTATGGGAATTCAAAATGTTTTGCACATGTTGAGTGTGATGCTATTATAAAAGACAATGCTTCGGTTTCAGCAACTCCGGAAGTAAATGCTAATAATGTTGATGCTAATTTAATTCATGAAGCTGCAATAGGAAAGATTGCAGGTGAACAACTTATTAAGCTTATGACTTTAGGATTAACAGAGAAAGAAGCGGAAGAAGAAATAATAAAAGGATTTTTAAAATAAAAATAGGGAGGCTGTGCTTTTGGAAACGAGTGTTGATAAAAAAAGCAATGTGACAGCAAAGGTTGGTTTGGTTGGAATATTAGGAAATTTATTTTTATTTATAATCAAAATAATTGTTGCAGTTATGAGTAAGAGCCAAGCAATGCTTGCAGATAGTATAAATAGTGGAACAGATATATTATCTTCTCTTATGACTTTGATTGGTGGTAAGCTTGCAGCTGAGGCTCCTGATAAAGGACATAATTATGGTCACGCAAAGGCAGAGTATGTTTTTTCACTTATAATAAGTTTGATAATGGGATATCTTGCAATAAAAATTGCTTGGGATGGTGCTGTGTCATTAATTGATAAAAATGTTTTTGAGATTTCGTGGTATCTGATATTAGTATGTATTATAACAATGGTTACAAAATTTCTTTTATATCTTTACACTCACAAAATTGGTGAAAAGAATGATGATATTTTGATTCTCGCAAATGCACAAGACCATAAAAATGATATATTAGTTACAGCATCTGTTTTAGTCGGTGTTATTGCGGCCGTCTTTAAAATTTACTGGCTTGATGGAATTATTGCAATTTGCATAGCTACAAGGATTTTTTATGTAGCAATAGACTTCTTTGTACAAAGTTATACAGTTTTAATTGATAGGTCTATGGATGATGTTGAAATAAAAGAAATAGAAAGCATAATTAAGACATATAAAAATATTGATCACATAGATAAGATAACTTCAAAATCAACAGGAAAGTCTTTTATTGTAATAGTGAAGGTTTCTGTTGATGGAAATATGACCGTAAATGAAAGCCACCAAATCGCTGGAAAGTTAAAATCAGATATAATGAAATTAAAAAATGTGTATGATGTAGTGATACACATAAATCCAGTATAAGTAAGTTGTATTTTGAAGTTGAAAGGAGCAATAATATGCGTAATAAAAAAATAATTTTATGTTTTTTGTTATTTATTTTAATGGTGTCTGTTGGACTTGGTGCATTGTATGTTAAAGATATGATGGTATATACATACAAAACTGTAAATATTGATGACTACGGAATTACGTTAAAATATCCAAGAGCATATAAAGAGGTCGAAAAAGAAAAAGATAGTAGTTTAGAACAAATATCTAGTCAAATACAAGCAGCTGTTGATGAATACGAAAAATCAGGAGATAAACTAATAGAATTTACTAAGGAACTTATTGATGTAAAGAGTGAAGTATCTGGAATAACACTACTAGTTGAAGGAATAAAAAAAGAAGAAAAAACAAAGAAAACAATTGAGCAAATATGCAAAGATTATAAAGTAATGTTTCAAGTTTATAATCCCAACGCTGTTATAAAAAGTTCAGAATATAAAGAAATTTCTATAGATGGAAAAAATGCTGGTAGAGTTGAAATATACATAGAAAATCAAAAGAGTACTTCGCTACCTGGATTAATTGCATATTTAATTCCACTTGATGATAGAGAAATTACAATAACATTTATGGGCACAGATAAATTATTTAAAAATGCTGAAAATGAAATTAAAAAAATAACAGAAAGTATAAAATTAAAATAGAAATTTTTGAACATAAATTTTAAAATAAAATAATCTTTTTACGAAAAAACTACCCATAATTTTCTATATGTAAACATGTAAAACATAATTGGTTTATTTAATAAAAT
>ENA-ORSL01002611-ORSL01002611.1-human-gut-metagenome-genome-assembly--contig:-NODE-2611-length-12791-cov-15.975895_pt1 | contig 12791 bp, 13 predicted proteins | sample MGYA00242190_ERZ509157 | MGnify/ENA primary metagenome ERZ509157 (study PRJEB26280, sample SAMEA2338664) | human gut metagenome | biome: human gut; feature: human-associated habitat; material: faeces...
AACATTTTGGACTAAATATAAGATATTAGTATCTTCATTAAATGCCCAAATTCTACCATTATTTTTAAACGGATTAATTACATCTTTTGCAAGATTACCATCAAACCATTTAAGAGCATTAAGAGCAGTCATATTACTTACTTTATCTCCATTGATATTGAAGATACGTCTATGAACTGCATCAATAACAAAATAACCAATAACATTAACGTGAGTATCAAAATAACTTTGACAACCTATATAACCACTGGGACTATATGTAACCTCTTGAGGTTCCATATTAAATATATCAGCTGTACCTAAATACGAAGTACCTTCATCCGTATTAGAAAGTGTATCACGAAGTTGTAATAAATGCAGACCATAAGTCTGTTGAATATAAAGATTTTTATTGTCAGTTTTCAATGCAATAATTTCACCTCGATTAAAAGGCATATCTTTATAATCATCACTTCTAAATAATCGCCAATTAAGATTAGCATTTTCAGCACTCTGTAATTGACTACGAATTATACGATAAGGATGGTCTTGAGTTCCGGGAATTTCTTCAAAATAAGTAAATGTTTCAATACCATTCTCATTATAAACAGGAGAATAACCTTTACCAACACTACTATTTATGAAATTATCAACTTGATAACTTAATTGATAAAATTCACGTAATTCATTACCACGTTTATCGTGATATTTGAAAGATTTATCTACGTTATTAACACTGAATCGAGCAAGAATATTGAATTTACTTTCAAGAGGAACAGTAAATATCCAACGATAAACAGTAGCATTACTGTCTAATTCTTTCGCTTGAGCATCACCATAACGATAATCAGATGATGGAGCAGTAGCTCGAAGTGTTATATATCCAATAAATGTATCACCAACTAAAGGAGTTATTACTTCAGAAGAACCTTTAATATTAATTACATTAGATGCAATTTGAAGTTTCTGATTATTAACATCAGAATAAAGTGTTTCAGAATTATTAATTAAATCGGCAATATATCCTCTTGCCCATTCCTCATTATCTGTACCTTTATTAAATCCATCAAAACCTTTTTCGATACGATAATAGCTATCACCAGCAATATTGTTTTGAGAACTAATATTAGCATTGATATATTCAAGTGAAACATCTTTAGTTGCACGAGAAGTATCAATAGTAAGACTATTGATGTCAGCATCTAAGAATCGAGTTCCAGATTCATTAGGATTTGTATCAAATCCATCAAAATCTTCACCTTTCCATTTAGCTGGAAATACTTTTATATCATCATCAAGTTCTTCATTTTTAACAAATTTAAGAACATCAGTTTCAAAGTATAGAGGTTTAAGTTTACCTCGAATACTATTTATCTTATTATAGAGATATTCAAATGTATAAAATCTTGCATTATCTCCACCAAAAGGATTTTTATAAGTTTGATTTTTACCGAAATTGTTAGTTTCAGTATCTCGCATTGCGAAACCTTGTGTAACAATTCGAGAGTTATTAATATTATGTTCAACAAAGAAATAAACTATCGAACTAATATATTTATTCATTAAGTCTGTTTTACCAGCAAGATTAGCTTTAATATTGATATTAGGACTTAATGTATAAGTAGGATTCCATTCAGAAGAAGTAGAATATAATTGAGTTAACCAATTAAATGTCGGAGCAGTTGAACCATCAACTTTGTCACTTAATCGAGCTTCAATTAAAATATATTTAGTTTCTTTTGCATCAAGATTAATTACGAAATTAGTTTTTGTATTAATAGTATTACCAATAAATACAGATTTACTATCTGATGCTAAAAGATTAGATTCAGAAATTTCATAGTATCCAGTTTCAACTTCAGATTCTTCTGAATCAATTTGTTTAACTACCGATGTAGCATCATAAACTTTTGTAGTTAAATTTATACCAGCAGGTATCACACTATCTCCACCAAATGTAGGACTGCATTCAACACCAATTAATTGGCTCGATGTACTTTCACTTGATATTTCTAATACTACGACTTGATAATCAGAAGGATTAACTCCACCTTCAGAATCTTCAGTTGTATACGGTAATGGAAGACTTGGTAATTTCAGTTTACCTTTTGTTAAAGAACGACCTTTTGCTTTAACAGTTACGTGTCCAGTTGAAACTCCGTATAAAGTAAAATAACGATTACGAGCTATTGTAGGATTTTCACTGCCAACACCAGTTTTAGCAATTTCATCTACTTGTTCAGTAGCATCAATATTAGGTAAACTCTTCCAACTCGGACTTATAATCTTACTAATGTTTTCAGATTTATAAGGAATTTTATGAGCATTTTGATTAGTAGAACCTACAGGATAAGCTTCAACATCATAATTGTTAGCTTTCCAAGGAATATGATGTATATTTACAAGGTCACCTTTATAATCGTAATATCCAGCATAAAGAACATAAACTTCGCCACTTTTGAAATAACGTCGAGTACTATTAATATAAGAAGAACTCGGATTCCAACTTAATTGAACATCAAGATTATTCTCTGTAAATTCTTTAAGTTCGCTATCGAGTTTGCTATAATCAAGAGTTTTTACATTACCTCGAATAAGTCTATTATTGAAATTAACAAGAGTATTATCTCGAATATATGATATGTTTTTAATAAAAATATCATCAAGACTTATAGTAGATAAATATGAAACATCACTTACAATATGAGTAGTGCTTACACCATTAATTGAAATATCATCGGTTTCATATGATAATTGAGCTTCGTCAGTAATATAAACAATAGCAAACCTACAATGTTTATATTTAATACCACTATTTCTAAAACTAATAGTAATATTTTTATTGATTTCGATACCTAATCCATAATCTTCTTCGTAATTACCACAAACAATAAGTGATGTACTCAAAGGAGAATAATTTGTATAAGTACCATCATCAAGACGATATTTAATTGCTATTTGATAAGCACCAGTTTTAAGATTACCACCGTTTTTAACTTCTAATTGAAGTTCAGGATAAGTAACATTTGGAATAAGATTAAACGAATCAACTTCATCAATAGTTATGTCATATCCTATCGCAGTATCATCTCCATTGTTACCATCATAAAACGGGTCAGTTAGATTAATAATTCTTGTTTCATTTGCTGATTCATCAGTTCCCTCAGTAAATGTAACAATCAAATTTTCTTTATAATTATATATATAATCTCCATGAATTGGTCTATCAATACTGAATCCAAATGCGCCCGATGTACTATACAAACAACGTTTTACAGTTGGATTATTATCATCAAGATTAAGATATATAATAGCGTCGTTAGTTTGTAAATCAGATTTATCTGCATTATTCCAATGTTCTACAACACAAAAAAGTACAACACCAACATTAGTTGGAATTGTACCTATAATATTATATTTGTGATTATCGGCATCACTATAAATATAAGGAATGATATGTCTATTTGTCGGATGATTTTCAAGAATATCATCTAACTCACCTATGAAATCAAATCCTCTTTCATTAAAATAACTTTGACTCTTGTTATCAATAGTTATATTTTTAGCATATCGCAAAGATTTATCTTGTGCAATATGAGGTGAATTATCTAAATCAAGACCTAAAACTTTCATAATTTCTATCATTCTAATGTACGAAGAATAGTAGCGATATTCTCTCGACGGTCATTACTAAATTTGTTACAAGAAACTCGAACTTGTATTCTCATTCTATCGAGTTCTATTGCAGGATTTGTATAAGGATTGTTTGCTGTAAGACTTACAATTGGATGCTTATAACCTCTTAATAACATTTGTTTAAGAACATAAAGTTTAAGATATTTTTTAAGAGGGCCGTTATTATAAATAAGAGGAACATCCATATTTATAATACTATCATAAACAACTGGTAAAGCCCGATATCTTAAATGAATAGTTCCATAATCAACGTTAGTATGAATCCAGTTATTACTAATGTAATAATAAGGTTGCTCTTTATCAACAGGAGCATGATTAAAACTATCGTTTTTATCACCGGGACTTGTTATATCAGCATTTGGAATACCGGGATAAGGAGTATATGTCGGAACAGTTGTTACCTTTTCAGTAATAGTATCTTTGTTAAACTCAGCTGAATTTTTAAGAACAGCTTTTTTATTATTTATAATGACATCAATCACACCTCGGAAATCCCACGGTAATTGGCAACGATGGTCATCAAATTCAATATCTTTTTCTACATTAACATAGGCTTGAATGAATTTAAGTTCTTCCAAAGCATTTGCAACCCAAATAGGAAAACGACTTACAAAGTCATCACTTTGTATATTATAATCGTTATACATATCTGGAATTAATGTAGCACTACTAATGAATATATTATTATCAATCATAAAGCATTATTTTGTTTAGGAAGATTATTTCGATATAGTTTAATAGCTTCGTCAGGATGATTAAAACAAATTGCAAGAATTTTATTAAAACAATTAAGTCTTCGATTAGTTGCAATTTCATCAACAGTTTTACCTTTCATTGCAAAAGGTGTTCTGTCAATAGTTTTCTCACCATTTTCATAAGCACTACTTGTGTGACCAAATTTGAATTTGTAATAAACACTTTGTGGTATTCGACCTTTAACTTTATGATATACAGCTTTTATACACCAATCATAATCATAATATATGAAATAAGGAATACCATTTGGATTATCAGCAGTTCGTATATTAATACCTTGTTCTAATAATTTCTTTTTTAAGTCTTTTGTAGCACCCCAATCGACAACACTACATACATCACCGGGCATCGTCTTTTTATAGTAAACATAAACGTAACCTACGGAACTACCAAAAGAATAATTATTACCTTTACATAGTAAATTAGCTATCTCATTATTAACTTCATCTTGCATATAAGTATACATTTCAGAAGGTAATTCTTTAAGAGCAGCAAGAGTTTCTATATCATCATCAAGTTTATCAAGACGTTCATAAACTAAGTAATTATAACTACGAATATAACTCATTAGTTTAGTACCAAGTAGAGCATCTTGTTTTTTATTAAAATAAATCTTACTACGATTATCAATATCGAATACTACTGAAACATCAACACCGGCTTCTTGATATTTAGCAAGATTATCTTTGATATTATAAATACAATCATTGCGTCGTTCATAAGCAAGATGTAATTGTTTAATTAAAGAATTAAGTTGTATTTGAACTTCTTTAACGAAATCTCTCCAATAATATTCGTTATCAACCATAATGATAGAAACATGATGTTAATCTTGACCATTACCATGTTGAGCAATAGTAGGATTATTATTATTTGTTTTAATATCCAAATCTTGAGGATAAATACCAAATTCAGTTTTAAGTATTTCTTGAATTATACTTTCAAGCATATCATTAGGTAAAGGTAATTCAATATCTTGACCATCTTCATTCTTAAAGAACGAAAGAACTTCATCAGGATTTTCAAATATACCTGTAATCATTATTTCATTAATTGGTCGTCTATCATCAATATCTTTTGTACCAACTTTTTCAGCAATAATTATATGACCGTTTAATATAATATAAGCTCGTGGATATCCGGTGGGAGAGCAGGTTGGACGCCCACTTTGACGTAGTTTAAGAGATGTAATAGAACTCTCATACATATATCCATTACCAACAGTATCACCTACAAACGCAAAAGGCGCATCACTTTGTATGCGCACTGGTGTAGGAACTTTGTACTTTGTTCCTAACAATCTAATTTTATTAGCAACTCGATATTCAGTAGGAAGAATATCACTATATTTCAACTCTTCAACAGGAGCAATAAAAGTAAGTTTAAGAATATCATCTATTCCATTTTTCTCAACGCTTTGTCGGATACGATTTGCAAACATAGTTTTAATCATATCCTTAACACGTTCTTTAAGTTCGTGATTATTAGGTTGATTAACCATGTTTGCAATACGAGCTGCATATTGATTAAGTGTTCCCATATCTTACTTATTTAGATTCAAAAGATTAGCAATAGTATTTTGTTTTTTCCAAATATATTTTTCATCATCAGGATTAAATCCTTCTACGATATTATATTCAAGAGAAATAAAACCAATAGGTGTTTCTTTAATAGGGTCTTTAATAAGAAAAGTATAAGCAGATTTCATACCTCTACTTTCAAGTTCATCTTTATAACATCTGTCTTGAAACTTATATTTACTAACATCATTACAATAATGACGATTTCTAACAAGAAGATTGTGAAATAAATAAGGAAAATTATTAACAAGAATATCCTTAAAAGATTTCTTATAAGATACTATACAACAATCATAATCTTCACCAACAACAGTGTATTTATCCATTTCTACACCATTAATGAAATGACCGCCATTATGAAAATAAGCAATATAAACAGCATTAGCGTGAATAGTATCTCGAATAGAAGCACATATCTTATCAAGTTCTATATAACAATTACTTTTTTCAATAGTAAGTTTTTGTTCTTTACGTTTAGGAAATAACCATTCTTTTAGATAAATACCAGCAATCGTACTTATGGATGTTATTATAGCTACTATAATAGCTGTATAATCGAACATAGATAGGCGTATAAGAGGATTAATATTAATAAGTATATTATATTGGGCTACTAACAAATATACGTTAAAATAGTCGATTTCCCACCATATTCACTATAAAAAAGAGGTGCTACATTAGTAACACCTCTCACCATTTCAATTCAATCTTTAACAATATAAGTTGTTATATTACTAACAATTTATTTCTTCACTTTCTTACCAGTGGTCTTTTTACCACCTTTCTTTCCACCACATGCCATAGTAGTAATAATCTTAATTAATTAATGATTTTGTTTATAATCAACACCAATCTTTTTTAGAATCGGTTTGAATATCCAACTCCAAGCAACTGGTGCAAGAATAGCAGAATTAATAAGAATTGTAGTATTCTCATATCCACCTGCTACATATCCTGCGGCAATAGCAAAACAACTAATTAACATAACCAGTCGTTTAATCCATGTACCAACAGATTTATCACCATTAATATCATCTATTGCTTTAATAAGTATGTATGTTAAAACATTCACACAAAGCATAAATGATAAATCGAAATGAGTACTGAATAACTCAACGAAATGTCCTACGAGTTGTTCCATTTACCATTCATCAATTTCATCGACCACCATATTTCTTATTTGGAATATATTTTAAGAAACTAAAAGGAAACAATTTCTTTCTAAAATCTTTATCAGATTCTAAACTTCTTGCTTCACCTTCAAAACAAATATCTTTATAAGCTCTGTTATAAGGAGGTAATATAATTTCAACTATCCAACTAACAACATAAGCTAATAAAGGAATTGCAGGAGTAGCAAGTAATCCCCACCAAGAATAATTTGTAGTAAGACTTAATATGATACTAACCAACAAACCTACAATAAAAAGAGTAATTTGTTGATAACTATGAACAGTTTCATGTCGTTCAACAGTTTCAGTAATTTTATCTTTGTATTCAGTTCGTATGATTAACCACCATAATACTGTCATACATAAATATCCTTTAAATGGTAGGAATTTACAATAGACTTTTTTCATGATTTAATATATTTAGCAATTAACGTTTTTCCATATAATTGTTTTTAATATTATTACATTTTGTAACTACCATGTTATTAGTAGTAGTTATAGTACCATAAGATTTATTAAGTAATGATATAAGATCATTCCAACCAATTGAAAATGAATCCTTATTAGCATTATCTTTAATATAATATGGACCGTCTACTGTAAATCTTGTATTATCATCAATAATAACCATTAATTCAATTGGTAATGTTTTTGAATTTCCTTCAACATTGATATCAGCTAAATTAAATACAAATGTACTAGATGTACCATTTATATTAGTACATATATTTAATATGTTATGATTAAAATTATCTTTTTCAAATGGTTTAAATTCCCAATCACTAACCTCTGTTATAATTTCATCATCAGTAGAATTATCACAATCTAAACCATGCATAACGAAATTATCAATATTTAATTTATTAGGAATACAATATCTCAATGTTGCTTGTGCATTATTTAAACTTGCAGCTCTTGTACTTGTTCTATTAAGAATAAATAAAGGGAATGAAGAAGCATTATCATTATTATTATGTGTAGAAAAATAAACATAGTAATAACGTTAGTACTAACGATTTTACTTACAGTTCTAACACCTTGAATATAAGGATTCTCTTCTCCATTACCAAAAAATAAATTTTGATTACCACGATCCTCAGTATTTCGAGAAGGAATATTTATAAAAGAATTAATTAACTCACCAAATTGAGCTTGTGTAGGTATTTTACCTGTTTCAAAATATTGTTTAAGATAAGCTTTTGTTGCCATATTGAATAAATATTAAAGTTGATTATTAGTTATAATAGTAGACTCCGGTATTTATTCAGTTAGAATCTACCATGCTTTTTTATTGAATTTGCTTGTATTTCTTAAATCTGCAATTATGGTGCTATCATCATTATTCCAAATAGTTGGAGAATTATTATTAGGATGATAACGATATACAGCATTGCCTTGACCTATATTAACAACCTGTTCTATTGCATATCCAACATACCAGTTATTTTCTTGTTTAACAGGATGTAAAATAAATGTACTATTACCATCTACTACAACACGAACATTCGGATTGCTATTGATAGGATTCCAAACCAAATCAGATGGCATATTATTAATAAGAGTTGCATCATCAACTTCATGCAATTGAGCACCCATTGCAATATACCAATCCATCATTTGATTTCCAGTAAGTATTGCATAAGTAACTGGAATAGATTCACTATGTTCGATAGGGTTTGCTGTATGGCATTTAATTACTATATAAGGAAGTATAACTCTTTCAGTATCATTATATAAACCAAATATCAGATATGTTAAAGAATCATCAAGAACAATAAAACGATATCCCCTTACATAAGGATTTTCAGTATCAAAAGTAGTTAAAGTAGTGTCTTTATTTGACTCCCCCCCTACGGGAATTTTATCAATAAGATCAGCAAAATTAGATTCAATAGGAATCTTACCAGATTTAAAAAACTCTTTAAGAACGCTTTTGCTTTTAGCCATAACTATATGAATTTAAATAATAATTGTTTAAGACTTGCGAATATACTACTATCTTTATCAGATGTAATGTCAGAGTTTTGATTAACAGACGTAGGTTCAATACTTCTTGTAGTATTACCTACTCTGAAAATCGGATGACTTTTTCCATCACCTTCTATTTGCATATAACCAATACCATCAGGCCCAGCTAATTGAGTAATAGTAACAGATTTAGAAGTAGCTCCTTCTTTTGATGCTGTTACTGTACAACTTCGAGCTCCAACATTATTCTTTGAAGCTGTAACAGTAGTTCCACTTAATGTAAATCCAGCACCACTAATTGCTAACGTTGGAGTTGCACTTTCAGTTGTTGCTGCTCCAGTTGAACCCGATGTATAAACAGGAGTTTTAGAACGAGTACAACTCGAAGTAATTGTAGAAGTACCACCGGTTGCTGGAAGAGAAGTAGGATTAGCAGAAATACTAATATTCCAAGAACCATAATTATATGACTCAATTCTATTACTTACAGAAATAGAGTCATCTACATATTTTGTTCTATCACTTTCATTATAACATCTAAATTTAGCAGTATCAGTTGTAACATTAGCTCCCATAGATGAATGTGTAATCAAATACGTATCATCCATAGAAAATCTATTATTACCATTACTAATCATTTCGATTTTATAAACACCAGCTTTAGTTCTTGTATAAGGAACTGTACTACCAGATGTATATAAATCATAATAAGTATAAGTATTTCTGACTACTCCAGCTGCACGTGCAGTACCTCCAGCAGCAGTAATTTGATTAGCCGCAATAACCATTTCAGGAGTACCATAAGAACTAAGATGTTCATCGTAATTATCATCTATTACAGCATTTGCTTCTTGATAAATATACATTGTTCCACTTGCAGATTTATCATTAGCATACCAACCAAAATTTTGACTCTTTACAATAGTTTGAGAAGAAACAGTAGTTCCTTTTGAAGATGCAGTAGCTTTAATATATGCAACATTTGGTACAACCTCATCTACACCACTTGAAGCATTTTCAGTAGTAACATCTTTTGTAGCACCAGATGTATATTCGTAAGTAGTAATTGTAGCAGATTTGTTCCAACTTTGAGTACCATTTCCAGCTGTAGCAGTAGCAGAACCACCACTTGCAGGAATAATACCATTTGTTACTGTACCAGCTATTACATCACCATATGTATAAATACCACCAGAAGTAGATTTAACAGTTTTAATGTTTATCATACTCTTAGAAGCCGTAGCTGATTTAGAACTATCTCCGTCATTTACAGCTTTTATAGTAATAGTATCAATAGTTTGATTAGTTCCCATACTACTATGAGTAATCGTATTTCCAGATAAACTGAATCTACTATTACCGTTAGCAGTCATAGAAATTGATAGACTACCACCAACACTTCGTGTTTGATTCGGGCCAGTAGCACCCGAACTATACAAAGTATTATAAGTTTCAGTATTAGTAACAGAAGCACTTACACTCGCAGAACCACCAGCCGCTGTTAAACCACTACCGATACTTATAGTAGGAGTTCCGTAAGCAGTAATTCGAGGATTGTAATTACTATTAGTTACTTTATTTTCAGCTTGATAAATATCAACGGTTTTATTGGCAATTGCACCACCCTCACCAGTATAAGTTACAGTAACTTGTCCAACCTTAGTTCTTGCCTTAACTGTGGTTCCAAGAGAAGAAACTGTAATTTCATTTGTTTTTGAATAAGTAACTGTACCAGCACGAGTCGAACCAGATGTATAACTAATTGTTTGCGACATATTAGAAATACTGATCGAAGAAGTTCCACCACTTGCAGGAATATCAGATGCTAAAATAGAACCACCTGTTAAAGCACCATAAGAAGCCTCATTGGCTTCTTGATAAATAGTAATAGTTGATGATACTGTTTGACCATCAAATGTATTTGAATATTTACCAGTTACAACAATACTTCTCCTACTACCAACAGTTGCAGTTCGATTACTTGCAGTAACCTTAGTACTAGATATAGAAAATCCAGTAGCACTTCCTGATAGAACTGGTGTAACATTATCTGTACTAACTAAATTACCATTACGATACGTTTTAAGTACAGCTGTAATATTTGCAGTTCCACCTTTTGCGGCAATTTTAGTGTTATCACTACTTAATATTAAATCATATGTATAAACAGAAGCTTCTTGTTCAACAATAAGAACAACTTGTTTACTGGAATCTTTTTTACACTTTCCAATAAACTTCATACTTCTTTTAGAAGTACCCTTTTGAACAGGTGATGAAATTTTAACAGTCTGATTTCCTTGAAAAGAGGGAGATTCAATATTAATTGAATCTCCACTCCCGTCATTCCATTTATTAGTGATAGCACTCATAAATGATTAATTAATTTATTCAGCAGGTTCGAATGTCCATTCGTCATTCGACAGAACACTCAGAGTCTGCTCACCACCACCCTTCGGAATAGTAACAGTTGCGGTAGTTGTACCCTGCGAATTGAGATACAGATAGCTGTCACCAAGAGCCTGAGTAATAGTAATAGTTTTAACAACACTCGCACCTTCACCCTTGATTTCAAGAGTTGCAGAACGAGCTTTAATAGTTTCATTCTTCGGTACAACAACAGTAACATCATAAGTATATTCTCCAGTAGCACCGGGGTCACCAGTAATAGCAGTACCAGACCTAGCAGTTGTACTACCATTAACCTTAAATGATGTTACATTTGCAATACCGAAGTTAGTTTTCCATGTAAATGTAAGAAGTTTCGAGTTAGACTTACCAGTTACATGAATTGTTTCACCACCTTTAGCAACATTAATAGTTAAACCATCGGGAGTAATAAATTCATCAGCAGCCTTTTCAAGAACCGTGACTGTAACTGCGTTAGTCTTTCCGACAATCTTACCGGGAACGTTAGTACTTCTATCAGTACGACCAGTATAAGGGTTCACAGAATTAATCTTAATCTGTGCATTTCCAGTACCAGTTTTAGGAACCCATGATAAATAACTCGGAATAGTTGCCATTTGTTTTTTTTTTGGTCGATTAACTATAATAACAAACTAATTACCAAATTCCCATTCAGCTGTATCATTTGCGAAAACAGTTATGGTTTCATGATAATTATTATCTTTATTTAGAATAACAAGAGTTTTATCAACAGCTAATTCTACAACAGGTTCATCTATTGGCCAAACTTTTTTACCATTAAGCCACATATCAAGAACCTGCCGACGATTACCATTAAGCATTACGACAGCTTCCGTAGCTCGTTCAAGAAGATTAAGTTGTGCCATAGTTGTAGATTAATATTAACCTTGTGGTGTTTCAAGAGCAGTTACACGACTTTCCAAAGAAGTATAATTACTCTCTAATGTACTTACTTTACCACTTAAAGTAGTAACAGTTTCTTGTAATGTATTAACAGTACTTTCAAGAGTTTCTACTTTTGTTTGTAATTGTTGAACAGTTGAAGATTCAGCCTTAGTGGCTAAACCTTCAACTACAAAAGTAATTAACTTCTGAAAAGCACCAGTTTTCGGAGGCCAGTTTAAGGCACAAAATACTTTGCGAATTACTGATTCTTTCATATCATTAAACCGTTAATTAGATTCGACATTACCAACCCTAAATATAGGATGTT
>ENA-ORSL01002617-ORSL01002617.1-human-gut-metagenome-genome-assembly--contig:-NODE-2617-length-12762-cov-6.662863_pt1 | contig 12762 bp, 7 predicted proteins | sample MGYA00242190_ERZ509157 | MGnify/ENA primary metagenome ERZ509157 (study PRJEB26280, sample SAMEA2338664) | human gut metagenome | biome: human gut; feature: human-associated habitat; material: faeces...
AATGACATTGTATATTTTGGCTATTTTGACCCATAGGGGCACTTAACGAGACAACTCCCTACAGCCGCATTTTTTACCCCCGCTCCGAAAAATTTGGAAATAACAGGCGCATTTTTTCCCTTTCCTCTGGCAAACGGAAGGGGACTATGCTATACTGAGCCCGTAAAATACTTCACATCAGGAAAGAAGAACAGGAATATGAAACAAAAGAGAACTGTGTCTCTGGCGCTGTGCGCCGCTTTGCTGACAGGTGCTCTGCTGGCAGGCTGCGGTGGCAAAAACACCCCCCTTGACCCCAAGGAGCCGGTGAACCTGACCATCTGGCACTACTACAACGGCTCCCAGCTGTCCGCCTTTTCCGAGATTGTGGATACCTTCAACAGCACCGTCGGCAAGGAAAAGGGCATCTATGTTTCCAGCTACAGCAAAGGCTCCGTCAACGATCTGGAATCCGCCGTCCGGGATTCCCTGGAGGGCAAGGTAGGCGCGGAGGCGCTGCCCGATCTGTTCTCCTCCTATTCCGACACCGCCTTCCACGCCGAGCAGGCGGGGGCTCTGGCAAATCTCTCCGACTACTTCACCCAGGAGGAGCTGGATGATTACATCCCCTCCTATGTGAAGGAGGGCTGCATCGCCGCCGACGGCAGTCTGCGGATTTTCCCCATTGCCAAGTCCACGGAGGTCATGATTCTGAACAAAACCGACTGGGAGCCCTTCGCGGAAAGCACCGGCGTGACCCTGGAGGATCTGGCCACCATTGAGGGAGTTGTGGAAGTCTCCAGGAAATACTACCAGTGGACGGACGACCAGACCCCGGGAATTCCCGGTGACGGCAAGGCCTTCTACGGCAGAGACGCTCTGCCCAACTACTTCTTTGTCGGCGCCCAGCAGCTGGGTCAGCCCCTTCTGAAGGTGGAAAACGGCCAGGCCCATGTGAACGCCGATCAGGAGGTTTTCCGGAAGCTCTGGGACAACTACTATGTGCCCATGGTCAGCGGCTGGTTCGGCGCCTACGGCAAGTTCCGCTCCGACGACGTGAAAACCGGGTACTTACTGGCCTACACCGGCTCCACCGCCTCCGCCGGTTACTTCCCCAAGCAGGTGGAGACGGAAACCGGTTCCTATCCCATTGACTATGCAGTTCTGCCTGTGCCCATTTTCGTCGGCGGCAAAAACGTGATCGTCCAGCAGGGCGCGGGCATGGCCGTCACCAAGTCCGATGCCAAGCGGGAGGCGGCGGCTGTGGAATTCCTGCGGTGGTTTACCCAGGCGGAAAACAACGTGCGCTTCGGAGCAAGCTCCGGGTATCTGCCCGTCCGGAAGGAAGCCAACCGGGTGGAGACCTTCCGGAAAATCGCGGAGGATCAGCATTTGGAAATGGATCCCATCACCGATTCCTGCATTACCTTCTCCCTGGAGCGTATGAAGCAGGCCGAATTCTTCACCCCCCAGACCTTCACAGGCGGCACCGCCGTGCGCAGCGTGCTGGAGCGCAGCCTGGCAGACAAAATCACCGCCGACCTTGCCGATATCCAGCAGAAGACGGCTTCCGGTGCCGACCGGGAGGCGGTGCTGGCGAAGTACACCTCCGACGCCGCCTTTGAAAACTGGTACAGGGGCTTTGTCGCCGAGATTGAACATGCGTTGAAAGGCTGAGATTTGTGGATAAACGTCTACCGAAAAAATCGATTTTCTGGTTTTTCCTGATACCGCTGCTCGTTCTGATGGTCATTCAGAGCTCCCTGATTCTGGGCATCATTGAATTCCGGGACGTGGTAGGCTCCATTCAGAGCAACTCCGTGGAGAATACGGAAAAGGCCACGGAAAACCGCCGGGCCCGGCTGGAATCCCAGATGCTCCAGCGTTGGAGCCGGATTTACCAGAGCGAGTCGGAGCTGACCCAGACGCTGGAGCAGTTCCTGGAGGAAAACCGGCTGACGCCGGAGGAGCTGAACGGCTCCCAGACGCTTCAGCAGGAATTTCTGCTGAAAATGTTCCCCGTGTGCCAGCAAGTGGCGCAGAACAGCGAAGCCACCGGCTGCTTCCTGCTGATGACCGGCGAAAGCCCGGAAGCTTCCGGCAATGTCAGCGGCTTCTACGTCCGGGACTATGATCCCAATACCAATACGGCGGACAATACCGACCTGTCCTTTGCCCGGTGCGGCACGCTGCTGTCCCGGAGCCTGGGCATTTCCCTGAGCAGCGACTGGACCACCTACTTCTGCCTGGCAGGGGAAGGAAACCGGCAGTCGGACGAATTCTACTACGCTCCCTGGCGAGCCGCCCGGGAAAATCCGGAGGCGGAAACCCGGAACCTGGGCTACTGGTCCGAGCCCTTCTATCTGGAGGACAACCCGGCCTGCGGCTATAAGTCCATCACCTATTCCATTCCCCTGCGCTTAAACGGTCGGGTCTATGCGGTTTTCGGCGTCGAGATTTCCCTGCCCGCGCTGATTAAGGAATATATAGTCAGCGCAGGCGTCGATTCCTCCGACAGCAGCTATCTGATTGCCGTGGAGGGTGCCGACGGCGGCTACCGGCCCATTGCCGGAGACGGCTACCTTTCCAATCTGCTGCTGAGCCAAAGCAGCTTCCGGCTGGTGGAAACCAAGTACGACAACCTCTATCATGTAGACAGCATTCCCTTCGACGGAAAGCTCCTGTACGCCAGCCTGTCCCCCATGAAGCTTTACTCCAACCATCCCCCCTACGCAAACAGCAATTGGGTGTTCCTGGGGCTGAAGGGGCAGGAGGAGCTGTTCGGCATGGGGCAGTCCCTGTACCTGTGGATTACCGCGGCAGTGCTGGTAGGCCTTCTCTTTGGGGTCGTTGCCATCTATGTGCTGGTGCGCAACCTGACCGACCCCATCCAGCAGCTGACGGACAGCATCAGCCAGGGCCCCAGAGGCCTTGGCAAGTACCGGCCATCGGGCATTCCCGAAATTGACGGCATCTACCGGGTGGTCAAACAGCTGGTGGAAAAGCAGCAGACCACGGAGCTGTCACTGCAGGAGGAGGCCTCCCGCTACCGGGTGGCTCTGGAAAATTCCAGTGACAGCTACTTCACCTACAACATTCCCAATCACACCGTGGATATCCTGAACGTGCCCAATCTGGAGGGCACCTGGGACTGCGTAGGGGGAGAATACGGCTTCTTTGCCGAAAGCTACATCCACCCAAGCGACCACGCCCGGGTGCGGGAGCTGTTCGCCGGTCTGAACCGGAAGCCCTATCAGGATTCCTTCCGGACGGAATTCCGGGTCAGCCGTCCCGGCCGGGAGTACCGGTGGAAGCTGTTCTGCGGCCGGGTTCTTCGCGCTCCCGACGGCACTGCCGTGAAGGTGATCTGCTCCCTGCGGGACATTGACGACGAAAAGCAGCAGGAGGCCCGGCTCCGGGAGCGGAACGCCCGGGACGGCATCACCGGAGTCTATTCCCTGGACGAGGGAATGCGCCTGCTGCAAAAGCAGCTGAGCGCCGGGGAAAAGGGCTGGATTCTTCTGCTGAGCCTGCCGGATTCCACCCGGCTGCAAGTGAAAAACGGCAATCTTCTCATCCAGCTGCTTTTTCGGCATCTTTCCCCCGCTCTGAATCAGCCCGGCGTCCATGTCTTCCGGCTCAACAGCAGCGACTTCTGCTACTGGCTTCCGGACAGCAGCCGAGTTCAGGCGGAGGATTTTACCCGGGAGCTTCTGAACCAAATCCGGGGCACCTTCCCTGCCGATGTGATTCGGCTGTCCCCCCGGGTGGGCATTGCCCGGTGGGAGGACACCGTGTCCGTGCAAATCTGCCTGAACCAGGCCAACACCGCGAAAGACTTCATCGCCGACAATCCTCAGCGGGGCTTCGCGTTCTTCTCCGAGCTGCCCCAGGAGGTTCGCCGGAATCCGGTGCCGGTGACGTTCCGGCATCACGGCTCCGTGGACTACCTCCGGGAAAACAGTCTGGCATATCTGGCTGTCAATCTGCTGGGGGGCGATGGCGACTTCGGCCTGAAAATGCACCTTCTCATGCGGGAGCTGTCCAAGCGGATGCAGGCCCGGGGCGCGGAGGTGAGCCTGAGCCGGATGGACTCCATGTCCACCTCCCTGGAATACAGCGATCGGCCCGGGTCCGCGGCCGCGCCGGACTGCGCCGTCCGTTTCTTCACCCAAAGTCAGCTGGATGCCCTGCTGGAATGGGCGGGAAACCTTCCCATGCGGGGCTACTGCCTCCGGGATGCCGGGAGCTTCCTTCAGCCCTTCCTGTTCCGTGGAGATCAGCCCGGCATTTTCCTGCCCATGTACGACGACGAGCGCTATATGGGCTGCCTGTGCGTCTGCGGCATCCCCATCGGGAAAGCGGACAAAACCCTGCTGGAGGATCTGCGGCAGCTGGCCGGTGTGCTCCAGAGCTACCTCCGTCAGCGGCAGCATGATGCCGCCGCCCGGGCCAAGTCCGACTTCCTGTCCCGGATGAGCCACGAGATCCGCACCCCCATGAACGGCATCATCGGCATGACGAACGTGGCCCTGCTTCCCGGCAAGACCCAGCAGGAGATGACCCGGTGTCTGCAAAAGATCTCCGTCAGCTCCCAGTATCTGCTGGGGCTTCTCAACGATATTCTGGACATGTCCAAGATTGAAAGCGGCAAGATGCAGCTGACCTCGGAGAACTTTGACCTTTCCGGGACGCTTTCCACCGTCCGGGAGCTGATCGCCCCCCAGGCCGAAAGCAAGCACATCCGCTATGTGGAGGAAATTCAGCTGGACAATCACTGGTTCCGGGGAGATTCCCTGCGGATCAGTCAGATTCTTGTGAATATTCTGGGCAACGCCGTGAAGTTCACCCCCGCCGGGGGAACCGTCCGGCTGATCATCCGGGAGGAAGCCGTCCTGGACGGCGACAACGGCCGGTATTCCCGGGTGTTCTTCGCCGTGAAGGACTCGGGCATCGGCATTTCCAAGGAAAATCAGGAACGGGTTTTCCGCTCCTTTGAACAGGTAGCGGGCGTGGATTCCAACGGCGTCCGGGGCACGGGTCTGGGTCTTTCCATCAGTTCCCGGCTGACCCGGCTTATGGGCGGAAAAATCAACCTGACCAGCACCCCGGGAAAGGGCAGCACCTTTGACTTCACCCTGCCCCTGCTCCACGGCACCGAGATTATCCAGGGGCAGGCCGCCCCGCGCGCCCGCTTCGACGGCAAGCGTCTGCTTCTGGTGGAGGACAACGCCCTGAATATGGAAATCGCCCAGACCATTCTGGAGGAAATGGGCTTCCGGGTGGACACGGCCACCGACGGCGACGAGGCGGTGCAGGCTCTGCGGAACTCCAACCCCGGCACCTACGATGTGGTGCTCATGGACATCATGATGCCCCGGATGAACGGACTGGAAGCCACCCATCTGATTCGCGGCACCCCGGAGCGTGCCGATCTGCGAACCTTGCCCATTCTGGCCATGTCCGCCAACGCCTTTGCCGAGGACGTGAAAAAGTCCCTGGAAGCGGGGATGAACGGCCACCTGTCCAAGCCCATCGAAATGGACAAGCTCCTGGAGGCGCTGAACCGGGTTCTGGGCGGGTGAGGGCATTTGTCCCGGAAAAGTCAACCGATATACCGTGTCATTGCGAGTCAGTGCTCACACTGGCGTGGCCCTTTCCAAGGATTCCCTCCGGTCACAATCCCCCGGTTCTTCCGAGAATTTCGATAGAACTCGTAGGGGACGATGCCCACATCGTCCCGAAACGAAAACCTATACGTATATTCCTGCTCTCCATAAACATTTCAGTACTGTTCCCTCCGGGGGCAATGTTCTTGTCCCGGCAAGAACATTGATAAGAAGCCGGCTTAGGGGGCGCTGCCGAAAAGCCGCCCCCCTAAGTACCCCCCGGCCGCCCTAACGAACTGCGGCAGAACCTTTCGGCTTGCTATGGGTAGTTTATGGGTAGTTTATTGAAAATAGCCTGAAAGACTCACTGCTTCGCAATGACAATATATCTTTCAGGCTTTTTGACATACCAAAACTGCCCCGCCGAAAGGCGGGGCAGTTGACAAACCGGAAAAATAGGAGTATAGTAAACATAAAGGAGCTACCAGCAGGACGGCTCCCCAAGCTAGTTAAGAAGAGATAACTGTGACTTTGGAGAAGGACGGTTATCTCTTCTTATTATTTTCCTGGAGAACCAGGGCAATGACAGCAACAATGAGCATGCAGAATTGAAAAATTCCTTCCCATGTAACATCCATACCTGCCACCCCCTTTCAACAAGGGGGCAAAAGAAGAGCATCACCCCCGAAATGAATCGAGGGGAACCGCCTGCCGGGGTGCTGGTAGCACCGGGATTAGGGTAACACAGATTTCGACAAATTGCAAGGGAAATAAAACCACATTATTTTTCTTTTTATACGGTCTATTTCCCATAATTTACATACCTGACAAGCAATCACCCGGCACGGATGTACCGTGCCGTCCCCCTATTTTTCCTTTCCGATAAATTGGTTACAAAATGACATTCTTTTCCGGGCATTCTCCGGAATCTTCCAATCTTTTTCCAATTTGTTTACAGTTTCTTCCCAATTGTCCCTGACAGGTTTTATAAAATAATAGTGTCATTTTTGTGAATATTATCTTCACACAGTTAGGAGAAAGCCTATGGAGGAACAGCAAAAGACTGGCGAGGCGCTATTTGACAAGCTCAGTCAGGAAAAGAAGCAGCGCAGGCGCAAGCGGCTGCGCAGGGTAATTATCATCGTCGCGGTGATTTTCGCGGCTCTGGTGATGGTGGTTTCCCATCTGCGCAAAAACGTGGACGCCCGGTTCGCCGCCACCCAGAAGGACGTGCAGAGCTACACCGTGGCTCCGGGCACGATTCACACCCTGGTCTCCGGCAGCGGCGTGCTGGAGCAGGTGGATGAGGAAGACGTGACCGTCCCCGCCGGTGTGGAGGTGGACGAGGTCATCGCCGAGGCCGGAGACGCGGTTGCCAAGGGCGATCTGCTGGCCAAGGTGGACATGGCTTCCGTGGTGGACACCCTGAGCAGCACCCAGGATCAGATCAAGACCCTGGATAAGAAAATCAACAGTGCCAAGTCCGACACCGCCTCCACCAGCGTCACCACCAGCGTAGGCGGCCGGGTGAAAAAGATTTACGCCCAGGTAGGCGACAACGTGGTTTCCAGCGTCACCGAAAACGGGGCTCTGGCGCTTCTGAGCGTGGACGGCTACATGGCCGTGGATTTTGAATCCGACAGCTGCGCCAGAGGCGATGCCGTCACCGTCACCCTGTCCGACGGCACCGCGGTGGAGGGCACCGTGGAAAGCGCCACCCTGGGCACCGTCACCGTGCTGGTCACGGACAACGGCCCTGCCCTGGACGAGCAGGTCACCGTGGCCGATGCCGCCGGGAAAACCCTGGGAACCGGCAAGCTGTACATCCATTCCCCCGTAGCCGTCACCGGCTATGTAGGCACGGTCAAGAGTATTTCCTGCAAGGAAAACGCCAATGTCACCGCAGGCTTCACCCTGATGACCCTGCGCGACACCAAAACCAGCGCGAATTTTGACGCGCTGCTGCGCCAGCGGCAGGACTTGGAGGACACTTTGACAGGCCTTCTGACCATCTACCGGGACGGGGCGGTGCTGGCAAGCCAGGACGGTCTGGTGACCAGCGTGGAATATGACGAGGACACCGCCACCTCCGCAACGGAAACCCAGATTCTCACCCTGTACCCCCAGAAGCGGATGACCGTCACCATCAGCATTGACGAAACGGACATTCTGTCCCTGAAGGAGGGCCAGGAGGCGCAGATCACCGTCAGCTCTGTCAGTGACGATGCCTTCACCGGCTCCGTCACCTCCATCAGCAAGGCAGCCGACACCTCCACCGGCGTGACCCGGTATTCCGCCGAGGTCACTCTCGACCGGGAGGAGGGAATGCTGGTGGGCATGACCGCCGATGTGGACGTGCGGATTGAGGGCACGGAAAACGCCCTGATTATCCCCGTGGACGCCCTGCATCAGAACAGCGCCAGCTACTATGTCTACACCGGCTATGACGAAGCCCAGAAGCGCTACACCGGCCGGACGGAAGTGACCATCGGTATGCAGAACGACGACGATGTGGAAATCACCTCCGGCCTGAAGGAGGGGGACACCGTCTACTACACCGAGGCCGACAGCGGCGGCTTTGGCGATTTCATGGTCATGCCCGGCGGAATGAGCGGCGGAATGAACGGCGGGATGTCCGGCGGAATGCCCAGCGGAAATATGGGCGGCGGAGGACCCTCCGGCGGCCCCGGCGGCATGGGAGGCTGAGCCATGATTCAGCTGAAAGACGTGTGCAAATATTATCAGGTGGGCGACGACCGGGTTCGGGCGCTGGATCACGCCAACCTGCACATCTATCCGAAGGAATTTGTCAGCATCATCGGCCCCTCCGGCTCCGGCAAATCCACCCTCATGAACATCATCGGCTGCCTGGACGTGGCCGACGCGGGGGAATACCTGCTGGACGGCCTGCCCATCGAAAGCTACACCGAAAACCAGCTGGCCAAGGTGCGCAACGAGAAAATCGGCTTTGTGTTCCAGCAGTACAACCTGATTCCCAAGCTTACCGCCGAGGAAAACGTGGAGCTGCCCCTCATCTATCAGAAGGTTCCCAAGAAGGAGCGCACCGAGCGGGTGAAGGAGGCTCTGGAGCGGGTGAACATGTACGCCCGGGCCAAGCACCTGCCTACGGAGCTTTCCGGCGGTCAGCAGCAGCGGGTATCCATCGCCCGGGCCATCGTCACCCGGCCCAAGCTGATTCTGGCGGACGAGCCCACCGGCGCCCTGGACTCCAAGACCAGCCGGGAGATCATCGATATTTTCCATGAGCTTCACAGTCAGGGCAATACCATCGTCCTCATTACCCATGACGGCGGCATTGCCAAGCAGGCTCAGCGGTCTATCCACATTCTGGACGGTCAGATTTCGGAGGTGAGCCTGTAATGCAGTCTTTTGTGATGGCACTGCGTTCCATCGGTGCCAATAAAATGCGCGCGGCTCTGACCATGCTGGGCATCATCATCGGCGTCATGGCTCTGGTGGTGCTGGTGAGCCTGGTCAATGGCGCAACCAATTCCGTCACCACCGCGGTGTCCGACCTGGGTACCAGTCTCGTCACCGTCACCGTGTCCGACGACAAGGGCAAGCCTATCCACTTGGACGACCTGAACACCTGGATGTCGGAGGAGCCGGATATCGGCCGGATTTCCGCCCGCACCAGCACCTCTCTTGTGGGCAAGCACGGAGCCAACTACGACACCGTCACCGTTTACGGCATCACTCCCTCCTATTACGACATCCAGGGCTTGCAGCTTTCCATGGGTCGGTGGCTGAAAACCACCGACCAGGACAACCGCACCTATGTCTGCGTTCTCAACGACACCGCCGCCAAGGAGCTCATCGGCTACACCGACTGCGTTGGCCAGACGGTGGTTCTCAGCGGCGTTTCCTTTGAGGTGGTGGGGGTGCTGGAGGAGGACACCAGCTCCATGATGTCCATGCTTACCTCCGGAACCCTCATGGCCTATATTCCCTATTCCACCCTCATCCGTCTGACGGACAGCGTCAGCACCAATGTGACCACCTTCTATCTGTCCGCGGCGGAAGGCTCCAACGTGGACGCTGCCGCCGACGCCATGACCCGGATTCTCATGGAGCGGTTCGATGAGGACGAGGATGCCTTTGAGGTGGATGCCTCCAATATGCTGGAGGAGGCCATGAACTCCATCACCTCCACGCTCTCCATTCTGCTGGGCGGCATTGCCGGAATTTCTCTGGTGGTAGGCGGCATCGGCATTATGAACATCATGATGGTCACCGTCACCGAGCGAACCCGGGAAATCGGCATCCGCAAGGCCATCGGCGCAAACCGGGGCACCATCCTGACCCAATTTCTCATGGAGGCCGTGGTGCTGTGCATGATGGGCTGCGGCCTGGGGATTTTCCTGAGCTGGGCCATTTTGCAGGTGGTTTCCACCGTCACCGCCAGCGCGGGCATTTCCTTCGCCCTGGATGGGGGCGTTGTGATGCTGGCTGTGGCCTTCTGCTTCCTCATCGGCGTGGTCTTCGGACTGTACCCGGCCAATAAGGCGGCAAAGATGAAGCCCATTGACGCGCTGCACTACGGAGGATAACTATGGACAAGACGAAGAAGAAAAATGTCCGCCGGTACATCCTGTGGGGGGTGCTGGCGGTGGTGGTGGCAGGTCTGGCAATGCTGCCCGCCCTGGCCCGGCAGCAGGATGCCCAGGACGGCCCGGTGGCAAGCGTGCTGGAAGCGACGGTCAAGGAAGGTTCCGTCCAGGCCACCGTCCGGGGCGGCGGCACCCTGGAAGCCGGGGACGGCGAGGACATCGAGCTGCCTCCGGAGGTGAAAATCACCGAATTCTTGGTGAAAAACGGCCAGGAGGTCAAAAAAGGCGACCCGGTGGCGAAAATCGACAAGGTTTCCGCCCTCACCGCCGTCACCGAAATCCGGACTTCCATTGCTGCCGTGGAAAAGCAGATGGAAACCTTTTCCGATGAAAAATCCGCCTCCACCGTCACCGCCCCTGCCGGAGGCCGGGTGAAGGCCATTTACGCAAACCCCGGCGATTCCGTGACCCAGGTGCTGGTGGAGCACGGGGCTCTGGCGCTGCTGAGCCTGGACGGCCGGATGGGCGTCACCCTGACCGTTTCCTCCCAGCTGATTCCGGGAGATTCCATTCCCGTCACCCTGGATTCCGGGAAAACCGTCACCGGCCGGGTGGAGTCCAATCTGAACGGGGAGCTGACCGTGACCATCGCCGACAACGGCTATGCCGTAGGCGACACCGTCACCCTGGAAGGTCTTGGCTCCGGTTCCCTGGAAATCCACAACCCCTGGCTGGCCACCGCCTTCAACGGCACCGTTTCCCAGGTGAATATCCGCCTGGAACAGACGGTTTCCTCCGGAGGAAGCCTTTTTACCCTGAAGGACACGGACTACACCGCCCAGCGGGAGCTGCTGGCCGAAACGCACCGGGACTATGAGGAACTGCTTCAGAAGCTTCTGACCTGGCAGGATACGGGCGTCATTACCGCCCCCTGCGACGGCCTGGTTTCCGGCATCGACACGGACAGCACCCATCTGCTGGCCGCCGAGGACGAGGAACTCACCGCAAGTCTTCTGAATGCCGACGATGGGGACTTCCGGCTGGTACCTCTGAGCCAGGTAACTCAGACCTGCACCGGCGATGACAAGTGCCCTCTGAAGGGTACGGATCCCAACCACAAGGAAGGCTGTCCCAGGGCCTGCAAGCACGCCGCTTCCGAAGGGGTGTGCACGGCAAGTGAGCACTTTGCCGACTGCATCATGGCCTGTACCCATGCGGAAAATCCTGAGGACTGCCCGGCAACCGGTGCGCATCATACGGACTGCATCAAGGCCTGTATCGAAACCACCCAGGAGCACAAGTGCCCTGCTACCAAGTATCACTATGACGGCTGTATTGAAAAGTGCACCGAATCCGCGGTCAGCGGTGAGTGCCCAGCTCATATTCATAAGAAGGGCTGTATCGAGTCCTGTATCAGCGCGGACACTCCTGGCAAATGTACCGCCGGGCATCACAAGGCCGACTGCATCGAAAGCTGTATTGTAAGCAAATCGGCGGACAACCCCTGTCCTGCTACCAAGCATAAGGACGGCTGCTATTTCCAGAACGCCACCTACACCGGCCAGGTATTCAAGGTGGTGTCTGTGGGCAGCGGCACACTGGTAGGCTATTGGGATTCCACCGTCTATGATGTGGTGAAAACCGCCAGCGGCTGGGCCCGGAAGGACGGACAGCCCTTCTCTACCAACAATTGCGTCCAGGCGGATACGATTTCCGCTTCCGGAAACTATCAGGCCGGAGACGTGCTGCTGTCCGTCACCGTGCACAAGTCTGGTGAAAACGACAGTCCCCTTGGCCTGGTGAAGATTTCCTCCGGCGGTTCCCAGATGCCCGGCTTTGACCTCAGCGGGCTGATGGGTATGATGGGCGGCTTCTCCATGGGCGGCTACGGCGGTACCGGCAGCTCCCAGACCCTGCTGTACAGTCTGGACGGGGATGTGCTTCTGACCGTCACCCCTCTGGACACGATGACCGTCACCATTGCCGTGGACGAAAAGGACATCGCCAGCGTAAAGACCGGCATGACCGCCCAGCTGACCATGAACGCCCTGCCCGACGAAACCTTTGAAGGTCAGGTCACCCGGGTGGCTCAGACCGGCAGCGGCAACGGCGGCAGCAGCAAATTCGACGTGGAGATTACCCTGTCCCGGGAAAGCGACATGCTTCCGGGCATGAGCGCCACCGCCCAGCTGACCCTCTACGAAAAAATGGACGTGCTGACCCTGCCTGTGGCCGCCCTCCGGGACGAGGGAGGCAAGACCCTGGTCTACACCGGCAAGGACAAGAAAACCGGGGAGCCTGCCAACCCTGTGGAGGTCACCACCGGCCTGTCCGATGGAGAGAATGTGGAAATTCTCTCCGGCATTGACAGCGGCACCACCGTCTATTACCTGTATTATGACACGGTCACCGAGTCCGATGCCGTGGAGACGGAACGCAGTATGTTCTGACAAGAAATGCCCCTCTTCGGGAAATTCCGAAGAGGGGTGTCTTTTTATGCTGTGAGGATACATTATCTGAAAAATGCACTGGTGCGGGAGCACCCAGAGGCTCCCTTGTGTAAAGGGAGCTGGCAAAAATCTCTGATTTTTGACTGAGGGATT
>ENA-ORSL01002619-ORSL01002619.1-human-gut-metagenome-genome-assembly--contig:-NODE-2619-length-12753-cov-2.776500_pt1 | contig 12753 bp, 7 predicted proteins | sample MGYA00242190_ERZ509157 | MGnify/ENA primary metagenome ERZ509157 (study PRJEB26280, sample SAMEA2338664) | human gut metagenome | biome: human gut; feature: human-associated habitat; material: faeces...
CTCGCGTCCGTCTCCGAATCTCACGGTTCAGACGTTCCAGCATGTTGTTGGTTCGTAAGCGTCAAAACTAACGTCGACTTGCAGTGAGCCCGGCGGTATGAAATAATACTCTCATATAGTAGCGGATAGCTTATCAGTTATTACGGTGTTTTTTTTGTAAACATTTTTAGGCTTCAAATAGGTTGTGTCAATTTGTGCTTGTTAAGATTTTGATATGGTGACAAAGGCTGTCACCATATTGTTTTATGCTATAGACAAGCACAAGATAGAAGAACACAGGACGTTTCTATACAGGTTCTCTTCTCTCTTGAGCGGAAGCGATTCTCAGCTTCAATCGTTCCTTGAAAATTGAATAACCCGAGAATCGCTGCGGCGGAGAGTTCCGCGAAGACATGCCTGCGGAAAGTGTTTCCGTTCATGGTCGAGCGCATTGGCGCAAGCCTAAGGCACGAGCGACGCCGCTGCAGCGAGGATTGGGCAGATGAATCACAATTACAATTTCAAGAAAGAAGGTGAATCCCATGAGCAATCGCATTGCGGCGGACGCGGCGGCTTGGGCGCTTTCGAAAGTCAGCTGTCCGTACAGTCAGGAGAAGCGAAATCAGGACGGCGTCTTTGATTGCTCTTCGCTGGTCGCGCGCGCCTATGCGGCGCAGGGAAAGCGCTGGCGGTACGGCGGAAGCGTTCCGCGCAGCAATCAGGAGGTCTACGACGACGATTTCGAGCTGCTCTGGCCGGAGAAGTATTCGGAGATCGGCAAAAAATTCGGCGGCGCGGACGTGCTCGAACGCGCGAATCAGCCCGGCGATCTTCAGTTTCTCTGCACGGATTCCGGCACAAGCCGTTCGAACCGAATCACCCATGTGGCGATGGTCGCGGACGCAAAGAACATCGTCCACGCCCGAGGAAAGGCATACGGCGTGTGTGTAAATCGCATTTCGCACTACGCAGGAAAGGTCTGCGCGGTCGCGCGATTCAACCCTGAGGGAACGCTTCGCGCGGGCATGAAGGGCTGGCGAACGCTGGCTTTGCAGCAGAAGCTGAACGCGCTGGGCGCAAGTCTGGAAACGGACGGCGAGTATGGCAGTACGACCGCCGGCGCGGTGAAAGCCTTTCAGCACGCGCGGAATCTGCCGGCTACGGGAGAAGCGGATCGGGCAACGCTGGAAGCGCTGGGGCTGGCTGCAGCCGATTCCGGCAGCGGAACCGAAAACGTCGTTCGCATCACCGGCGACACGGTGAACGTGCGGCGTGGTCCCGGAACGGATTATGAATCCATTGCCATTGCGCGCAAGGGCGATACGCTTCCTGCGGTTGCCGCGGATGGCTGGCAGCCTGTTCTTTTCGGCGGAGAAATCCGCTGGGTCAGCATGAAATACGCGAGCCTCGAGCCCGCGAAATGAAAGGAGATTTTCAATGAACCGACTGTACATTGACGGCATGATTGCCAGCGAACCCGTTTTCAAGATGGAGTCCGGCGAGGTTCCGCACCTGACCTTCCGCTTGGGCGTTCGTCACAAAACCCGCTCCGGCGAGACGCGCTTTGAATACTACCGCGTCAGCGCGTGGCACAAGACGGCGCTCTGGGCGCAGGACAGGCTCCGGCGCGGTCAGCTCGTCAGCGTGGCAGGGTATCTCACGCAGCGAACGGTGCAGCGCGCAGAAGAAACGCTGCGCTGCGCGGAGATCGTTGCGGAGCAGTTCCAGTTTCTGAAGCCGCTGGGCAGGACGAAGGATGCGCCGGCGCAGAAGAATCCCTCCACGGATGACGCGGCGTAAATGATGAAAATCAAAGGAAAGGGGGTGGTTCCCATGATCCAGGGATCCAAATCCAATGGAAAGGAGGGCTTCTCATGGAAGAGAGCATCAGCAAAATCCTCGAGCTGGGCATCAGCCAGGGCATCTGGGCAGCTTTGTACATCTACCTGTTTTTCCGAATGCTGAAGGAAAACAAGGAGCGCGAAGACCGCTATCAGGAGACCATTGACCGGCTGAGCAACAACATCGAGGGTGGGATCGAAAAGATCCAGAACAAGCTGGACAGCATGTCGAACAACAACTGATTCTGGCAAGGCCGGCGGATGCCGGTTTACTCACTCGACTTCCTCATCGACCTTCTCGCACACGTACATTGGCGGCGAGGAGCTCCGGGCAAGCCCCGGAAAGATCACAATTAATCCTCACAGGAGAAAGGAAGAAAAACATGGAAAACAAGATTTCTGACGTTCTGCGAAAGCAGGACGAGAACGAACGCCTGAATGAAATGTTTGCCAACGCTGTGGGCAGTGAAGACGCTGCCCTGCGCGAAGAGCACATCAAAGTTTTCAATCTGGGCGGCAACCGCCATCAGGCGGTCATTTACCCCGAACCTGTCCATTTCCGTGATCCGAAGACCGGCAAATGGCAGGACATCGACAACACGCTGGAGGAGACGGTCACGGCCATTGGCCGCCGAATGCTCCGCAACCACGCGGGCCGCGTGCGGATGGAGTTCCCCGTTCGCATGGACGGCGGCTGCATGGCCTCCATCACCGACGGCGACCACACCTTCGCGTGGCGCTTCGAGCAGGAGCCGCAGCCCATTCTCGCGGCGGTGCGCACCGGCCTTCAGATGCAGAAGGAGCGCCTGATCCAGATGGCCAAGGCCCTTCCGAAGTTCGTCGGCCGCACGCTGGAAAGCCTCGAAGCCGCCGATCTGTCCGCCGAACTGGAGAATGCGCAGGAACGGCGCGCGGCGCTGCCCCGGCTGAATGCCGAGAACACCTACGAAGGCGTGCTGCCCGGCGTATCCGTCCGTTACTCCGTCAACGGCGAAACGCTCAAGGAGGACATCATCCTCGCCAGCGCCGAAGCCCTGTCCCGCGCGGCCATTCGCCTGCCGAAGGATTACGACTACGAAGTGACGGAACAGTCCGAGCTGCGCGTGAAGGATCGGAAAACTGGCGAGACGCGCTTCATTATGCGCCGTCCCAACGTCTATGACAGCAACGGCGAAGAGGTTTTCGCGTCCGTCGTTCTGACCGACATGGGCGAATACATCCGCATGGAATACGTCGTCGATGCGGCATTCATGGAAAGCGCGGCCTATCCCGTGACGATCGACCCCATCGTGCAGACCTCTACGACCAACGTCTCCGTCTGCGATGCGTACATCTGGAAGAAGAATCCCAACACCAACTACGGCAGCGTCTCCCTGATGCGCTGCGGCACCGGCTCCGGCGGCGAAAGTATTTCGCTGATCAAGTTCAACAAGCTCATCCGCCTGAAGGCTTCCGACACGGTGCTGTCCGCAACGCTCCGCGTCAGCGCGCTCAACTATCCCAGCGACCCTGAAATTATGGGCTGCTACCCCATCAAGTCCGCATGGACGGAAACCGGCGTGACGTGGAACAAGATGACCCCGGCCAACGATACGCACATCAGCAGGACCATGAGCGCCTACATCCCCGCGACCAAGCCGACCTACTGCTACTTCGACATCACCTCTGAATACCGCGGCTGGTATCTGAAGGATGCAAACGGCAACAGCAAGAATTTCGGCGTCGCGCTGCGCCGTCCGCCTGAGGTGACGACCGGCGGCAACTATGTGGAATGGACGGGCTGCAAGCACAACAGCTCCAAGGGCCCGTGCGTCATCGTCAACTACGTCTCTCATGCCGGTCGAAAGAACTGGTGGCAGTACGAATCCATGAGCGCCGGCCGCGCGGGCAGCGCCTATGTCGATCTGTTCAACGGCAATCTGGTCTTTGAACACACCGACGGCGCGACGGTCGGTTCCCGTATGCCCGTGACCATCAAGCACGTCTACAACAGCTGCCTGTCCGAGAGCAATCCCGTTTCCTGCGGCAACGGCTGGCGCACGAGTATGCACCAGAGCGTGTGCAAGAAGGCCATCGGCTCGACGAATTACTACGTCTGGACGGACGGCGACGCGACGGAGCACTTCTTCGCCATCAGCGGTTCCCAGCCCTACGCGGACGCGGAGGGCATGAGCCTGAAGCTCACCACGACCTCCGCGGAGCTGACCATCACCGACAAGGGCGACACGAAGCTGGTGTTCCCGCTGCCCGCCGACGCGAACCAGAAGTTCCTGCTGCGCATGGCGGACGCCTGCGGCAACAGCGCGTCGCTGAGCTACGATGCGTCCGGCAGACTGACCGGCGTTACCGACGGCGTGGGCCGTGTGACCACGCTGACCTACAACGCGGCAGGTCTGCTCTCCCAGATCGCCGTCCCCGGCCGCCCGGCTGTGACCTACAGTTATACGGGCACTCAGCTCACGGGCGTGGGCTACGGCGACATCACCGGCCGCACGACCTACGCCTATGAAGAAACCTCCAACATGCTGGTTTCCGCGGTAAATTACGACGGCGTGCGCGTGGACCTGACCTACGAGGGGCTGAACGCCTACGATTCCGCGGCCATCGACAACTATGCCGCGCAGGTGCGGCGCGTGGTCGCCATGGAAACCCTCAGCGACAGCATCCGCGGCGCGAAGCAGCGCTTCGATTACGAGCACATGACCACGAAGGTCACTTCCGTGACCAACGCCGCGTCGGAAGAGGGCAAGACGATCACCTATCAGTTCAACAATGCGGGCAATGTGGTGTGCTGCTTCGACGAGCTGGGCTATGCGCAGTCCAACACCTTCTCCGCCAGCGTCGCCAACCAGCAGACCAGCGCATCACGGCTGAAGCGGGTCGTCATCAACCTGCTGCCCAATCTGGATTTTGCCTCCGGCTGGACGACGACCAAGGGCGCGACGGGCGACGCGGCGGCGCGGGATACCTCCGTGCGCTGTCTGAGTATGCCCTCGCTGAAGCTGACCAAGACCTCCGCGGCAGAAACCCGCCACTGCCAGACGGCCACCGTGCCCGCCGCCGGTCTGTACACCTTCTCGGCCTATGTGAAGAACACGGCGGCGCTCGCCTCCGGCAAGCTCTTCCTGCGCATCCGCTCCGGCAGTACGGTCTATGAGAGCCGTCCCGTGACCGGCACGACCGCGGCTTTCCACACGGACAGCGCGGCGGACGGCTGGGATCGGCTGTATGTGACGGCGAATCTCCCTGCGGGCAGCGTGACCCTCGAACTGGTCAGCACCGCGCCCTCCGGCAGCGCGTGGTTCTCCTGCCCGCAGCTGGAAACCGGCTCCATCGCAAACCACGTCAATCTTCTTGTCAACAGCGATTTCGCGCGGTCTACGGCGAGCGGCAGCCGCTATTTCCCGACGGATTGGGCGGTGCAGAACGGCGTTACTTCTTCTGCCCTCAACGGCATCGTTTCCAAGAGCGCGTCCGGGATGCCGGACGCACTGAGCGGACAGGCCGCGCGCATTCTCGCCCTTCCCTATCAGGGAAACCAGTCCATGCTTCAGTACATCAATTCCGCCGGTAAAGCGGGCGATGTGTTCGTGGTTGGCGGCTGGAGCAGCGCTCTGTCCGTGGCCAGCGGTTCCGGCAATTTTGAGCCGAAGATGGTCATCCGCTTTGAAAAGGGCGGCGCCTTCCTCGACTGCCAGTTCCGAAAGTTCAGTACAGCTCGCGTCGGCTGGCAGTTCGGCTGCTGGGCGGTTTCTGCTCCGGGCGACTATGACCGCGTGCTGATCGGCGTTTGTTACGAACGCAATGCGCAGACGGGCATGTTCTCCAACCTGTTTGTCCACCGCGAGGAGTTCGGCCAGAGCTTTGCCTACGACGCGAACAAGAACCTCGTGGGCGTGGCCAATCTGTCCACAAAGAAGTCGGACATCCAGTACGACGACGCGGATAACGTCAAGTCGTACCGTCAGCCCGGCGCTGCGGACGCGGCGAAGTACATTATGAGCTACGGTTCTACGACCGCGGAGCATAAGAAGCACCTGCTGAAGGAAAGCGTCTCGCCTATGGGCCAGCGCGACGTGTTCACGCACGATTCCTATGGCAATACGCTGACCTCCGTCCGCCAGAAGTCCGGCGACACGGCGTTCATCAAGACCGAATCGACATATACCGCCAACGGCAACTACACTGCCACCTCCAAGGACGCGCGGGGCAACGTCGTTACCCAGAACGTCAACGCCACCGACGGCACGCTGACCAGCGTCACCGACCCGAACGGTCAGACGGTCAGCTACACTTACGACGCTTCCAAGCGCGTGACGGGCGTGCAGACCACGGCGGGTGGAAAGACGTACAAGAACGCCTACACCTACTCGAACGACCGCATCCAGAAGGTGCAGCACAACACGACCACCGACACGCCGGACGTGGAATACACCTTCGGCTATGACGCGCTGGGTCGCAAGACCACGGTGAAGGTGGGTAGCCAGACGCTTTCGACCAACGTCTATAACGGCGACCGCAGCGGCCTGCTCTCCGAGGTACAGTATGGCAACGGCGGGAAGGTGAAGTACGCCTACGACGCATACGACCGGCTGACCGGCGTGAAGCACGACGGCGAAACCTCCGACCGCTACACCTACGAATACGGCGCGGATGGCGAAGCCAGCGTGGTGCGCGACAACAACCTTGGGCGCGTGCTTCAGACCGAGCGCGACCTCGCGCAGCGGGCGATGGGCACACAGCTGCGCGACGCGAACGGCAATCTGCTGTACCGCACGGAGCTGGACTACGACGCGCAGAACCGCCTTGTAGGTTTTGGCGAGAGCGTGGGCGCGACGAACTACAAGACCAGCTACGCCTACGACAACGACAACCGCGTGACGGAGGCCGGGTTCGGCGGCAGCGATAAGGTGAAGTACGCTTATGACAATCTGGGTCGCATTTCGAGCCGCACCGTGGAGACCTCAAACGCGGCGGGTAACCTGACCAGCACATACAGCTATGTAGCGGGCGGATACGGTACGGGCAGCACAACCCCTCTGGTGGCGAAGATCAGCCAGCCAAAGATTCCGTTCGAGTATGCTTACGATACCCGCGGCAATATCATTTCGGAGAAGCGCGGTACACTGACCACAACCTATGCCTACGATGCGCTGGGTCAGCTGGTACGTGTGAATGATCCGCATGAGAACAAGACCTGGGTTTATGAGTATGATCGCGGCGGTAACATGACCAGGCGCATTCAGTACCCCTACACCACAGGGACATTGGGAACCGCGGCTTCCACCAACACTTACGCCTATGATGGAACGTGGAAGGATCAGCTCACGTCCAACGGCTCCTATCCGCTGACCTATGATGGTAGCGGCAACCTGAAGACCTATGCCGGCTGGGTCTATGAATGGGAAGCGGGACGCCAGCTTGTGAAGCAGACGCAGAACGAAAAGGTCGTTACTTATGATTATGACTACAACGGCATGCGAATCCGCCAGACGGTGAGCAACAAGACCAGCGGCTATGTGTACGCTACATACAACTATACTTACAGCGGCACCAAGTTGGTCCATATGACGGTTTACAATGATGATCTGCACTTCTTCTACGATAACCAGGGCAGGCCGGCGAAGGTCAAGTACAACGGCGCAATGTACACCTATCTACACAACCTGCAGGGCGACATTGTCGGCATCATTGACAGCAACGGCATGCTTGTAGTAGAATATAAGTATAATGCGTGGGGTACAATTCTGAGCAAGACAGGCAGCATGGCTGGTAGCCTGGGTTATCGCAATCCCTTCCGCTATCGTGGTTATATCTACGATGAAGAAACCTGGATGTACTGGTTACGGGATCGATACTATTATCCGGAACTGCATAGGTTTATCAATACAGACAAGAATGTTCGCGGCAATCTATATGAATACTGCAGAAGTAATCCCATCAAACGCCTAGATCCCTCGGGCGGCAGCTCAGTAGACTATATGAGCGAAATGACTCGTTTGCATGATGAAGTGGCCAGAAGGGTTGCGTGTAGAGTGGGCGGATGGGTTGAAAGAACTAAAACCTATACGCCGGGAGCAGGGCGGCATGGTGGACCTGGCTATCCAGATGTTATCATAAAAAGCGGGAATATGGTTTGGGAAGTGAAACCGAAAACCGTTTATGGGCTTCGGTCAGGGCCGAAACAAATGGGAAGATATATGAACGGCGGACGCATACCGGGTTATCCCGTAATCATCGAACCATTCGAGTACACTTTAGGTGGAAAAAAGGGCAAAGTATACGTAACTAATGGACTTACACCGGCTGATAGAGGAGTCGTATATTACGAATTTAGGGAATATGAAGAAAGCAGGGAGCCTGTTCATGAGTCTGAAAGCGTTCCGTCTACAGTACCTTCGTCGTCTTATGATCGTATCGAAGAAAGGGAAACCAGTATTAACTGGGGAGGAGTTATTCTTTTAGGATGTGTGTCCATTCTAGCACTTTTATCCCCTATACCTGGCGACGAAGAAGTGGCGATAGCGGCTTTTGCTGCAGCCTTGGCATAATATCGCGCAAAAGGAGGCGTATTCCCTATGAAGGAAATGGAATTGATGATTCATATTCCGAAATCCGTAGGCGATTGCAGCCATGAAATGGTGGAGCAGTTGAGACGTATATGCGATGTATGTGGGAAATCCTTGAAATTGCGCAAGGAATGGTTCTATATTTGCCTGGATGACGAAGAAAATACTGTCGCGGTCTACGTTCACGATCTTGAAAAGTCTTTGACTCTTCAAGAAAACTGGGAGAAAATCGATCAGGAGAAATGGATCCATGTTTCCGGGGGCGCGTACTATGCTGAAGAGGGGTCATCGAAGTTGGTTGCTATTTCATTCGCGGGTGTTTTGTCCGCACACGCGCAAGCATCCCCGTTGTTTGACATTCAAAATAACGAGCGATGGATTACGATTTGTATCGACGCGCAATTGTGGAAAGATATAAACCAAGATACTTTTCTTCAAACTGTAAAGGAGATATGCATTGCTTTGGGGGCAACATATGCCTGCATAGATGAAAGCATTCCCCAGAACGGCATGCATGGCAGTTGGTTTCGATTATTTGCGCAAGATTGCGATGACGTAGATATTGAAGAGCGACTGCCTGGGATTTATTGGACGCAAATGGTCTCGCAGACGATGGTTGCAAAGACAGGCCATATTCAAAATATTATTGAGAATATACCCTGCGAGTACGTGGAACGGATCAATAACAATGGCAATGATATGCTCTGGATGCAAATTACCGAGGATTTTGGGAAAGCCTCCCAGAAGAAAAGATTATCCCTGCGCGAATTTTTCAAAGACGCGATTTATCAACCTTCTATAGAAAAGGCTCGCAATACCCCCGGATGGGAATGGGAAAATTGGAAAAATATGGGGAATTCACAGAAAAAGGCGGTCTTACGCCACTTGAAAAATCTGCCGTTGACCAATGATGAAATCGCTAAATTACTGGATATGGAATAAAAATAGTGAACCGTATGGGTGTATGAGGAACATCGACCGAGAATTTATATATACCGTAGACATATATTGATGATGGTTCCAAAATGATCGACACATGATATGAGTCCAGAATAGATTGGCAGGGTGTAAGCGACTCTCTTACCCCGCGTTTCCAGTTCCGGCCATGTCCCGCTTCCCGCGGACATGGCCGAGTTTTGTATAGCGAAAACCCCACGCTAAGCGTGGGGTTCAAAAGAGCTTGTCGTTCATCAGATTGCGAACATTCCACATCAATACGCCAAACGTTAATGAAACCTGACGACAATAACTCTTTTTTGATTCTGAAAGCAGTTTTGTGAAGCATTATTCGAATCGAACGCAAGGTAAAACTTCCAACGGATGCTGATATATCGATTGCGAACTTATGTTCGATATGATATAATCGTCATATGATTATCTATGATGATTTGTATCGAGGTAAAACGTATGCTGAAGGATGCAAGCCTTGCGGGTATCGATGTGTTGAAAGCAAAAGATGCAGACGAGATGGAGGTTCCTTTCTCAATCGAAGATGGGAACACCCCTCTCCCATTTGAGATAGAAGCAACCGAAACGGTCGTACTTCCCGAAATCCAGACCATGACGGAGTATATCCGTCGTCATTACGAAAATGAGATCTTCACAGAGCTAGAGCGGCGAATTCGCTGCGGGAAACTGGGCGCAATGTGCGAAGGCCGATTGCTTCGAAATCCTGATCGTACCATTCAAACGTTACCTCTCGTGGCCAATTTGCTGCCCAAAAAGGGTTCCATTGTATGGGCAAATTATCGCCGCATTGCAGAATGCTGCGTTCAGGCGGAGCTGACGGTAGAACTGGAAATAGAAATCACCCGTGAAAACAGCAGGCAGACTGTTCGCCAGCGCTATGACGTGGATATGTGGTTCGACATGGAAGGAAAGATCGCGGGCGAGTATGGCGGTTTTCGCCTCCATCGGTGCAAAAACGAAGATTCCGGAGTCAAGCTGGACGAATATCTCGTTCCCGTGCTCAAGTGGGAAGACGTCGAGGAAGAAGCCGAAAAGATCATTTTTCAGCTGGTGCCGGAAGGTCTGCATGATCCTTCAAAATTGAAACCTGAAGCGTTTGCAAAAAGGCTGGGACTGAAAATCGTAGAATTACCTCTCTATAAGAGGCCGCGAACGTCGAGCATTCTGTTCTTCGACGCAGGCGAGGCGCAAGTGGATTCAAGCGGATTTCCCGTATCGGTGGACATTGAGGCGAACACCATCGTCCTGAACAGCCATGCGCCTGAAAAGCGAAGAGACGCCATTTTCCACGAATGCTTTCATTTTGTGGAGCACAGGCTCTTTTTTCAGCTTCAGCAGATGCACAACGACGATATTGCGTGCATCGGGCAATGGAAACCGCTTTCCCTGCAGAAAAACGAGCGCAGTCCCGTTGAGTGGATTGAGTGGCAGGCGCATGTGGGCAGCCAGTGTCTGCAGGTTCCGTGCACACTGCTCAGAAGGCGAATGACAGAAGAACTGGACGGCATTCACAATCTGCAGTTGCATATGGGATACAAACTGCAGGTGATCGGGAAAAAGCTGGCGAAGGAATTCAACGTCTGGAATTATCAGCTGCGCAATCGCATGATCCAGGTTGGCTATGCCGCCGCGAAAGGCGCATTGAACTTCGTGGCGGACGATTATATCGAGCCGTTTGCCTTTGCAGCAGGTACGTGCCGCGGCAATCAGACCTTCGTGGTCAGCCCGAAGGAGATGCTGGAGGAATACGTTCGCAACGAGGCGTTCCGCAAGATCATCGACACGGGGCACTATATTTACGCCGATGGGCATATCTGCATCAACGATCCGGAATACGTCGTTCTGCAGGGAAATAAGCTCCGGATCACGAAATGGGCGAACGCGCATGTGGATCAGTGCTGCCTGCGGTTTGTACGTACCTATCACCGAGATAAGCGGACGCACTATGTGTTCGGCCAGCTCAACAGCGATGAGGAGTATAACGGGAGAAGCCTTGCCTATTCAGTCGAAAACGGAGCGAAGGATATTCTCAAGCAGGCCAGGGAAATTTCGGCGGTATTGCAGGAGCTTCCGGGCAGTTTTTCGGGCACGCTGAAAGCACATATGGCACGGTTGAATGTAACCCGCGGAAAGCTGGCGGAAGAATCCATGCTCTCCGATTCGACGATCAAACGTATGAGAACGGGCGATCGTGATCTTCAGCTGGATTACGTGATTGCGATCTGTATCGGCCTGCATCTTCAGCCGGAGTACAGCTTCGATCTCATTGAAAAAGCCGGCTTCCGACTGCGCAGCACACCGGAGCATCTGATCTACAGGTCGATTCTCCAAACAATGTATCGGGAAAAACTCTCGACAATCCAGAAACTGCTGAAAGACTCCGGATGTTCAGAACTGAATCTGAAGGATTTGTGCGCCTGATGGTAGGAGCCATCGAATCAAGCTCGTTTGTCTGCGGTGAAACACCATAGATAAACGAGCTTTTTTGTTTTTTTCTTAAAAAAATTTTTCTGGAGTGGGTCTGGGCCAGACCCACTCCTTTCCCGTTTTAAGGGCAAAAATGAGTGGTTGAGCTTAGAAAACTGCATTTTGTGGCCGGATATAAGGTAAGTTTGCAAAAGCCTTATTTGAAATTGCAGGATTTCACGTCATTTACTGGGTCTGGCCCAGACCTCCCCAAGACCTGCTTTTGCTGTTATCATAATATCCGTGAGGTGGCCACCCACAAAATCAGAAACACGGTAACGCAGGGAGAAGGTTACGACCGACAGACGCGGCAGTGGAATGAAGAAAAGCATTCCGGCTGTATACGCTGAAGGTTTGTCCGTTTGAGCTCATGCAGTTCGTTGCCGTTTCAGGATTGAGTGGGAGGTCATCTTTATGTTTACGAGCAATGAACGCGGCATGCAAAAACAGGCGCAGGTGGACTTCACCCGCTCCGGCTGGCGGCAGTTTATGCGGCTCAATCGCAGTCTGGGCGCGCGGTTCCTCCGGGGATTCGTTCTCCGCTATGAACTGGCGGCTTACCTGACGGCGCACGAAGCCGCGGGCGCAGAGCTGGACGAAGGCTGTCAGGAGGTCTGCTACGAAAACGGCGTGTACCTGCTGCTGCGCAAGATGCAGGGCATGTGGTACATCACGGACGTTTTCGCCGCGGAAGAAACCGTTGCCTATGAACCGGTTTTCTTCTGGCAGAAAATCCGGCGCGGCGCTGACTTTATCCTGGCGCACGTTCTGAGCGGCTGGCGGCAGCTGACGGAAAGGATGGTGCTGAACGGATGAAGACTTCCTGTGAGTGCTGCGCCAAAAGTGTCAGCTGTCCCCTGCGATACGATGAAGATCAGTATAGCAAGTGCCCAATTCTGAACGCAGACAATGAGCCGCTGCGTTACCGC
>ENA-ORSL01002624-ORSL01002624.1-human-gut-metagenome-genome-assembly--contig:-NODE-2624-length-12739-cov-3.997477_pt1 | contig 12739 bp, 8 predicted proteins | sample MGYA00242190_ERZ509157 | MGnify/ENA primary metagenome ERZ509157 (study PRJEB26280, sample SAMEA2338664) | human gut metagenome | biome: human gut; feature: human-associated habitat; material: faeces...
CCGCTTCCAGCTATTCCATTCTCCCCAGCATAGCTGGGGGATTAGACTTTTCATTAAGTTGAAACCAGATTTCTCTGCTACTTTCCATGATGGTGTATTCGCATCGAGAATAGTTGCTATTATTTCAGACTCACTATATTGTTTAAAGAAAAACTGAACATATGCATTTATCGCCTCTGTCATATATCCTTTTTTCCTAAAAGGTGTTCCTATAAAATAACAAATACCAACCTTATCCACATCTTCATAATATGTAGAACCAACAGAGCCTATGACCTCTTCTGTTTCTTTTAGTATAACAGTGCAAGGTATATAATTTTCTCTTGGATTATCATTATTTGTTAATTTTAAAGCCTCTTCAATCCAATCATTGATCCACTCTGAACAATTAGCATCAAACCCAACTTGACTAAGACTCCCATCTTGAGACATACCAGAAAAGATAATCTCGTCTCCGCGCTGTATGGATCGAATAATCAATCTATTAGTTTCTAGCCACATTTAAATCACCTCTTCTGATTAAGTATAAGTTCCATCCTAATATATGAAAACCTCAATTTTAATTATAAATAAACTTGCTCCAGTATGTTTATATCATCTGAAACGCCTTCAGTGCCTCCACAATTGCCTCTTCCTTCTCCTTCGGGCACCGTGGCTGTCTAGCATCCTCCGACTTTGGCAAATTGAAATTCTCAGCCAATTCAATACCACATTTCCGTTTTACCTGAGCAATATAGAGATTCGAAACCTTCATCCCATCATTATGCTCTGCAACATACTTCTTTATCTTTTCATAGGTTGCCTTTGTCTCTGCTGAAGTACCTTCCAATTCAGCAACATCAATATCCACATCAATATAATCATCCGGCTTCTGACGGGGTTGGGAAAGAAGAACAACCGTCTCAACATTCGCCGTCCACGGAAACTGATCCACGGCAACCGCCTTTTCCACATGATAGCCGCTGGCAAGAAACGTCTCAAGGTCACGAATAAGGCTTGTCGGCTTACAGGAAATATATACAAGCCTTGGAATTCCATAGGCAATAATCTTCGTCAGCGCCTTCGGGTGAATTCCGTCACGAGGTGGGTCTAAAATAATCATATCCGGCTTTTCCGTAATGTCATCCAATACCTTCAAAACATCGCCTGCAATGAATTCGCAATTATGTAAACCATTTAATTCCGCATTCTTCTTCGCAGCCTCCACAGCTTCCTCCACGATTTCAACTCCAATCACCTTCCTCGCAACCGGAGCCATAAGCTGTGCAATCGTCCCTGTTCCACTATATAAGTCAAAGACAATCTCTTTATCCTTATTATGTGTCAGATCACCAATATACTCGCGTGCCGTTTCATAGAGTACCTCTGCCCCGAGAGAATTGGTCTGGAAAAAGGAAAACGTGGAAATCTTAAACTTCAATCCAAGCAATTCCTCTTCGATGTATTCCTGTCCATAAAGCACTCTGGTTTCATCGCTCTGTACCACATCTGCCACAGAGTCGTTGATAATATGCAGGATTCCCGTCATGGTGCCATGCAGCTCCATAGCAAGAAGGTTCCCTTTCCATTCCTCCACAAGCTGCTCATGATCCTTCTGTACATAAGCAGCAATCAATGAAGAATCCGGATTCTTCTGCTCTATACCATTTTGATTTTCCAAAAGAGCTTCATAATGATATACATCCTCCCCCGGAACATTAGAAATTCCTTCCGAGGTCGTCACAAGTGCCACCAAAATCTGCCCCGTCTTTTTTGCTTTACGAACGAGCAGATGACGCAGGAAGCCTTCATGGCGCAGGCGGTGGTAAAAGCTGCAGTCCTTGAAATGCTCCTGAGTCATGACAAGAATCTTTCGGTAATCTTCGTCTACAATCTGGCAGTCTGATACCGATACAATATCATAAAAGCTGCCTCTCTTATGCATCCCCAGACTTAACGGGCCATCCTTGTAGGCATCTCCAAAAGAAAACTCCATCTTGTTGCGGTATTCGTACTGTGCAGGGCTTCCTTTGATCCCCTGAAACTCCCAGGCTTCCTCCTGCCGGTCAAGGACACTGTCCAGAAGCTTTTTCACCTGGGCTTCCTTGATGGCAAGCTGCTCTTCATAGGGAAGTGAAATATAGGTGCAGCCACCGCACTCTCCGAAATGAGGACAGGGACTTTCCATTTCCAATGGAGATTTCTGATCCACACTGAGTACTCTTCCTTCGGCTTTTTTATTACGGTTTTTCTGGACCATCAGTGTAATCTTCTGACCGGGAAGGACATTCTTTACCGTGCAGATTCCCTCTGCTGTATTCACAATCCCCTTATTCGGGAAATCAACCCGCTCTACCACTCCTTCAATGATCTGTCCCTTTTTCATATCATGATTCCTCTCTTATTTATATACCCAATCTAATAAATACCTGAGTGCTCTACTCTACCTGCTGCACTAAATTCATGCTGCACCTTCGGCTTGCATTCTTTAAGTGCACAGGTATGGTTCGCTCTAACCTCAAGCTTCATCTTCGATTCGCTTTCACTAAGTGCTCTACTCAAAAAAAGGGATGTGCACCGGCACATCCCGACATTAGATGATCACTTTAACTGATATCCTTTATTCTTCAGAAGCTGCAAGATCTTCCTTTTCGACATCATCCTTCCAGTCCTTCGCGGGCTGCTCTTCCTTGTCTTCCTTATCCTCGTCCTCATCATCGAAGAAGTCATCATCAAATTCATCATCGAAATCATCGTCAAAATCCTCGAGATAATCCGGCACGAGATAACGGTATACACCGTAGCAGATTGCTGCTACCACAACGATCACTCCAACAACTGCAAAGATGCACAGAAGCACATTCTTGCCTTTTTTCTTTTCTTCTTCCTTATGTGCCAGAAAATCCTTTAAATCATTCAGGTCTCTGACATTCTTCAAATCCTTGATATCATACTGCTTCAGCATAGCTGCGATCTCTTCTATCTTGTTCATATCCTCACCCTGTCCTTTCCTGCATTTCCATTGTTTCACCAATCCGGCAGATCATTACCCGTCTAGTCTTCCCAAAATAAGAATTCCTATTCCGGTCTGCTCTTGTTATTAGATAATATATCATCTCATCCGCATTTTAACAACAGTCATTTTCCAAAATTTGTACAAATAATCAGCCATGCAGAAATAATTGTACAAGATGACCGTGGGAGCTTGCTCACAAAGGGCATTTTGTATCATCATTTTCATACATCATAGCCAATCAAATCTTCTCAAGTTTCGCAAAAGCCGCATACATGATCTTCTGTCCGGCGTCATCAAAATCAACCGTCACCTTATAGTCTCTCGGTCCCGGCTCAAGGTCTGTCACAAAGCCTTCTCCATACTTTACATGCCTGACGCGGTCCCCGATATCATAGTCCGGCTTACCGCCCTTTACCGCTTCGGATCCTTTGGAAATTCCCAATGCTCCAAACGATCCTGTTCCGGCAGATGCAAGATACGGCTTTTTCGGAACAGAAATGGTACGTGAGGATTTATCTGCCACAACCGGCTGATATCTGGGAGCAGGTGGCTTATTGTCCATCAGCTCCGGCGGAATTTCTTTGACAAAGCGGCTGACCGCATTCATCTGTGTTTCACCACGCACCATACGCATTTTGGCATAACACAGCGTCAGATCGTCTTTCGCTCTGGTAATTCCCACATAGGCAAGACGGCGTTCCTCTTCGATCTCTGCCGGATCATCAGAGGCAATCGTCATGTAGCTTGGGAAAATGCCATCCTCCATGCCGGCAAGATACACATGCGAAAATTCCAGTCCCTTTGCACTGTGCAGTGTCATCAGCAGCACACGGTTATCGTCTTCGGATAGCCGGTCAATGTCGGCTACCAGCGCCACTTCCTCCAAAAATGCACTTAAGGAGGGCTCATCGTTGGCCTCTTCATATGCAACAATTTTATTAATCAATTCATCGATATTATCAATCCGGCTCTGTGCTTCGATCTCATCATCGACATCCATTTCATTGATATAATTCGTCGTGTCCAGAATATCATGCATCAATTCCTTCAGACTATAATAAGAAAGGCGGCTGCGGAATACCTGAATCATATTGACAAAGGGACGGATCTTCGCTTCCGCCTTACCAAGTCCCTGAATCTCATCCGCATGACACAGTGCCTCGTAAAAACTGATTTCATGCATCTGTGCATAATCATCCACCTTAGCAATGGTCGCTGCACCGATTCCACGCTTTGGCACATTGATGATACGCTTTACAGCCAGATCATCCCGTGCGTTATCAACCGTCTTTAAATACGAAAGGAGATCCTTAATTTCTCTTCTGGCATAAAAGTTCGTTCCGCCAACCACATCATAAGGGATGCCTTCCACAACAAAACGTTCTTCCAGGAGACGCGCCTGTGCATTTGTCCGGAAAAGGACTGCACATTCTCCGGCTTCCACAATGCCGTCTTTGATCTTCCGGCTGATATCATCTGCAATAAATTCAGCTTCTTCATATGCATTGTCAAACTGGCGGTAATGAATCCGGTTTCCTGCTCCTTTGTCCGTCCAGAGCGTCTTGCTCTTACGCCCTACGTTATTCCGGATGACCGCATTCGCAGCATCGAGTACATTCTGCGTGGAACGGTAATTCTGCTCCAGGCGGATCACAACAGCCTCCGGATAATATTTTTCAAAATCCAGAATATTCCGGATATTGGCTCCACGGAATTTGTAAATGGACTGATCATCGTCACCGACCACACAGATGTTGCGCGATCCCTCTGCCAACAGACGGATCAGCTGGAACTGTGCCGTATTCGTATCCTGATATTCATCCACCATGATGTACCGGAACCGCTTCTGATAATATTCCAGTACATCCGGACACGCCTTGAACAGCTCCACCGCATTCATGATGAGATCATCAAAATCCATCGCATTGTTCTTCTTAAGGATATTCTGATACTCCCGGTAAGCAGCTGCCACCTTTTGCTTACGGAAATCCCCCATGGCCTGCGTTTCATATTCCTGTACACCCACAAGCTCGTTTTTCGCGGAAGAAATGGCAGACAGAATCGTCCTTTCCTTCATCTGCTTCGTATCAATCTGTAAATGCTTGCAGACATCCTTCATTACCGATTTCTGATCATCCGTATCATAAATAGTGAAATTATTATCATATCCCAGACGGTCTGCGAAACGGCGTAGAATCCGCACACAGGTCGAATGAAAGGTGGTCACCCAGATGCTTTCTGCACCCATTCCTACGAGCCGTTCCACTCGTTCCTTCATCTCACCGGCCGCCTTATTGGTAAACGTAATCGCCATGATCTGATAGGAATTCACTCCCAGCTCATCAATCAGATAGGCAATGCGGTGCGTCAGCACCCGCGTTTTCCCAGAGCCTGCTCCTGCAAGTAAAAGTACGGGACCCTCTGTAGTAAACACGCCCTTTTTCTGTTCTTCATTTAAGCTATCATAAATGCTCATTCGACCTATACCTCTTCAATGTTACTGAATGTCCATGCATAAATGTTCAATTCCACAATCGGAGTTCCGCAATACTCGCACACCTTGCTTCCCAGCGTGGAAATGGGAGCTCCGCAGTTCGGACAGTTTAATCCCAGGGAAAGATCGGTTTCCTTTTCGACCAGCTCCCGATCCTGTATATAAATCACATCCACGTTATATTTCGTCTGTGTATAAAGCTGTGCATTTCCTGCAAGAAGCTTCCCGCTTCTGTCTGTCTTGGTATAAAAGCTCTGTAAAGAGCTCTGGAACGTCACAATACAGCGTCCGTTCCGTTTTCTGTAATTTGCAAGTTCTGTGCGGTGGATTTTGATGTCTCTATAAGTTTCCCGTACTTCTTCCTCACGAAGCATGGCAAGCTTCATAGAGAGATGATCTCTCAATTCCTGTCCTCCCTCTTTTAAAAATGATGGATTCATAGAACTGATGGCTAACAGATAAGAAGTCAGGGCATTTTCTGCCCTGACTTTCATTTCATCATATTGAAATTCAGGAAAATCCTTCTTGATCTTTGGAAGGTAAAGACTGGTCATTCCTGCAACAGACTTCGGCGTCGTGGAATTCTCAACTTCCATCTGACGGAAGCCTTCTAAAATATTCTCTGTTCCAAATGCCTGTCGTGAAATCGACCGTATCTTCCTGTAGATTTTCATTCCGGCAACTGCTACTGCAATAAAAATCCCTAAAAAGACAACCGCACTAAATGTAAGACCTAACACATTTAATGACATTTTCTAAGCTCCTTTATATGCATTTACCTGTCAGAAATCTAATGACTCCGGAGCATTCCGGCACGCTTAATTCATCAGATAGTAAATGAGGGCAATGGCTGCAATACATCCAAGAACAGTAATGATCACCTTCGGAATAGAGATCGGTGTCTTACCGGATACCTTACCGGTCTGACCGTTCACCATGAAGTTGTATATCTTATCCTTGTATTTATAGCTGGAAAGCCATACCGGAAGCAACAGGTATTTGTAGGTCAGGTTACTGAATGTGCTGTTTATCTGAATGTTACGTGTATCATCTGCATCATGCTCATCACGGATCTTATCGTCGATGGACCGTCTGAGCTTACTATCAATGCTCTTCTTTGCAATTTCCCAGCCTTCCTTAAACCCGATGGCATAACGCTCTGCTGCAAAGCCGGCCACATATTCCGGCTTATATGCCTTGTTTTCTGCCGTGTTAAAGGGTTCAATTCCGGCAAGCATGGAGCGGTTCTGGTTCGTAGTCGCACACACCAGCTCATCATCAAAGAACTCCTTGTGATGACCGGAGCACCGGTACCAGTCCGTTACTGTCTTTTCTTCTCCGTTTTCCTTTACGGTTCTTTCTATTCCGTACTCTGCACGATAGGTAGAATCCGTCTGTGCATCAAATGTCCAATAGGGAAGATAAATCCCTTTAAAATGCTTGGCCTTCGCACTTTCCTTGGCAAGCTTCGGACAAAAGAACTTCTTTTTGATCCACTTTTGAAACAGGTCAGCAGCCTGCTTATCAGAGTATTGAAAGGGAACCACACCTCCGGGTGCTATCGTATTCTGGTCTGCAGCTTCCATGACCTGATTGGAGCCACAGAACGGACATACCGCTGAAATCTCCAATGCATCATAAACAGACTCAGCACCGCAGGCCTTGCAGATTACGGTTTTCTTCTCCACACCCCAGTTGCAGTTTTCTGTGTTTTCCGCAGTATCAAAGGATAACTCAGCCGCTTCCTTCGGCTCGTCCGTCTTTGCTGCGATTTCCTGTGTATGTCCACAGTACGGACAAAGAAGACCTCCTGTTTTGGGGTCAAAATCCATGACCCCGCCACAGTTTGGACATTTTTTATCCGTTTCTTCCATCGTTGATACCGTTCTGGCATCTAAATTCGTATCAAATTCACTCATGCTCCACCTCTGCTTCAACAACAAAGCCAACCGTCTTATTGCACGTCATTATCATCAAACGGATCTCCGCACTCCGGACAGAACTTCGGAGGATTCTTCGGATCTTCCGGCTCCCATCCGCACTTGTCACACTTATAAAGCGGTTCTCCTGCCGGCTTCTTGGCTCCGCATTCCGAACAGAATTTGCCCTTGTTGACTGCGCCGCAGGAACATACCCATCCATCTGCTGCAACAGGCTTGGGTGATCCACACTCTGCACAGAACTTACCGGTGTTACCTGTCTTTCCACAGGAACAGGTCCATGTATCTGCTGCTGGAGCAGGAGCGGCTGCAGCAGGTGCTGCGTTCTGTGCTGCTGCCTGCGGTGCGGCATTCTGTACCGGTGCCTGCTGGGATCCACCCATTGCAAACAATCCCTGTGCATTCATACCTCCTGCCATATTGGCCATATTCATACCGGCAAATGCCATCATCGGTCCGGTGGATGTATTAGAGGCTGCTGCCTTCATTGCCTCTGCCTGTGCACCAACAAGCGTTGCTGCTGCCATATTCGGGTTACGCAATACCGCACTCTTCTGAAGCTCTTTAATCATTGCTTCATCTTCTTCAGAGGCCTTCATGGTATTAATACCAAAGGAAACAATTTCAATACCGCGAAGCTGTGCCCACTTTTCAGAAAGGACCTCATTCAATGCGTCTGCAAGCTCCATGGTATGTGCCGGTACGGCACTGTAACGGATTCCCATAGCGGAAATCTTCGCAAATGCCGGCTGTAAAGCAGTCATCAGCTCGGTCTTTAACTGACTGTCAATCTCACTTCTCTCATAATCACTTACGACATTACCGCACACATTGGTATAGAAAAGAATCGGGTCGGTAATATGATAAGAATATTCACCATTGCAGCGGATGGAAATATCAATATCCAGTCCGATGTTCTGATCTACAACACGGAACGGTACCGGATTGGCTGTTCCGTATTTATTCCCCATAATCTCCTTTGTATTAAAGAAATAAACTCTCTGATCCTTGGCTGTTTCACCGCCAAATGCAATACGTCTTCCTATGGTTGAGAAGGTTTTCTTAATGTTCTCTCCCAGGTTTCCACAGAAAATACTCGGTTCGGAAGAAGTATCATACCTGAATTCTCCTGCTTCTGCACAAAGCTCAACAACCTTGCCCTGATCTACGATAATCATACACTGTCCTTCGTTGACAGCGATGACTGATCCGTTTGATATAATGTTATCTTCACCCTTGTTATTGCCTGCGCCACGGCCTTTCTGACGCTTATGTCCCTTGGTCACCAACACATCAGCGTCTAAAGAATCACAGTAGAAGTACTCCTCCCACTGATCTGCAACCACACCACCAACAGCGCTTGTTACTGCTTTAATTAATCCCATTCTTTTCCCTCCGTTTTCTGGGTCAACTCCCTTTTTTATTATTATACATATTTTGTCGACTACTGTCTACCGCTTTTCCCCTCATCCATGTCACCCTTTCTTCCCAATGACATACCATAAATTATCAACCAAAATGCCCTCTTGCGGGTATCCTTTCTGGAGGTTATATGAAAAAAAGAAAAACATTGCCCTTAGTGCTGTTCCTTGTACTGACCCTGCTTCCGGTGCTTTCCGGATGCAGCAGCTCTTCTCCCGGTTCTGCCGGCACGGATGGGTTAAAAAGCATCACCTTAAACGAAGTGGCCCATTCCATCTTCTATGCACCGATGTATGTTGCCATTGAGGAAGGTTATTTTGCCGACGAAGGTCTTGATGTGACACTGGTTACCGGCTTTGGTGCCGACAAAACCATGACCGCCGTTCTTACCGGGGAAGCAGACATCGGTTTCATGGGAAGTGAGTCCACGATCTATACCTATGCAGGTGGGGCATCCGATTATGTGCTAAATTTTGCGCAGCTCACCCAGCGGGCCGGAAACTTTCTGGTTTCCAGAGAGCCAATTGATGATTTCCAATGGGATATGTTGAAGGGAAAGACCGTTCTCGGCGGACGCGCCGGCGGTATGCCTGAAATGGTATTTGAATACATTCTAAAAAAGAATAACATCGATCCGAAAACCGATCTTTCGATCGACCAGTCCATTGATTTCGGTTCTACCGCTGCCGCCTTTTCCGGCGGTCAGGGAGATTTTTCTGTAGAGTTTGAGCCCCACGCCACCTCTCTTGAAGAAAAAGGCGATGGCTACGTCGTTGCTTCCTTGGGAGAAAGCTCCGGCTATGTTCCTTACACGGCGTTCAGTGCAAAGAAAAGCTATATTGAAAACAATCCTGAAATTATCCAGTCCTTTACCAATGCGTTGCAAAAGGGCATGGACTATGTGGGCAGTCATACTCCGGAGGAAATTGCCACTGTCATTGCTCCGCAGTTTGACGGCACACAGCTGCAGACCATCACCACCATCGTTTCCCGGTATGCGGCACAGGATACCTGGAAGGAGAATCTGATTTTTGAAGAGGATTCCTTCATGCTCTTGCAGAATATCCTGGAAGAAGCCGGTGAGCTTCCGGAACGTGTTCCTTATGAAGCTCTTGTAACCACAGAATTTGCCAAACAGGCTGTAAAATAAAAGCACCCGCTTTCCTTCTGCGTGCAGCCTGTTGTATCCCCCGATGAAGAATTACCCGGTTTTCCTATGGTATTTCCTCATCGGGGTACTTTTGATGTATTTATTGCATTAAAAGATTCATTACAGGCTCACTGTACTAGCTCACACCAATGACGATACCAATCACAATCACCGCTGCACAGAACAGCTTATAACCGACGTTCTTTTCCCTGAAAATAAATTTACCGGCAAGAATGGTTACCACACAGCCGCTCTGCTTCAGTAGCGTCATAATGGTAATCCGGCTGTCGGGTATGCCATTTGCCACAAACAGAGCTTTATCCGCAATGACAAATAAAATGGCAAGCAGCCAGATCCATCCGTTCTTCCAGACCTCCTTCCGGATTCTGGTGTGGCTGCATAGAATATAAATCAGATAATACAGCACCAGAAACAGCATATACCAGAACTGTAGCTGGGAGCTGCTGATGTTTTTCATCAGAAGCTTATCCATAAGTCCGGAAACTGCATTCAGCATGCAGGAGGCAAAGGCAAAAAGAACCAGGATCACAGAAACTTCATTTCCGGATTGCCGTACTGCAGCAGATCCACCTGTCACTGCATCTGTGATATCCATTACCTGATCAGACTGACCGGGGACTGTCTGATCTTTGCATCCTTTCGTCCGTTTTCTTTGCAGATTCGCCCGTAATTTTTTTAACAGCACAGAGGGCTTAAATTTCAGAAGCAGCAGGCCCGCACTGACAAAGACAAGACCGATCACCTGATGCGTATTCAGTGTCTCCTGCAGCACCACGACACCCAAAAGAGTTGCAAACAATACTCTTGATAAGTCAAGCACTCCATAGAGGCTGATCGGCATTTTCTTAATCGCCTTAAAGCTGCAGATCCATGCAAGGAAAATCACAAAGGACTTTAAGGCAATCCAGAAATAATATTTCGGCTCAAGCCCCATCGCCGACGGTGCCTGCGGAGTTACAAACAGAAAGCCGAGCAGTGTATAGAAAAACAGCACCTCAATGACACTGCTTTTTGTCAATGCTTTCTTCTTTACAATTTCACGCGCTCCTTTTAACACTCCATATAATAAAACAAGTAACATCCACATCTCTTTCGTTCCTCCAGACAATAACCCTTTTATATTCTATTTTAGTACCATTTGTCTATAGGCATTGTGTACAAAACTATTCAATGCTATAATTTCCTTATCGAATATTTGGAGGGTTATCTTATGGGTATTTTTATTGATCAGACAGGGTATCTCCCTGCATCCAGGAAAGTGGCAACCACCACCTTCCCCTGTAATTTCCAGTTAATTGACAGCACAACACAGCATGCTGTTTATGATGGAGTAAGCACGGATTCCGGAATGGATGAAAGCGCAGGAGAACAGGTCTACCAGCTTGATTTTTCGAAAGTAAACGCTCCCGGACGCTACTATGTCCTTGCCGGAAACGGGGAGCGCTCCCACACCTTTGTCATAGGAGAGCATGTTTATGAACAGCTCCAGCTGGATCTGATGAAATGTTTTTACTTCCAGCGCTGCGGCTGTGCACTTACCAGCGAATATGCCGGTGAATATACACATGCCGCCTGCCATACAGAGGATGCTGTTTTTTTAGAGGATTACATGAACCAGACACCGGATCCGCCACACTTTGACATGACCGGCGGCTGGCATGATGCCGGAGATTTCGGACGCTATATTTCCCCGGCAGCCGTTGCTGTCGGACATTTGCTGTATGCGTATGAGCTTTTCCCCGAAAGCTTTCAGGCTTCCTTACATATTCCGGAATCCGGTAATCTGCTTCCTGACATCTTAAATGAATGTCTCTATGAATTAAAATGGATGCTGAAAATGCAGGCAGACAATGGCGGCGTTTATCACAAGCTGACCTCCTTTGTCCATGCGGACTTCCTGATGCCGGAGGAGGACAAACTCCCCTTCCTGATCTATCCCGTTTCCACCATGGCAACTGCAGATTTTGCAGCCTCCATGGCACTGGCCTCCAGAGTGTATGCTCCTTTTGATAAAGCATTCTCCACACAGGCCCTTGAAGCCTCCCGTAAGGCCTTCGCCTATATGGAAAGCCACCCTTATATCGGCTTCCACAATCCGGAAGGAAGCAACACCGGAGAATACGATGATGACTGTGACATCGACGAACGTCTCTGGGCAAGTGCCGAACTTCTTCGTACGGATACAGCTCATCGGGATACCTATTTAAAGGCTTTTGAAAAATATTCTTCCATGACTCATCCGGAAGTAAGCAAAACCGATTTTGGCTGGACCGATGTTTCAGGCATGGCAACCCTATGTCTGCTTACGGATCCTGGAAACACCTGTGGAGCCACACGGAAAAGGGAATATGAACAGATCCTGTTTACCGAGGCCGACCGGCTCATAGAACTGCAAAAGAAATCCGGCTATGAGCTTTCGATGCAGCCGGAGGATTTTGTATGGGGAAGCAACATGGTGGTCTGCAACCGTTCCATGCTGCTGATTCTGGCCTCCCTTTGCAGTGAGGGAGACACCGCATCCCGGTATCGTGAGGCTGCATTAAACCAGCTCCATTATCTGCTCGGCCGTAATGCACTTGATATCAGCTATGTAACCGGAGAAGGTGAACATGCTTTTAAGAATCCTCACAACCGTCCGACCGCATGCGATGAAATTGATCTGCCGATGCCGGGCTGGGTAAGCGGCGGTCCCTTTAAAACACCTTGTGATCCTGCTG
>ENA-ORSL01002630-ORSL01002630.1-human-gut-metagenome-genome-assembly--contig:-NODE-2630-length-12706-cov-5.066872_pt1 | contig 12706 bp, 19 predicted proteins | sample MGYA00242190_ERZ509157 | MGnify/ENA primary metagenome ERZ509157 (study PRJEB26280, sample SAMEA2338664) | human gut metagenome | biome: human gut; feature: human-associated habitat; material: faeces...
TACCTGTACTAAAAAAATTTCTATTCCCATAGAATTTAAAGGGAAATATCTTCCCTTTTTTATTTTTTTATAGTATAATAATTATTGTGATTAATATTATTAGGAGGAATACATATGTGGAGTTTTTGGTTAATTGCAGCAGGAGTATTTTTTGTAGTTGAAATTATAACAGTTGGATTTTTAGTATTTTGGCTAGGAATTGGTGCTCTTTTAGCTATGGTTGCGAGCATATTTACAGATAGCATAGCAATACAAACAGCTGTATTTGTTATTTCTTCTGCAATACTTATACCTCTTACAAAACCTTTAGCAGATAAATTTATAAATAAAAAAGATACAATTCCAACAAATAGCTATTCATTAATAGGAAAGCATGGTATTGTAACAATAGATATTAATCCGATAGAAGCAACTGGTCAGGTAAAAGTAAATGGTGAAGTGTGGTCTGCAAAGACAGATAATGAATCTTCTATTACTAAAGGCACAGAAGTAGAAGTTTTAAAAATAGATGGTGTTAAATTAGTTGTTAGTCCAATTAGAGTAACATCTGTATTATAGTTATCAATATTTTAATATATATATTTTTTTATTTTGTTGTAATTCATAAAATTAAATAGTTTAGTCAATATTTCTATATGTGCTTTCTTCAAAGATATTAATTATGATTCTAACTATATTTATAAAAACCAACCCCTTAATTCTTTAAATCAGTACTTTAATTTTTTCTAACACCTCCAATCTAAATTAGTGCATTAAAAAAAGTGCCACTTGCGACACCTTATTTAAAACACCTATCATCAAGACCAAGAGCGGATACGAATTTGATACAAGCACTTTTTTTGATATACCTAACTTTATCTTTACCATAAGATATTATATCCATAATTTCATCTTCATCTTTACATTTGTAAAAAGTAAGATCAAATACTTGTAATTCAATATCATTAAGCTTTCTTAAAGCTAAAGTTATTTTAGACAATAATCTTTTTCTTCTATTTTCAAGTTTTGTTTCTAACATCATATTTCTTAATACGCAGTTTTCTACAACCGAATTATTAATAGGTACAAATTGTTCGTACCTTACACGATAGTCAGCTGTTATTTTCGGTAAAGAAATTTTGTCATCAGTTCTTTTTAGATACTTAAATAACTTAAAAATATCCGTGATTATGTTTTTAAGTTTAACATAATCATACATTAATAGCTCGTCCTTTCCTAAAAGTGTGTTCTTCATATACTCATTCCCCCTGATCTAAATGTGTATCCAAAGTAAAAGAGCAACAGATACTGAAAGACAAAGTCTTACTAATACCCATTGCTCTAAATATCAATATTTTATTACTTGATTTATTAACAGGAAATTTTGGGGAAACAAACCCTACATTTTTATTTTTACTAAATAAGTTAGCTTGATAATAAATGTAAGAAAATGCAACCATCTATCCAATCCCCCCTTTAATTGAAAAGGAAGCAGTGCGTGTTAAGGCCATAGAAATAACCAAAACAAAGGATACGTACTACTTCCTCAACATCATAAATCAAAAATTAAATTAATTGTTGACTATGATATACCAAAATCTACCAAAAATCAAGTGTTTTCAATGAATTTTGCTTGAAAAATCAAGAAAAATGACTGAAACAATTAAAAATTGATATTTAGATATGAAAAAAACATTACTTCAAACATCAAAGTATTTCAGTTGATATTTGAAAATAATGTCTCTCTGGATACATTTATTTCATATCTTAACATAATTATATCATAGCTTTGTTTATAGTCAATAAGGATAATTTGTCTTAAAAAAAGCGATAAAAATGTCTTGTTAAAATCTCGTAAACACTTGTAAACATTAGGGTTAATAAAAAAGATACTTTTGGTAATAATAACATATTGACAGGTATAGATATTTTTTTAGTGCAAAAAACATAGTCTTGCAATACTAATTTAGTCTTGCGTGATTAACAGTTTCAAAGGATTAACCATTAAAATTATTATAGGTGGTGGTAATTATGAAGATAAATGACGCGATTGCTAAAAGAATTAACGATTTATGTAATGATAAAGAATTAGCATACAAATTAAATAAATCTGATAATATATCAACAAATAAATTAGCAAGTTTAAGTTATATAACTCAAAGCACAGCTCAACACTTAACTGACGGTAGAAGTAAAAATCCAAAAATTCTAACTATTGCTAGAATAAGTAATGGCTTTGGACTTAAATTAAAAGATTTTTTTGACGATCCAGTATTTGATGATATTGATTTAGAAGATTAAAAAACTGTAATGATGAAAAAATTTACTCATTACAGTTTTTTATTTGCTTTTCTTCAGTTCTTCCAAGTATCCAATCCAAAGAGTAATTTGTTATAGTGCTTATATTAATTAAAATTTCTGAATTGATTAATTTTTCGCCTCTTTCATAACTTGCAAGAGTAGAAAAAGAATAATTCAGTTTTTCTCCCCATTCTCTTAAAGATAAATTCATATATTGTCGTATTTCTTTCAATCTAATACCTACCATATTCAAATCTAATGAAGTCTTTTTGGGAATATATTTTCTAACATTATTTAACTTAAGCATATAATCAATATTAACCTTATATATGTCGGCTAACTCAATAAGTCTTTTAGTTGGAATTGGTATTCTATTATGTTCCCATTCAGAATAAGTTGATTCATTTACTTTTAACATATCTGCAATTTCTTTTGATTTTAGATCTTTTTCATACTTTAAATCTTCTAGTCTATTATCATTCGCATTCACAATTAAATCACCTTGCTTCCCAAGGTTAATTTTTACATTTTTTTAGTAAATATAAGCTTTTCTTCTCTAAATAAGCACAAAATGTGGTATAATATTATTGCAGTACAAAAAATTGAAATTAGGAGGTGTGAAATGAGTAGATATTCAGAAGATAGTTTTGACATTACAAATATGAGTTTTTTAAACATTCTGACAATTATAGCTATATCAGTTATTACGTTGATAGTTTTAAAATTTAATTATGATTTAAGTGTAATGTATTGCAATGCTAATGAAATTCCTTTAGATTTTATTTTGCCTGTTAGTGGAGTTAGTTTTGTTGTTGGTATGACTATTACTTTATTTGCTTTTGAACTTATAGGTTTATATTACTTATGTAAATTATTAAAAAAGGTACCTTTTTTTAATAAAATATTTAAAACTCAAATAATGTAATGTGGTGGTTGGTATGAATAAAAAGGAAATGTTTGAAATAGTATTATGTGTCGTATTAGTAGTTTTAATGATAGTGTATAGTATTTATGTAATTTTGGATGAACAGGAAAAAACAAAATATTATAAAAAGACTTTTTATTATGTGACTGATTGGGGAAAATACAATAAAATGGTCCAAAGGCAAAGAAAAATTATCACAAAGAAAAAGGTACAACTCTATTTATTAAAAGTTTTAGTATTTATGAAAGAAGTGTTTATATGGAAGGATTGACATCAATACAAATTGTTTTGTTAGGACTTGGTGGTATAGGGATACTAGTAGTTATAATTTTTTTAATTAGAGTTAATGACAAAGGATACGACTATGATAGAATTTTAAGAGAATTAAACGAACAACAAGAAAAGGATTTAGAAGAACTAAATGCTGGCAATAAAGAAATAGATAAAATAGAAAGTGAAATTTTAAAGTGCAAGAAAAAACTAGGAATGAAATTGTTTGATAAATAACTATTTTTATATGGTAAAATATTATTGAGGTTGATTACAATGGAAGAAATATTAGTAGATGAAAATGGTTATAAACAATTCTTTGAAGAATTAAAAAGACTGGAAGATTTAAGTCGCTCTAATTCAGCACTAGGTAGTGAAGTATATAAAGATGCTGTCGGTGATGGCTGGCACGATAATTTTGCTTTTGAAGAATCAATGAGGGAAAGCAGAGCGATAGCAAAAAGAATTGACGATTTATTATCAAAAAAGCAATACTTAAAAATCGTTGATGATAAGGATAAAAAGGAAAATTTAGTTAATATTGGTGATAAGGTTAGTATTAATATAAAATATTCTGATGATGATATTGAAACAGAAGTAATAACATTAACAGGAAATTATATCCCCAATACTACTAATGAAATAAATGAAATATCTTTAAACAGTCCATTAGGAAAGGCATTGTTTAAAGCAAAAATTGGGACATCAACATCTTACTTTGTTGGAAATTCAGAGATATTTATAACCATTTTGGAAAAACTTAACAATTAAACATATAAAGTTAATAAATAAAAATAAACTACATAAAGTACATTGAATATACACAAAATAGAGCTAAATGCTTGATTTTTGAAATAATGTGTGTTAACATATATGACAAATTTTGGGAGGTGTATGTATGGAAAATATGGAACCAATCTATTTAGACCAAGACGGCTATAATGAATATCTTAAAAACATTGAAAAATTGAAAAAAGCAATTCAAGCAAACAATATGGGAAGAAAAGAAGCATTTGATGCTGGTGCTGGTGACGGCTGGGATTCCCCAGAGTTTGAAGAAATAGAAAGAACCAATATGAGATTAAGTGGTGAATTACGTAATATGTATGAATCACTAAATAGAATTGTTATCATTGAGAAACATAACGATCAAGAAATAGTTGATATTGGAGATGTTATTGTAGCAGATATGATTTTCTCTCCAGATGATATGGAAGAAATGACATTTAAGCTAGTTGGTGCAAGTGGAGATTTCAATGCTGAAATTCAAGAAATTTCAATAAATAGCCCATTAGGAAATGCTGTTTATAAAAAGAAAATTGGAGATACTTGTTCTTATTCAGTAAATAACAGAAATTTTTCAGTTTTACTAAAACAAAAAATGGATTTAACAAAAGAAAATGGTGCCCCAGTAAAAAAATTAAAAAAATAATTTTTTATTGAGGTGTAATATGAGTAAAGTTAGCAATACTTTAACAATGTTAAGATTGTTAGAGAGTGGTAAAAAGTATTCAGTGAAAGAGTTAGCAGAAAAATTGGAAGTTTCGCCAAGAATGATAAAATCATATAAGGAAGAACTAGAAAAATGTGGAATATATATTGATACTATTCTTGGCAGATATGGTGGTTATGTGTATCATAGAAAACATAATTACAATATATCTTTTGATTATTTAGATGTTGATGCAATAGAAAGTGTTATATATAAATTAGATCTTAAAGAACAACAAAAATTAAACATTACATTAGAAAAAATAAGATCAATAGTTATTTATTCAGCAGATGAAAAAAGAAATATTAAAATTGATAAAGAAGATTTACAGAAAAAATATAATATTATTTCAAGAGCAATCCAAGAACAAAATATATTAACCTTTAAATTTCACAACAAAGAGAGACGATTTCAACCCTTTTCATTCACATATTATAAAGACTTTATTTATATTACGGGTTATTCAATAGATGAAAATGATATTAAAACATTAAATTTAAGTGGAATTGATGATTTAAAAATGTGATTTTGTAAAAAAAAGTCACATTTTTTTTAATGGTACGATATATCGCACCTATAACTGTTATAATCTTTCTTGAAAGGAAAGTTCCCCCTATGTTAATTTGTTGGGGGTAAGGTAGTAAGATGAATAATTTATTTGTTTCTCTATTATATCTTATAATTTCATTTTCTGCAACTTTGGTGATATATAAAAGATTTGGAAAATTTGGATTATATAGTTGGATGTGTTTGTTGGTTGTTATATGTAATATTCAAACGATTAAACTATCAGAAATATTTGGATTAACAATTTCATTAGGAAATATATCATATGGAGCTTTGTTTCTTACAACTGATATTATAAGTGAAAAATACGGTAGAAGTTCAGCAACAGAAGCAACAAATTTAAGTTTTGTTTTTATGATATTATTTACTATTTTAATGTATCTATTTTTGCAATACACACCGTGTAATTTTGATTTTTCACAAAATGCTTTTGAAACAATATTTAGTTTTATTCCACGTATAACATTAGGAAGTTTAACCGCATATTGTTTTAGCCAACGCTGTGATGCCTACTTATATGAAAAGTTAAAAAAGAAATATAATAAAGTCTGGATAAGTAATAATGTCAGTACAATAATTAGCCAAGTATTAGATACTACTATATTTGTTTTAATTGCTTTTGTAGGAACAATGAAACTTAATGAAATTATATCTTTAATGATTACTATGATAATTTTTAAGTGGATCATAGCAATATTAGATACACCATTTATGATAATAACAACAAAAATAAAAAATAATAAGGAATTGGAGTGATTAATTATGAAAAAATGTTTATTAAATGAAGAACAAAAAACATTAAAGTCAAATAACAAGATTGTAAAATTTGACTACGAGCATTATATTGACGCTTGTAAAGTTATGGCTGAGGAAATTAAAAAAAATTACAACTTAGATGAAGATAATATAGAATTAATAGGTATGGCTAGAGGCGGTTTACCTATGTTAGTTACGTTATCACATTTATTAGGAGTAAGAAAAGTATCAATGATTCAAACACAAATGAGTAATTCAGATAATTGCCACGATTACGGAAAATTTAGATATATGAGTGATAATATAGATAACTCTAAAAAAAAATGTATATTATTTGAAGACATAATTTATAAAGGAACAACTACAAATGGTGTTATTGATATATTAAAACAAAGAGGAAAAGAAGTTCTTGGGGTATATTCTTTGATAATTGATAATGGCTTCAAAGAAATTGAAATACCAAATAATGATGTAGATATTAAATATGCTTATGAAATAACAGAAGATGATTGGGTTTACTTTTTCTGGGAAACAGATTTAAGAGAAATAAAATAATAATTTAACATTTGGGAGGTGTTTATAATGATTGATACGAGAAATAATCCTATTGTAATTTCTGGCCCATCAGGTAGTGGAAAATCAGAACTTATAGAATATATCGAAAAGGAATATCCAACTTTTTTGGAAGCTACCGGAATAACAACTAGAGCTAAAAGAGAAATTGAAGTTGGAAGAATGTATTTTGTTAGTAAAGCAGAATTTGAAAATTTAATTTCAACAGATGGTTTAATAGAATATTGTATTTATAATAATAATTATTATGGAGTACCTAAAAGCGAATTTGAAAAATTGAAAGAATATCATTTAATGTTTAATGTTGGCTATTCATCAGCAAAGGAAATTAAGAAGATGTATGAAGATACAACTATGATTTATCTTATGCCACCTACAAAAGAAGAATTGCTTCGTAGATTAGGAGATCGTGGGGAGGAAAGATATTTACTAGGTATTCAAGAAACTATGAATTATGCCTTAAAATATGATTATTTATTGTTATCATTAACTAATGATATGAAAACAACAACAGATGACTTTATGGATATTGTAAATCAAAAGGAAGAATCAAAACAAAAAAGATTAATATTAGCTAAAAACAAAGATTTTATAACTAGCTTTTATAAAGGAAGGCACTAAAAATGATTTATGAATTGAATTTAGATGACAAAATAGAAGTTAGTAAAATTAAAAAGTTTTTAGCAGATAACTCTGATTCCGATTATATGCAAAGTATTGAATGGAATATTATTAGAAATGAAAAAACAAAATATTTTATATACTATGTTGAAAATGAAGAAATAATATGGAGTTGTAATTTGCTAGAGAAAGAGAAAAATAATGTTAAATATTTATATGCACCACGAGGGCCTGTATTAAAAAATTCTAATTTTGATTTAATAAATTTATTCTTAAAAAATATAAAAGAATGGCTGGCAATAAAGAAATACACAACACTTGTAATTAATCCATATATAAATAAAATAGATTTAAAAAAGATTTCAAGCGAATACAATTATGCAATTACACAAAATACTGATTATAGTAATTTGCTTGATTCTTGTAAATTAGCAATTATGGATATAATATTTAATGAAGAAGAACTTATAAAAAAACTACCAAGTAAGTTTAGGCAAAATACAAGAAGATCATATCGCAAGGAATTAACAAGTAAAATTTCAAAAGAAGTAGATTTAGATAATTTTTACAAACTATATATTCAAACATCAGAAAGACATAAATTCAAACCACATACTATTGAATATTTCAAAAAACTTATATCAACTTATAATGATAACTTAATTTTTTTGGAAGTTTGGCATAACAATATTCCTCTAGCAATGAGTATCGATATTATTTATAATAATAAATTAATATATTTATACGGAGTTAGTTCAACTGAAAATAGAAATTTATTAGGAATGTATAATATGCAATGGGAAGCTATTAAGTATTGTATTAATAACAAAATACCGAAATATGATTTTGGCGGAGTATTCTGTGAAGAAAATGATATAGAGAATAAGGATTATGGGTTGTATAATTTTAAAAAAGGATATTGTTATAATGGATTTATTGATATTGTTCCAGATATAACTTTTACTTTTGGAGGTAATAAAAATGATTAATGTAGTATTTGAAGGATCAACTGGTGCAGGAAAAACAACAATCATAAAAAAAATAAAAAAGATATACGATAAAAAATATAAAGTCGGAATAACAAATGACATAGATAAAAGTTCCCCACTATATAAAGTTATTAAAGCAATGTTTGATGATAACGCATTAGTATCATTAAAAGAAAATTTTAACACATTAAGATATGAAACGTTGGTACAAGCAGCAGATTATTTGTTTTTAAGAGAAAAATTATATAGTGAAAATAATGATATAAATTTATTTGATAGAAATTATTGTTCTGTATATTCATATCAATCTGTATTATTAGAAAACAATATAAATAATTCACAAGAGTTTATGAATAATGTACTCTCTTGTATGAAGTCTGGTGAAAGAAAAATTGATTTACTGATATACTTTGATATAAATTTAAAAACATCTTTAAAACGTTCACAAGAAAGAGATAATAGAAAATTTACAAAGCAAGAAAAAGAAACATTTAAAAAGTTTAATGATAAATTAAAAGATTTTATTAGATATAATAATAGTGAATACAGTCTTTTAGTTATTGAAAATAATGATACAGAAGAAGAAATAATCAACAAAATAACGAAAAAAATTAACGAAATAATAGACGATAAAAAGAAAACAGAAGATGATAAATGGTATGAATTATACAAGATAGATATAGAAGAATTTGATAAACCTGATGATTATATTGAATATAAACTTAAATATAAGAAAAAATTTATTAATAAAGTGATTCAATATGCTGAGAACAAAAAAGTAATTGAAATGGGTTGTGGTACTGGATTAATGGCAGGATATTTACAAAAGTTAGGATTAGATGTTATTGCTCTTGATTTAAGTCAAGCAGTTTTAAATTATGCTTGCGAAATAGCAAAACAATCAAATATTATATCCCCTTGTAAATACGAACAAGGTGATATACTTAATTTAAAATATAAACCAAATACTTTTGATGTATCATACAGTAATGGTGTTTTAGAACATTTTACTGATGAAGAAATAATTGAAATTTTGAAGCAACAAATGAATATTTCTAAATATGTTATTTTTGGAATACCAAGCACATATTTTAATATGAATGAAAAAATGCTAGGTAATGAACGCGGACTAACATTAAAAGAATGGAAATCACTTATTAATAAAGCTGGTGGAAAATTGGTAGAACAAACAAGTTTTCACTACTACAAGTTTTATAGAAGAATATTTGAAGTAAAAAAATGGTTAAAACCTAAAGCATTTTGGTTATTTGTAATAGAAAAGAAGTAAAATTTAAAATGATAAAAACAAAAATTACCAATTATATGATATAATTAAAGAAGGAGATGATATATATTTATGAAAAAAATAACTTATGTGACTGGAAATTGGTCTAAAATAATGAGTGCTAAAAACATATTAGAGCCACTAGGAATTGAAGTTGACAATGTAAAAATGGAAACAACAGAAATTCAAGCTGATACTGTGGAAGAAGTTGCAATGCACTCTGCTAAAGAAGCAAGTGACAAATTAAAATGTGCGGTATTAAAAAACGATACAGGATTATACGTAGAAGCATTAGGTGGCTTCCCAGGACCATATACACATTATGTAGATGAAAGACTTGGCGAAGACGGACTATTAAAACTTCTTGAAGGAGTTGATAATAGAAATGCTTGTTTTATGGAAGCATTTGCATATTGTGAATACGGAAAAGATCCTATTGTATTTAAGTCTATTACCAAAGGAAAAATAGCAAAAGAAAAATCTGGTACGTATGGTTGGAGTTGGGATTTCATTTTCATACCAGACGGTTATGATAAAACAATGGGAAATTATCCAGATGAAGAAAGATGCCACGTTTGGAATACCGATGCTTATACAGAATTAGCTGATTACTTGAAAAACAAGGAAGATTAATAAAATGGAAGAAATAGGTTGTCATTTTAAATTTGAAAAAATAATTGGTAATATTTATCACGATACAAATTTACTACTAAGTTCTGGTAGAAATTGTCTAAAATATATTATTAATGAAAGAAATATAACAACATTATTTCTTCCATATTTCTTATGTGAATCATTAAGTGAAGTTGCTATATCTGAAAATGTAAAAATAGAATTTTACCATATTGCGGTGTTAGGATAGATATATAGACACAAAAATTTGAAAGCAGTGGTATAATAATTATCACTTGAAACGGAGGAAGTGTCTATGAAAAAAGAATATGCAAAACATGATGAAGAATTCAAAAAAATGATTGTTAATCTTTGCGAAACAAACAAGGATAAAACAATAAGTGATATTGCTAGAGAATATGGCCTTACTAGAACAAGTATCACACAATGGAGAAAAAAATATGGAACTATAACTACATCTACTGGTGAAACTACTAGTAATGATGAAATATTTGAGTATGTTGATGCACCAGATTATTATAAAGAACGAGTTAAAAATTATGAAGAATATGATTATGATAAAGATGATTTTGATTTGAGTAGATAGATATTACAATTAATGACTAATTATTTATTATTCAATGAATAAGCAATAAAATATATACTTTTTATAGAAAATATGTTAAAATGTATACGAAAGGTAGTGAAAATAAAATGAACGAATTAACTAATTTTGAACAAGATTTAAAAATGGCATATTTAAATTATGAAAATGAAGATTTAGAACATACTTTAAAGGGATTAGATAGAATACTTAATATTCTTTTAAAAAATGATACACAAAGTGATCCATTTTGGAAAGAAGAAGCAAGTAATGTATTTAAAGCTGTTATGTTAAATAATTTTTATAATAAAAAGGAAATAACAATAAACGATTTAGATTCATTGTTAGCAAACCAAGATGAAATAAAAAATAATATAGCTGAATTTGGTAATAATTTTAAAAATAATGAATTGATTAATTTTTCTAATGTAATTAATGTTCCTGATAACACTTTAAAGAGTATTATAGAAATAATAAAAGTAAATATTGATAATATTAAAGATGATAAATCAAAAATTGATTGTTTTTGTGGACATAGTTTTAGTGTTGATTGGTCAAAAATACCTGAAACTGAAAAAATAGTTTATTTGAAATGCCCAAATTGTGGTTCTGAGCTAAAAAGAGGAAATCCTAATTATGTAGAAAAAGAAGATTATCCTACATTATCAGATGGAACATTTGTTGATACAAATAATAGTAATGAATTAGAAAAATATATGGTAAATGGAAATGATAATGAAAAAATCAAAACTGCAAAAATGGAATCTTTTAATTGGATTAAAGAATGCAATGATTATGATATAGAAAAAGTAGAATATAGTTATTTTAATGCAGGTTATCATGATGAAGATGGTTCAAGTAATACAATAGAAAAACAAAACAATTATGAATATGATGATTTGGCAAGTATATTTTTCTATTGCAATAAGAATAATGAAAGTTTTAAATTAAAGCCAACTTTTAGAAAAATAAATATTAATAATGTTGAATATATTATTCCGCAAATAGAAATATATCATTTTGTTCCAAATAAAATAGGATTAAATACTTTATAATATTAATTTAACTAATTTAGGGTGAAAATTAAATGCAAGAAATGTTTGAAAGAATAACTGAATTTTTAGATAGTAAAGGTATTGAAGATGGATTGATAAGAAATCTTATTAGTGTGTTTATAACAAAACATACGGAACTATATGGTAATACAGTTTCATTTGATGATCTAATTTCAAGATTAAATACAAATTTAAAGCAAATTATTTGGCATGATCCATCAGAAACACCAAATGAAGTTGGTTTTAAAAATATGGTTGGTCAATATGTCGGATTTAATGACAATTCTATTCATATGTATTTTTCTAAATCAAGTTTAAGTAACCCACAATTATTTGAAGATTTTAAAAGTATATTTTTACACGAATTAACACACTGTGCATATACAATTAAAAATAATGATGTATATGAAACTGAATCACAAGTTTTCTGCACAATGGAGCAACAATTAAATGGTAAAGTAGATGTGGTAAATGGAACTGAAGTCTTTATGGAACCAATTGTTAATTACATTTCTACAACAATTGATGGTAAAAGAAATTCAGCATATGTTCCACAAACTTTAAGTATTTCTCAATTGGCAAATACAATGGGGCATGACAAACTAATTGGTAGTGCATTTATGGTGTTAGGATAGATATATAGACACAAAAATTTGAAAGCAGTGGTATAATAATTA
>ENA-ORSL01002633-ORSL01002633.1-human-gut-metagenome-genome-assembly--contig:-NODE-2633-length-12695-cov-4.965427_pt1 | contig 12695 bp, 15 predicted proteins | sample MGYA00242190_ERZ509157 | MGnify/ENA primary metagenome ERZ509157 (study PRJEB26280, sample SAMEA2338664) | human gut metagenome | biome: human gut; feature: human-associated habitat; material: faeces...
CGAAAGAATGAAAATCGAAGATTTTCATCTTTCTTGTGCTCTATAAAAACATTACTTTATATGAGAGATTTATTGATTTAAAAAACTCTCAAAAATGGAAGCTTCAAATTTTTGAGTTATTTTAAGAAAAATATCATTTTTCAATTTTCATATGTTGATAAAAGTCGAAAATTATAGTATACTAAGTTCGGATTAATTTGAAGGAGAGGATGCTATAATGAAAGAGTTTTTAAGATTTTTAATGTGTATTATAATAATTGCAGCATTAGTTTTTGTTTATATGTTTTTAAAAGATCAGAATAATATTTATGATACAAATAATGAGAAAGATTCTGGAGATCGCATTGAAATAGTATCAGGAGATACTAATAATAGTGGTGAACAAGAATTGAGTGGCGATAGTGGAGATATAAATGATAATGAACCAGCTTTAAGCGGAGATGTACAAAATAGTGGAGACACAAATAAAGACGGAGAGATACCACATGATGTTAAAGATATAGAAAAAGTAAGTGGTGATGCTTCGAGCAAGAATACAATAAATAATAACACAAAAGGTAATGAAAGTGGCGATATTACTGGTGTTGTTAGTGGTGATTAGATTTCAAAATTATACAATATAAATTAATGGAGGTAGATTATGAAAAGACTTATAATTTTAGGAGCACCTGGAAGTGGAAAAGGTTCACAATGCAAATGGATAACAAAGGATTACAATGTTCCACATATATCAACTGGTGATATTTTTAGAAAAAACATTGCTGAGGGAACTGCTTTAGGAATGGAAGCTAAGAAATATATGGATGAGGGAAAATTAGTTCCAGACGAATTGGTTGTTGATCTATTAAAATCAAGATTAGAAGAAGCTGACTGTAAAGAAAATGGTTTCTTGTTAGACGGTTTCCCAAGAACTTTACATCAAGCAGAAGTTCTTGATGAATATCTTGATGCTAATGGAATTAAACTAGATAAAGTTATAAATTTGCATGTACCAGATGAAGAAATTATGGCTAGAACAATAAATAGAAGAACATGTGAAAATCCAGAATGTAAAGAAATATATAATTTAAGAGATAACCCACCAAAAGTAGAGGGGATTTGTGATAAATGTGGAAGTAAATTATTCCAAAGAGATGACGATAATGAAGCAACAGTAAGCAATAGACTTGCTGTGTATCATTCTCAAACAGAACCTTTGATAGAATATTATACTGCAAAGGGGCTAGTTGCAACTGTTGTTGGACAAGAACAACTTGCTGATACTATTGCTTTAGTTAAAGCTGAACTTGAAAAATAATGATGAATCTAATGGGGCAGAGAGCTATTTTATAGTACGTAAACGGTGCTACAAATGTTCTCTGCCCCATTGACATAATATCAAGATGATGATATAATCTCCTCGTTGTAAATCATTGTGTTATCCCATGTTCTACAATAGAAGGAGGGAGAAAATGAAATAGTGATAAAAAGCAAACGGTCTCTAAAATGGTATGATAAAAAAGAGGAGGAAGTCATTATGAAGAACAAAATTTCGAAACTGATTGGTTTGGTTGCAATGCTTCTTTGTGTAGTAATGTGTTTCTCTGCTTGTAGCTCTACTAGTGGCAGTAACTTGCCAACATCAGAGCAAGTTGCTACCGACACTAAGACTAGTGGAAATATTTCTACCAAAGAAAATCCAGTGAAGATTTCTTTGGATGAGTGGATTGGTTGGTGGACTTGTCTTGCTGCCAATGGTGGTCTTAAAACAGCACCCGATTCGATAAACGCTAAGAATGGCATTTATGTGGAGTACGTTCCTATGAATGATCCTACTGCATCATCTTCTTCGCTAATTGCAGGTGAACTTGTTGGTGCTGGTTATACTGTTAATAGATATGCTTTCCTTCAGTCTAAATTTGATGAGGCAAAGGTGCCTGTTGTGATGCCGTTCATTACTAATTTTTCTAATGGTGGTGACGGTATCATTGCAAAATCTGATATTATCAACGTAAAAGATTTGGTTGGTAAAAAGATTGCTGTTCCGCGGTATTCGGAAGCACAAACCCTTGTTGAATGGCTTCTCAATAATTCAGATCTTACTGATTCTGAAAAGAAAGAAATTCGACAGAATATGGTTTTCTTTGAAACTGCAGACGATACTGCAAAGGCATTCTTTAGTGGTACAGTTGATGCTGCTGCCACATGGGAACCTTACTTGACTCAGGCTGCAAGTTCAACTGATTCTCGTATTTTGTTTGATACATCTATGAGTACAAACCTGATTTTGGATGGTATTCTTTTCCGTGAGGACTTCGTGGATGCTAATGAAACTTTTGTTGTTGACTGGATTGATGGTATTCTTGAAGCTGCTAGTCTGTATAAAAACGATTTTGCTAGTATTCGACAGTTTCCTATGTTTGAACTTATGACTGATGAAGAAATTATTGATATGGCAAATGGTGCTGATTTGGCTCTGTGGAAACAAAATCATGAACTTCTTAATAGTACTGCTATTACTATGTATTCAGATATGGCGAATGTTTGGATTACCATTGGAGAAACAGCTTTCCCTGATAAGGCAAAGACCGCTTTTACTGATAAATATATGGAGATTCTTCGTGAAAAGTACGAAGGAAAAGAGGAATCAACAGTTTCACAAAATTTTAATGATGACGAAAAAAGTATGTTGATTGAATCTCCAGATGCCTTGCTTTCGTATAATGCGGATATTAAGTTTGAGTTAAATTCAACTGACATTCGTCAAGAGTCTTATGCAGAACTTGATGAGTTTGTCAAGGTGGCACAAGTTCTTGATGGTGTGTATATCCAAATTGAAGGTAATGCATCTCAGAGGGTAAAAGGTGTGACGGATGAAAAAATTATTAAATTCTCTGAAGAGAGAGCTCATTCTGTCGAAGAATATTTTGTATCCAAAGGTATTTCTAGGGATAGAATTATTGTTGTTGGAAATGGCGACAGTAATCCTTTGAACAAAGAAGATTTGGCAGCTGCTGAAAATCGGCGTACCGAAATATTCTTTAAAACCAAAATGGGTTACTAAAAATCTAGTAAGAAGAGGAGTCGTTGAACGGCTCCTCTTTTTTTATGCGAGAGATTTTCTTCCTTTCGGTCGAAAACTCTCGAGGGACGAAAGAATGAAAATCGAAGATTTTCATCTTTCTTGTAATCATCTAAAGCTTAAAAGAAAGGGTGTGCATCATGAAAAAGAAAATCTACAAAGTATTTTTCTTACTGTGTGTGATTTTCATTTGGTGGGGAGCAAGCAAAATCATAAATAAAAGTTTGTTCTTGCCTTCACCAAAAGAAACGTTTGATATGATTATAAATTTCTTTCAAACGGGCGTGTTTTTTAAGCACTTGGGTGCTAGTTTCTTAAGAGTTACTGGTGGTGTTGTTCTTGCTGCGTTAATTTCTACTCCGATAGGAATGGCGATTGCTTGGTATAAACCAGTTGAAAAAATTTTAAAACCTATTGTTGATTCACTTAGATATATTCCTGTAACTTGCTTTTCTCCAATGCTTATTTTACTTTTAGGAATTGACGAAAAAATGAAAGTTACTTTTCTTGTGATTGCAGGTTTGTTTTCTTTTTTACCAACTGTAGTTCAATTGTGTTCGGAACCAAATGAAAAACTTAAAGAGACGGCATATACAATGGGATTTAGTTATAACAGAATGCTACTACATTGCTATATTCCATATATTATGCCATCGCTTATTCAATCATTTATAACGCTATACGGTGTTGGATGGACCTATGTTATTATTGCTGAAGTGAATAATACTCAATATGGACTTGGACATTTAATGTATATAGGTTCTGCACGCGGAAAAACTTCTATGGTATTTGCTTCAATTGTTATAATAATCGTCGTAAGTTTTCTGTTTGATAAGCTGGGGAATTACCTAGTTAGAAAAATATTCAGATGGAGGTTTAAGAGCAATGAGCAACAAGCTGAAAATTGAAAACTTTAACATGTCTTTTGGGGAGAATGTTCTTTTTACCAACTTTCAGTACGAGTTTACACCTGGTATTTATGCTTTTTCTGGTCCATCTGGAGTTGGCAAAAGTACCCTTATGAGAGTGATCGCGGGACTTGAAAAGCGATATACAGGAACAATTACTCTTAATGGTAATTTAGTAAAGGGAACATCTCCTAAAATTCACATGGTTCATCAACATTATATGAGCTTTCCTTGGCTTAATGTATTGCAAAATACACTTATGGTTTATAAAGGTCATAAGATTAAACCTACTCTGGATGATGTTGAGGAAGCAAAGCATGTGCTTGGCAAACTTGGAATTCTTGAGCATGTTGACAAGCTTCCAAGTGAGATTTCTGGTGGACAAGACCAAAGACTTAGTCTTGCTAGTGCATTTATCAATAAATGGAGTCAAGTGTTGCTTTATGATGAACCAACATCTGCTCTTGATGATGAAAATGATATGGTTGTAGTTGATATGATTAAAGAACATCAGAAAAAATATAATACTATTGAAATTATCATTACTCATGAAACACATGTAATAAAAGGACTTGAACCTACCGTGTTGGAATTTACTCCTGAATTTAGATTGAGAGATTCTAAAACAACTGATGCAAACGAAATTTTAACAAGTGCACTGGACGATAAAAAGATTAACCAAACTGATGAAAAGAAATTAAGTAATGAATATACGCCTAACGATGGAGTTCATCTAAAATTAGTTGAAAAGGAGGATAAGAGCCATGAAGAAACAAATTAAAAAGCTTTTAATCTTCGGTGTTTTTTTGGTACTTAACATTTTGTTTTTTGTAGAGTATGATTATTCTTTTTCCTTTGATAAGGTTGGCAATACTATAGTTACTATTTTTGTACCTTTTATAAGTGGGGGAATGATGTACCTTGCCAATGTTTATTTGGAAAATAAGAACGATAAGAAAAATGCTATGGAACAAATGAACAAAGTTCTTCAAAATGATGAAGAAACCGGGCTTGATACTTATATGAAACAACTAGAAGAGGTTTGTAGCAAAAATGTAGTTGTTTTTACTCCTGCTGTGGATAGATTTGCTTCACAAGTTAGTGCATTTTACCAAAAAGAAAATGCACTTAAACGGTTAGTTGATTTAAATAATGGTAAGGCACGCGAATTTCTACTTTGTAAGAACGATGATGTCAAAAGTTTTCTAATTGGAAATCTTAAACGATTTGTAAAACGTGTGATAGTGTATGATGCAAAAACCAAAAAGAATCTTAACAACGCAATCGAAGAAAGTGGTATTAATGGTATTTTAGAAAAAAATGATGAGATTATTGAATGCTATGACAAGCTTCTTGAAGAGGTTTCTCGAATGGGAGATGACTTTAATCTGGAAGATCCAGGACTTCAAAATGTCGTTTCAAGTTTGCAGTCCATGCGTGTTAGCAGTGAAGATGATGAAAATGATGAAATCGAACTACACCTTAATTAAAGCTGTTACTTGTTGACTTACTAGAAATGGGGGAGATAAAGATGAAGAGAAATGGAAAATTTAGTTTTCTTCGAATGATTATCTCAGGTGTATTGGCTGTTCTTGTGGCTTTTAGTGGAACATTGATCTCTTCTAGCATTTTGGGTAAAAAGGAGAGCCATGAACCTGTAGTAAAGGAACAGTATGTTAACTCAAATGCTACAAAAGTTAGAATCTCTCTTGACGAATTTATTGGATGGAAGCCTTTGCTCTATGCGAATGGAGGACTTGTTACTACTGTTGATAGTATAAATGCAAAAAATGGAATCTGTGTAGAATATGTAATTATGAATGATGCTAATAATTCCTCGAATGCTTTAATTTCAGGTGAATTGCAAGGTGCTGGATATACAGTTAATCGATATGCATTCTTGCAATCAAAGTTTGATGAGGCTGGTGTTGAAGTAACCATGCCGTATATCACTAACTATTCCAATGGTGGTGACGGTATTATTGTAACGAATGGCATAAAGTCTGTTGAAGATTTGATTGAAAAAAGAATTGCTGTTCCTAGATATTCGGAAGCTCAAACTCTTCTGGAGTGGCTAATTAGAAATTCTTCTTTAACTGATGAAGAGGTGGAAAGTATACGAAAAAATATGATTTATTTTGAAACGGCAGATGACACAGCAAAAGCTTTTTTCTCTGGAAGTGTTGATGCTGCCGCTACATGGGAACCGTATCTTACACAAGCTGCTAGCTCAACAGATTCTAGAATTTTGTTTGATACATCAATGGGTACAAATTTGATTCTTGATGGAGTTATTTTTAGAAACGATTTCATTGCCGAAAATGAAGACTTTATTGTGAAGTTCATTGATGGTGCTCTTGAAGCAAGGGAAATGTATGAACGAGAAGTTGATAGTATAAGGGCAATGCCTATGTTTGAATTAATGACATCAAAAGAAATTTTGGAAATGTGTAAGGGAGCTTCACTTGCAACATGGGCTGATAATGTAAGTTTGCTTAGTAATGGTGCTGTGGAAATGTATAAAGAAATGGCCAATATTTGGATCAGCATTGGAGAAGAAGCGAACCCTAAAAAAGCTACTAGTGCATTTACTAATAGGTATGTAAATATGCTTACAGGTAAATATCCAGTAGATGAAGTTACTTCTTTTGCTTTTAGTAAGGAAGGTAGAGATGCTGCACAACAACTTTCTAATAATTCAGCTTTACTTTCTAAAACATTGAACATTGAGTTTGAAGTTGATTCTTACAAAATTTCGAGAGATTCTTATCAGATGCTTAATGAATTTGCAAATACTGCACAAGTACTGAATGGTGTCTATATCCAAATTGAGGGTAATACTGCAAAAGTTCAGGGAGATGATGGTGTTGAGTTTTCCTACAGCAGAGCACTAAGCGTAGCAAAATACTTGCAGGCACTTGGTGTAGACTCAAGAAGGTTTATTATTATCGGAAACGGTGATACTAAACCTGTTGCTGATAATGAAACTGAAGAGGGACGCCAAAAGAATCGTCGTACTGAAGTTTTCTTCAAAGTAATTGGTTATTAAAAGGAGGAAATTCAACATGAAGAAGAATGTAAAGCAGAAAATCTTCAATGTCATTGTGATTGTGCTATCTGTCATAGTGATGCTTTTGTGTATCTACATTAGACTGAAGACTTTTTAAAGGAGGTTTAACATGAAGAAAGCAAAGAAGTGGTTTGTCTCTGTTTTACTAGTCCTTTTGTGTACAAACTTGCTTTGTGGGTGTGACTTACATGATACTGCGTTATATGAACCTGGAAGTGTCAATTCTGGTAATGCTAATGAATATTTAAATAATATTGTTGCAAAAATTGGATACGACACATCAAGACTCGTTAAAGGGCAGGTTCCTGCATATCAAATGCAGGAACCCACCCTTTCGTGTGATGAAGAAGAATTTATGTACGAACTTCCTGATATTTCAGAATATCCACTTGATGTAGCCGGAATCGGAGAAATTAATGTTGAGATTTTTGTGCCGTTTGAGGATAATGGTAGTGCTATCCGAAATGCTGTGAAATTTGTTGCAGAATGTTTTAATGAGAAAAAATACGAAGTAAATGGCAAAGTAGCATCTGTATCGATTAGAAGTCTTGAAGCAAATCTTGCTAATGAATATATTCTTAATGAATTCTATATGCCACAAGGCTATATTCCATCAAATGAACTGTATGGAACATTGCTTTCGGAAAATGGTATTGATATGAATATGATTTGCAATTCGACTGTAAGAAATACTATAGGATTAGTTATTGAAAATTCGAAATATGATGAGCTGATAAAAAAGTATGGAAGATTTGATGTTTCTGTTTTTATTGAAGCAAATAGAAATGGAGATATATCCGTTGGATATACAAATCCGACAAATAATCCAACAGGACTTAACTTTGTTGTATCAACACTTAGTTATTTTGATGCTAATAATCCTTCTAGCATTGAAGCGACTACAGATTTCTCTAGTTTTCAGAATACTGTTTCTACGGTGTCTTATTCAATGCAACAGATGGAAAGAGCTTTAAGTACTGGTACTGTTGATTCTTTTGTTATTGAGAGGCAAGCATATGAAAGTGATGAAAACTTAAAAGAAAATTATACATTCTTTACATATGGATTAAGACATGATAATCCGTTGTATTCAATTGGAAGCATTAGTGATGAAGAAATTGAAGTACTTAAACTTTTTGGAGAAAGCTTTAATAATCAAGAAAACAGTAAATTCCTTGAAAATTTAGGTTTTAACAAAGATCCGAGATATGAGGGTAATGTATCTGAATATTCTGGTGGAATGTTACTAAGTATTCTTGAATACTGGAAGAATGAAAAGGCGTCAGGAAAGAAAATTGTGGCTGTATTTGTTGCAGATCAATCCGGAAGTATGAGAGGAAAAATAAAAGCTTTGCAGGATTCACTAAAAAATGCAATGCAATATGTTGGAAAAAGTAATAAAGTTGGACTTATCAGCTATAATAGTGCAGTACATTTGAGATTACCTATAAAAGAATTTGACGTCGAGCAACAAGAGCATTATGTTGGTGCTGTTGACGAATTAAGCTCAGGCGGAGGAACTTCTACTAATAACGCTTTACTAGTTGCAATCAAAATCATTGAAGATGAAAAACTTGTTGATGATAATATTAAACCTATTATTATTTTGCTTAGTGATGGATACACTGAGAATGGATATAGCTTGGATTCCGTAAGTGAATTAATAACTGCTTTTAACATTCCTGTTTACACTATTGGGTATGATGCAAATGTTGAAGAATTGACTAAAATTGCAGATATTACTGGCGGAACATATATTGAATCTACTAGTAATGACATTGGTTATGTATTAAAGACTTTGTTTAATGCAGAAATATAAAATTAGAAATGGCAAGATTGGAAACTTATGTTTCCAATCTTGCTTTTTTAGTGCATTTGAAGTATAATATTATGCGGAAATTGTGAAGAAAACACTATTTTTATGAGAAAAGAAAGAAGGATAATAATGATAAATATTTATTCAGAAAAAGAAATAGAAAAAATTAGAGAAGCATCAAGAATAGTTGCGAAGGCACATGAAGAAATTGCAAAAAATTTAAAAGTTGGTATGACAACTAAAGATATTGATGATATTACTGAAAGAGTATTTAAGGAAAACGGTGCAAATCCTTCATGCAAAGGATATCCAAAAGGATATAGAAATGCATTTCCAGCAGCAAGTTGCATTTCTGTAAATGATGAAGTTATTCATGGAATACCTGGAAATAGAGTAATACAAGAAGGAGATCTTGTTTGTGTTGATTTAGTTGCTGATAAAAATGGATATTTTGGAGATGCAACAAGATGCTATGTTGTTGGAGAGGGAACAGAAGTTGCTAATAAATTAGTTGAGGTAGCAAAAAATAGCTTTTATGAAGGTATTAAGTATGCTAAAACTGGAAATAGAATATCAGACATATCACATGCAATCCAAGAGTATGTTGAAAAAAATGGTTTTTCAGTAGTTAGAGAATATCAAGGACATGGAATTGGAAGAGACATGCATGAAGATCCAGGTGTACCAAATTACGGAAAAAGTGGAAGAGGACCAAGGCTTGAAGCTGGTATGGTGCTTGCTGTTGAACCTATGATAAATGAAGGAACATATGATATTATAACTGAACCAGATGGATGGACAGTATTAACAAGAGACAGAAAATTATCAGCACATTATGAGAATACAATTGTAATAACAAAAAACGGTCCTGAAATTTTGACAACTCTTTAAAAAAATGTTGACATATAGCCGGTTTCGTTGTATACTTATTGAGTTAGAAAGTGGCTCTTTATGGGCCCTAACAAAGAAAGGTAGATAATAAATTGCGGAATACAAGTTGGAAGCATAGTTAACTCAACAAGTGGACGAGACAAAGGCATGTATTTAATTGTGATTGATGCGAATGATGAATATGTATATCTATGTGACGGAAATCTTAGAAAAATAGAAAATCCAAAGAAAAAGAAGATAAAACATGTTGAAGTTACAGAATTTTATTCTGAGGTTATTGCAGAAAAGGTGAAAAACAAAAAAAAGATTTCAAATCAAGATATTAAAAAAGCTCTAAAAGAAATTCTTAAAAAAGAAGTAGGAGGTTAATATGTCTAAAGAAGATATTATTGAAGTTGAAGGTACTGTTGTAGAGGCATTACCAAATACTGAATTTATAGTTGAACTAGAGAATGGTCATAGATTACATGCACACATATCTGGAAAACTAAGAATGAACTTTATAAGAATACTTCCTGGTGATAAGGTAAAATTGGAACTTTCACCATACGATTTAAATCGTGGAAGAATAACTTGGAGAGCAAAATAAAGTTTGCGCGGCACTTCCTTTTAAAGGAAGATAATTGTATAAAATATATAATACTGGCTTATGTTAGGAGGGAAAAAAATGAAAGTAAGACCATCAGCAAAGAAGATTTGCGACAAATGCAAAATCATCAAGAGAAAGGGCGTTGTAAGAGTAATATGCGAAAACCCAAAGCATAAACAACGTCAAGGCTAAATGATATTTAATTAGTTTATAAATATTAAGAAGGTGCGGCTGTCCTTGCTTAGGATTCTTCTTAGTATTTAGATAAATCAACTGCTTACGTCACTAAGCAAAAGTTATAGCAAAAACATTTATAGGTAAAAGATTTTATGGAGGTGTATTTTTTAAATGGCTCGTATTGCAGGAGTTGACTTACCAAGAGAAAAAAGAGTTGAAATCGGCTTAACATATATCTATGGTATAGGAAGAACAAAATCTAACGAAATTTTAAAAGAAGCTGGAATAAATCCAGATACTAGAGTTAAGGATTTAACAGAAGATGAAGTTATTAAAATAAGAGAAATTATTGATAAAGGCTACAAAGTAGAAGGCGATTTGAGAAGGGATACAGCATTAAACATTAAGAGATTAATGGAAATTAGATGCTACAGAGGAATAAGACATTCAAAGAACCTACCAGTTAGAGGACAAAGAACAAAAACTAATGCTAGAACAAGAAAAGGTCCAAGAAAATTAGTAGCTAATAAGAAGAAATAAGGAGGGTGAAATATAGTGGCTAAGGTACAAGCTAAAAAAGCAACAACAACTAGAAGAAGAAAAGAGCGTAAAAATATTGAAAAAGGTCAAGCTCATATTCACTCTAGTTTCAATAACACAATAGTTACAATTACAGACGTACAAGGAAATGTAATTTCTTGGGCAAGTTCTGGAGAAATGGGATTTAAAGGTTCAAGAAAGAGTACTCCTTATGCATCACAATTAACTGCTGAAACAGCAGCTAAAGCAGCTATGGAGCATGGCTTAAAATCAGTAGAAGTATTTGTAAAAGGTCCAGGTGCTGGTAGAGAAGCAGCAATTCGTGCTCTTCAAACAGCAGGACTTGAAATCAGTATGATAAAAGATGTTACTCCAATTCCTCACAATGGTTGTAGACCACCAAAGAGAAGAAGAGTATAATCGGGTATTTTGAGAGATTAATTTTAGAAAGGATGAATAAATAAATGGCAAGATATACAGGAGAGTCATGCCGTATTTGCCGTAGAGAAGGCGAAAAATTGTTTCTTAAAGGTTCAAGATGTTATACTGACAAGTGTGCTTTAACAAGAAGAGCATATGCGCCAGGACAACATGGACAAAAAAGAAAGAAACAATCTGAATATGGTGTGCAATTAAGAGAAAAACAAAAAGCTAAATCATTTTATGGTGTTTTAGAGTCACAATTTAGAAAATATTTTGAGGAGGCTGCTAGATCTAAAGAAGTTACAGGTACAAGATTGCTTCAAATTCTTGAAAGCAGATTAGATAATGTAGTTTATAGATTAGGTCTTGCAACTTCAAGATCACAAGCTAGACAACTAGTTAGACATGGTCATTTTGAAGTTAATGGAGTAAAAGTAAATATTCCATCATACTTAACAAAAGTTGGAGATGTAATTAAAGTTAGAGAATCAAGTGCAAATAGTGAAATATTTAAACAAATAGTTGAAGCTAATGAAAATGGTAGACCAGTTCCAACTTGGTTAGAATCTGATTTAGCTAATAAAACAGGAAAGATAGTAGCTCTTCCAACAAGAGAAGAAATAGACTTACCAGTTCAAGAGCATTTGATTGTTGAATTGTATTCTAAATAGAAATAATTAAAAAAATATAATATATTTAGGAGGTTAAAGAATGATAGAATTCGAAAAGCCAAGAATCGAATGTTTAAAGTTGGACAATGATAACATGTATGCAAAATTCGTATGCGAACCATTAGAGAGAGGTTACGGAATTACACTTGGTAATTCACTTCGTAGAATTTTGTTATCATCATTGCCTGGTGCTGCAATAACTAGTATCAAAATCGATGGAATACAACATGAATTCTCAACAATTCCAGGAATAGTTGAAGATGTTGTTGAAATAATACTTAATTTAAAAAATGTCAGATTAAAAATATTTGATAACGAAGAGAAAACATTAAGAATTGATGTTGATGGCGAGGGAGAAGTAACTGCTGGTGATATCAAAGGGGATGCAAATGTAGAAGTATTGAATCCTGACTTACATATAGCAACAATTTCTGAAGGTGGAAAATTGCATATGGAGCTTACTGCTAATCGTGGCAGAGGTTACAATCCATCAGTAAAAAATAAAAACCCAGATCAACCAATAGGAGTTATTGCAATTGATTCTATTTA
>ENA-ORSL01002634-ORSL01002634.1-human-gut-metagenome-genome-assembly--contig:-NODE-2634-length-12693-cov-3.078968_pt1 | contig 12693 bp, 9 predicted proteins | sample MGYA00242190_ERZ509157 | MGnify/ENA primary metagenome ERZ509157 (study PRJEB26280, sample SAMEA2338664) | human gut metagenome | biome: human gut; feature: human-associated habitat; material: faeces...
GACGAGATCAAGAAGCTGCCCTATCAGGAATTCGAATTCAGCGTACCGGTTACCGGAGCCATCACCTTCAAGATCATGTTCGAGGAAGGCGTTTTGCCGAAAGTCTGGCCGGAAGCGCGGACGCGCAAGAGCCGGAAAGTAAGCCCGGAAGAAGCGCCCATCCCGGAGAAAATCACAGTCGGGCTTCAGGCGGCATTGGAGCAGGCGGAGGCCGAGGGCCAGCCCGTGGCAGAGATCGCCGAAGCAGTCGCGCAGGGCGTGGAGATCACTGCCGAGCTGAATGGGCAAGAATTGACCATCACGGCCTTCGTAGACGCACCTGCAGTATACCAGAACGCGCCCAGCTTCGCCTATGTCATCGGTGACTACACAGTCAGCAAGACCGGAACGGTATCCGGCCCGGCAAATGAGGCGCTCATGGCAGCACTCAATGCGAAGGGGTTCATCGAAGCATAATTCAAAACAAACAAAAAGCGCTCATGCCGAAGTCATTCTTCCAGGCACGAGCGCTTTTCTTACGGTTGTAAAGTTTTTTGCTTTCGACCTTCCTGGTCGTGGGGGAGAAAGCCCCAACAGCGCGCTTCTGATTGTCCAGCTCCTTGCGTGCCTTCTTGCTGAGCTTTTCGCGGGAGATGAATTTCGCCATGAGGTTCACATCCTTTCAAGTATGGCGGTAAGGTAAGAAAAAGCCTGGCAAACATTTCTGCTTGCCAGGCGCGTGGTGGTCGCAACAGGACTCGAACCTGTGACCCCATCGATGTGAACGATGTGCTCTACCAACTGAGCCATGCGACCAAATTTGCTACCGATTTTTGTGCAACCTGCACATCCCATCAGTAAGGGGAGTTTTGCGGGGACTTGGAGGCGTGGAGTTTATGTAATCCGTACAGAATGGACTACCAACTGAGCCATGCGACCTTATCCGAACGATTCTGACAATCTCTCCTAATATGTTCGGGTTTTTAGGGGAGCCTTCCGTGGATTCGAGTGAACGGCTTGCCAGCAACCTGTTCACATCGACATCTCTCATTCGAGAGAAGGTACCAGTAGGTACTACCAACTGAGCCATGCGACCATGACTTGAACCAATTACAAGATATATAATATCACGGCTCATGGGGTTTGTCAATGCTTTTTTCTAAAAAATGCAAATAATGTGACTGGAAATACGGCAAGGGATGAAATGTACCTTTCGGATGGCGCACAGTGTTTGCATGGGTGCAAGCGGATGCACATTCATGCAAGTGGAGGTTATCCGCGCAGGAAGGGCAGGTGGCTGCCATGCGGCATGGCGGAGATCACACGGTAGAAGAAGCCATAGCGCGGGTCGGAGAGATCCCAGGCCAGCAATGCGCCGAAAAGAAACAAAAACAGACCGAGCAACGCAGTGCATATGATCAGCAAACGATGCTGACGCTCAGCATTTGCTCGCAATTCAGTCACTTGATTTTGCAAATAAAAAACGGTTTCCTCACGCTGCTTATCCATTGCGATCATATGCGCCAGCGCTTTATCGCATGGCGGAGCGCGGGGAGCGTGGGGGATATCGGCCAATTCGTCCAGGGAGCCGCCGACGGATCTAACCAGCTGCGCGACAGTGCAGAACTGCGGGGATTGATTTTGTCCGCTAAATAGGCGGGAAATGGTCGCTTCCGATACGCCGCTGCGCACAGACCATTCCTGGCTGGAAATGCCTGCGCTCCTTGATGCGGCGCAGATATGCGGCAATGTTTTCAGCGCTGGCGTAGTTGCTATCTATCATTTGGGGCTTTCCTTTCACGCATGCAAGGAAAATTGCAGCTATGCAAAGGCACGCACGGCAATGACGCTTGCGTTTCGTGGCGATCTGCTATTTGCTGGGGATGCTGTTGCGTATGATTCGCGGCTTGCGGGAGGAACTGATTCCGCTGATTTTAGGATTGTGCGGCGCGGCGCTGGGCGTGGCCGGCATGCACTTGATTCCAGATTTTCCGGCAAGGGATGTCATGAACGCCGCGGGCATTGGCATCGTCAGCGCCCTGGCCGCGCTAAAAATGCCGCGATCCAATCGCCTGACGCAGAGGCAAAAATGAATATAAAACGCTCCCGGCGCAAGCGCAATGCCTGACCGGGAGCGTATGCATGATGTTAGGAATCAGGAACGAATTTCTGCGCCGAATTTTTCGCGGCAAACCTTCATTACTTTCTTCATTATCGGGGCCAGATGATCTTCAGTCAGCGTCTGGTCAGGGGCGCGGAAGGTTAGCGAGAAGGCTGCGCTCTTCATACCCAGGCCTACCTGCACGCCGCGGAACACGTCAAACAGGCGGATATCCTCCAGCCATTCGCCCGCGGCATGACGGATCGCATCCATCACGGGGCCCAGCGGCTGCGCATCAGGCATGACCAGCGCGATATCGCGGCTGACGGCCTGCATGCGGGAGATGGGCTTTACCTGTCCCATGGGCTGGGCGCAGGCATACAGCGCCACCATGTCCACCTCGGCCAGCAGCGTGATTTCGGGCAGATCCATGGCCTGCGCGATATCGGGATGCACCTGACCCAGCGTAGCGATGACGGTTTCACCATGCATCAGCCGTGCGCTGCGGCCGGGATGATAATAGCAGTCGCCGCCGGGTACAACCGTAACGCTTACGCCCTCCTGCGCGCACAGCGCCTGCACCGCGCCGCGAATGGCGTAGAAATCCAGATCCTTGCCATACGCGCCGATGGACAGGGCGGGGGACTCGGTGATCAGCCCCTCCTCCGTGCGGCGGGTTGCATCAAAGAGCGTGCCGAACTCGTACAGCATGGCGCAGTCGTTGCCGCGGCTGTAGTTGCCGGCCAGGATGCGCAGCATATCGGGAGCCAGTGTGGTGCGCATGCAGGCGGTATCCTCGCCCAGCGGGTTGCGCAGCATCAGCGGCTGCATGCGGGGATCATCCGCCGGCAGACCCAGCGCGGCGATGGACTTGAGGCTGACGAAGGAGAAGGTCATCATTTCGTCATAGCCCAGGCCGCCCAGCACGCGGCGCACGCGCGCCTTATGCTGCATCAGCGGGTTCAGGCCGCCCTGCGTGCTTTCGCCGCGCAGGCGCGTGGAGGGAATGCGCTCATAGCCTACCATGCGCAGCCCTTCCTCGCACACATCGGCTTCGCCCTCCATATCCTGACGATAATCGGGCACGGTGACGCGCAGGGTATCGCCCTCGCGCTCCACGGTGAAGCACAGCTTGCGCAGGGCTGCTTCCATCTCCTCGCCCGTGATATCCACGCCCGTGCGGGCGGCGATGCGGCGGACGGAGCAGACGATGGTCTTAGGCGCCTCCAGATGCTCGTAGTAGTCGTAATGGCCGCCTACCACGTCGCCCGCGTCCAGCAGGTTCACCAGCTGACAGGCGCGCTCCAACGCGGTCATGATGGTCTTTTCGGATACGCCGCGCTCAAAGCGGCCGCTGGACTCAGTGCGGATGCCCATGCGGCGGGCGGAAATGCGCGTGACGGCGCGGTCGAAGGTGGCGCACTCAAGCATCACCTCACGGGTGCTGTCGGTGATTTCGCTTTCCTCGCCGCCCATGATGCCGGCCAGGCCCGTGGGGCCTTCCGCATCGCAGATCAGCAGATCAGCGCTGGTCAGGGCATGATCCTTGCCGTCCAGCGTGCGCAGCGTTTCGCCATCCTGGGCGGTGCGCACGATGATCTGGCGGCCGCGCACCTTGTCCAGATCAAAGGCGTGCATGGGATGGCCGGTTTCCAGCATCACATAGTTGGTGATATCTACAATGTTATTGATGGAACGCATGCCGGCGGCATGCAGCACCTGCCGCAGCCACATGGGCGAGGGCGCGACGCGCACGTTTTTGATCACGCGGGCGGCGTAGCGCGGGCAGCGGGTGAAATCCTCCACCGTCACCTGAACATGATCGGCGATATCGCCGCCGACGTCCTTGACCGTCACCTCGGGCAGCGTCAGCTTGGTGCCCAGCGCGGCAGAGGTTTCGCGCGCGATGCCCCAGGCGCACAGGCATTCGGGGCGGTTGGCCAGAATTTCAAAATCGGCCACATAATCGTCCAGGCCGAAGATCTTGCGCACATCGGTGCCCAGGGGATAATCCTCATGGAAAATCAGCAGGCCCGCGTCGCCTACGGAGGGGTACAGCTCCACCGGCACGCCGATTTCGGGGCCGGAGCAGAGCATGCCGCAGCTTTCTACGCCGCGCAGCTTGCCCTTTTTGATTTCGTGGCCGCCGGGCAGCTTGGCGCCGATCAGGGCTACGGGCACCAGAATGCCCTCGCGCACGTTGGGCGCGCCGCAGACAATCTGCAGCGGCTCGCCCTGGCCCACATCCACCGTGCACACGTGCAGATGGTCGCTGTTTTCATGATCACGGCAGGTCAGCACCCGGCCGACCACCACGTTCTGGCATTCCTCGCCCAGGTATTCAATGCCTTCCACGCCCGTGCCGTGCATGATCATGGTGCTTTCGTATTCGGCGGGCGATACGGGAATATCCGCGTACTGGCGGATCCAGTTCATCGAAATTTTCATGTCCGTTTCCCTCCCTTAGCGGAACTGGCGCAGGAAGCGCTCGTCGCCCTCATAGAGCAGGCGCATATCCTTGATGCCGTAGCGCAGCATGGTGATGCGCTCCAGGCCGATGCCAAAGGCAAAGCCGGTGTATTCGTTGGGATCGATGCCGCACATGGTCAGCACCTTGGGGTTGACCATGCCGCAGCCCAGCACCTCAATCCAGCCCGTGCCCTTGCACATGCGGCAGCCCTTGCCGCGGCAGGAGATGCAGGTCAGATCGACCTCAGCGCTCGGCTCGGTAAAGGGGAAGAAGGAGGGGCGGAAGCGCGTTTCGATATCATCGCCGTACAGGCGCTTGAACAGCGCGTCCAGCGTGCCCTTCAGATCGCCCATGTTCACGTCCTTATCGATCACCAGACCCTCGATCTGATGGAAAACGGGGCTGTGGGTAGCGTCCACCTCGTCGGCGCGGAACACGCGGCCGGGGCAGGCAATGCGGATGGGGGGCTTGCGGGACAGCATGGTACGCGCCTGCACGGGGGAGGTGTGCGTGCGCAGCACGATGTTATCATCCACATAGAAGGTATCCTGCGCGTCGCGCGCGGGATGGTTCTTGGGCAGGTTCAAAAGCTCAAAGTTGTAGTGATCCAGCTCGATTTCAGGGCCTTCCACCACATCAAAGCCCAGACCCGTCAGGGCCGAGAGCACCTCGTCCAGCACCAGCGAGGTAGGATGCGCCACGCCCAGGCGCGGCAGGTCGCGCGGCTCGGTCACGTCCAGCGCTTCGCGCTCCAGCTTGCGCTCACGTTCGCGGGCCTTGAGCGTGGTCAGGCGCTCGTCCAGCATGGCGCTGATTTTTTCGCGCCCGGCGTTGATCATCTGCCCGGCGGCAGGACGCTCCTCGGGGCTGAGCTGCCCCATGGAGCGCAGCAGCGCGGTCAGGCTGCCCTTTTTGCCCAGCACGCGCTGGCGAGCCTCCTCCAGCTGCTTTACATCGTCCAGACGCTGCAGCTCCTGCTCCAGCTCCGCACGGATGGACTCGATATTCTCTCTGATGCCCATACATACCCTCCAAAATAAAAAATCATCCCATGTAAAGCACATGGGACGCATGCAGGCGTGGTACCACCCAATTTCCGCAGGCAGGGATGCTGCCCGCGCTCTGATCCTGTAACGCGGATAGGACGGCGCGCCTTACTGAGCCTTCGGGCGCGCGGCTCCAAAGCGAATGCCCCGCCGCCGCGCGGACGCCTTTCAGCCGGTGAGCCGTCCTCTCTTTTGCACGGGGGAAACCGGGGGTTGTTCTTTATCGCAGCCTGTTTGCAGGTAGCACAAACGCGCAAGGCTATTTGGCCCGCGCGCCGTACTATACACTGCCGTGATAATGATGAGTAGAGATTTGTTGATTACGCCTTCGCGATCATCTTGGCAAGACGAGCCTTTTTACGGTTGGCCGCGTTCTTGTGGATGATGCCCTTAGCTACCGCTTTATCAATCGCGGAAGTCGTGGCGACATACTGCGTAGCGGCAGCATCAGCACCCTCGGTCATGGCCGCATTGAGCTTGCGGATAGACGTCTTGACGCCGCTCTTTACCATACGGTTACGCAGGTTCTTGGTTTCGCTCACCTTCACGCGCTTCTTGGCAGACTGAATGTTCGGCACTTCCTTCGCCTCCTGTAAGTCTTGGTGCCGGACGCTATGGACCAGCATCGAATATATTACCACAACAATCTGGTAAAAGCAAGTATTTTTTTCACCTTTTTGCGGGAAATATGCAATCTGGCCCGCGCCCCGCCCCAGGGACGCAGACGCGGGCCGGCAGGGTGTCAGCCGTTGCTTACCCGGCTGTCCCAATATTCCAGAATCTCGCCGCTGCGGGAATCCATGATCACCGACAGATAATCCACCATGCCCTCGTCATAGCCATGGCTGATATTGATATCCACGCGCCAGATGGTTTTGGCTGGATTAATGTTCTCATACCATTCCGCCGTTTCAAAGTAGAAATAGCACGGCAGGTTAGCAAGCTTCTCAAGCTTATCCCCCGTCTGTTCGACGGCGTAAGCCAGGGCGATTTCCTGCGCCTTTTTCTGCGGGATATCCTGCTTGGTCGGCAGGACAGCGTTGGCCTCGTGCGCCCACGATGCGGCTTCCGCCTTTTCCTCGACCGACCAGGTGTAGTACGGCCCGCGCAGGGCCTCCTCCTGCGCCATGCGCTTGCTGGCAGCCTCATACCGGCGATTGTAAGCGTAGTCTTCCGCGTTGCTGGAAATCACCCTTTCTTCATCCCCGCGCACGACAATCACATAAAACTCGGCCTCCTCATCGTCTCTGCAGAAGGTAAATCGCCACCAGGTCAGGCTGCCGTCGTTATCCGGGCAGATATCGCGGCACAGCTCCTGCCGGACGGTATAATCCTCCTGTCTGAATTGGCCATCGTCCACCGTAGCCTCCAGCGTCTGCCAGGCGGTATCCAGCGCGGCGAGGGCTTCGTCGTCCTCGGTATACGCCATAGGCTTGCCATAGTCGATATAGTAGCCGGGCTGCTTCATGTCCAAATCGTCCGGGCCGCTGCCGTTGGTATAGGAATTCTGAAAATCACGGAGGATTTCGCCCTGCTGATTGAAGGTAACGGCGCAGTTGCGTAGCCCGGTGCGGGCAACGTAATACACGTTCCACAGATGCGCATCGGGGGCGTCGGGCTCGTAATAGAAGCTGTAGCGGCGATAGACGAAATCCGCCTCCGTCATGCCGTAGCGCTCTTTTATGTGCGCGTCGGCAAAGGCGGTCGCCTGCTCCAGCGTCATATCGCCCTCGCCGGGCAGGATGTTGCGGGCGGGCAGATCGGCGTCAAAGCCGTAATCCAGGCGGATCTGCGTGGCTTTGGCCTTGATCTCCAGCGGCCATTCGTTGCTGTCGCCGTACTCATCCCACAGGGCGGTGATGCGGTTCATGAATTCATCGTACTTTTCCCGCATGCCGGGCTGAATCTCGGCAAAATGCTCGGGCACGATGCTGTCCATCAGCGCCTGCGCGGCGGTATCAAAGGCCAGATTTTCGATGGGAAGGAAGCCGTAATGCTTGCCTGCCCGCACCTGATAGAACTGCGCCAGACGGCTGAGCACCTCCACCTGCGTTCCCTTGGACAGCACCGTAACCACGCCCTTGTCCCGGTCGCAGGCGGCGTACAGGCTTACCTGCCCCGTGGCCGCGTCGGTTGTTACCGTGCCGGCGGGCAGGGTGGCGGGCGCGCCCGTCATTTCATCGGCGAAGGTCAGCGTGCACAGCGGGATCCAGGAGCCGTCCACGCCGGGGCTGTCCTTTGTTGCGCCCACGGTGATTTTGGCCCAGTAGATCAGCTTTGCCTCGGTCAGCGCCTTGGGCACGTTGTTGCCCGATAGGTGCAGCTCGGTCACGGTGACGGGCGTTCCGTTCAGGCAGGTGCCCTGCGGCCAGGTGTAATCGGTGGGGCCTTCGCTGAAATTGGCGGAGGGCGCGGCGGCGTTGCTTACATAGGCCGCGCGGGGCAGGGCGGCAAACAATGCGCGCTGCTCCTGGTTATCCTCCAGCATGGGATGAAGATAGTAGGGCGCGGCAAATTCCTGATCGGCGGAGGCCTCCTCGCCCGAGCAGGTGAGCAGCAGCCCTTCGCCCGTCGCGGCGGACAGGTAGGCGTGCCAGTAGCTGACGGCATAGCGGCCGCTGCCCTGCACGCGGATATCCGCCCGCACTACCGGCAGGGTGACGCTGCCAAAGGTGGCTGTGGTAAAGGCCACGCCCGCGCGCTCGGCGGAAGCATCCGCGGGGAAATCGCTGCCGCGCACAGCCTGAAGCAGCTGCAGCCCCTTTTCGTAGGCCTCGTCCTCGGTCATGGGCTGGCTGGGCGCTTCCATCAGCGCGGCCAGGCTGGGTACGTCCCTGCCATTGCCCGCAGCGGGCGGCTCGGCGGCGAAGGCCACGCTGAAAGCCAGCGCCATCACCAGCACCGGGCACAGCAGCAGCGCGCCCAAACGCCGCGCGCGGGTATCCATAATGGTAAGGATTCGGTTTTTCATGCCTCTTTTACCTCCATAGAAGCTGGTAGACAGCACCGTTCCCCGCGCACGCTGGCGGCGGATCACGGTGATGATGGTTTCGGAGTAGTACTGGCGGTCGTCCAGCGATGCGCCGCGCATCACCAGCTCGTCGCAGGACGCTTCACAAGCGTAATCGATTTCGCGGCGCGCCAGGTAGATCAGCGGATTATACCAGTGCAGGCTGACGCAAAGCAGCTCCAGCAGCTTTACATACAGATCCCCGCGCTGATAGTGCGTCAGCTCGTGCCGCAGCACCAGACGCAGTTCGCTCAGGTTCAGATGGTTCTCCGGCAGCAGAATGCAGGGACGGAAAATGCCTGCGATCATGGGACTGTCGACTGCCTGGCAAAGGTAGATGGGAATGGCGCGGCGCACGCCCATTTCATCGCGCAGCGCATCGTAGAGCGCCAGAATACGGCGGTCGCTTACCGGCTTTCGCCAGCGGCGCAGCATACGCAGATAGCGCGCGTGGTGGACCAGACTGCCCAGCAGCATCAGCGCAGCGCCCGTCAGGTAAACCATGCACAGCACCGTGCTCCATTGCAGGGTACGGGCAGGCTGAATTGCGCTGGACGCAGACACCGTGCTGCCTGTATAGACAGGCACGAAGTCCGCGGCGGCAGGCTGCGAGACTGGGGTAACAGGTGTGTCCGTTTGCCGCGGGGCGAACACGGGCACCTCCACGGCACGCGCCACAGGCGCGGGAGACAGGGTGACAGCCGGGCGCGGAGAGAACGGGCGGATGGGAATCAGCGCGCAGACCAGCACGGCCAGCCAGGCCAGGTACAGGCTGCGGGCGCTAACCCGGTTGCGCAGCATGGGCGTAAGCACCAATGCGCACAGTGTAACTGCAGATACTGTCAGCGCGAAGGCTAACAGGGTGGATAGCCAGGCGGTCATTTGCCCTCGCTCCTCTCTCTGGCCTTGCGCACAAAGTCGCTCAGCTCGTCCAGATCCTGATCGGACAGGCGGTCGCCCGCCAGCGCGGCGATCAGGCTGGATACGCTTTTGTGGTGGTAATGCTCCAGAAAATTCTCGGTTTCCATGCGCAGGTATTCGTCGCGGGAGATGATGGGGTAGAAGGCGCGCTCGCGGCCGCTTCCCTTTTCCACGCGCAGAAAGCCGCGCTCGGTCAGGCGCGCCAGCAGCGTCACCACCGTTTGCACCTTCCAATTGCGGCTGCGGCCAATCAGATCCATCAGCAGGCCGGTCGTCACCGGGGGCTGCTGATCCCATATGGTTTGCATCAGGTCAAATTCACTGTCGGGCAGGCGCTGGGCTTTCATTGGTTAATTCCTCCATGCATATAATAAGACACCGTGTCTTAATACAATACTACAACATGTCTTACTAAATGTCAAGCGGTTTTTGAGTGTTGTTACAATTCATACGATAAATTCCCCGTAAATTGCCGCCTAAATTATGGTTGCCCTTGACAAAGGGGAGGGGGTGTATCTATAATATATTGTTGGTATAGTTGGTATTGCTATGCCACCTGACAGTGTTCGATACACACTATAAAGGAGGATCCCCAAATGTCTTTCAAGTACACGATCGACGGTAACGGAGCGGTCAGCCACATCGCGTATGCGTTCAGCGATGTCGCCGCGATCTACCCCATCACGCCGTCCTCCACGATGGCGGAGTATGTGGACGAATGGTCTGCGCAGGGCCGCAAGAACCTGTTTGGCCAGACGGTTCACGTTGCCGAAATGCAGTCTGAAGCCGGCGCGGCCGGCGCCGTGCACGGCTCTCTGGCCGCGGGCGCGCTGACCACCACCTTCACCGCCTCCCAGGGCCTGCTGCTGATGATCCCCAACATGTACAAGATCTCCGGCGAGCTGCTGCCCGGCGTGTTCCATGTATCTGCCCGCGCCCTGGCCGCCCATGCCCTGTCCATCTTCGGCGATCATCAGGACGTCATGGCCTGCCGCCAGACCGGCTTTGCCATGCTGGCTTCTTCCTCCGTTCAGGAAGCGATGGATATGGCGCTGGTCGCCCATCTGTCCGCGCTGAAGGCCAGCGTGCCCTTCCTGCACTTCTTTGACGGCTTCCGTACCAGCCATGAAATCCAGAAAATCGACGCGATCGACTACGAAGACATCGCCAAGATCGTTCCCTGGGACAAGGTAAACGAGTTCCGTGCCCGCGCCCTGAACCCCGAACATCCCCATCAGGCCGGTACCGCCCAGAACCCCGATATCTACTTCCAGAACCGTGAGGCCGCCAACCGTCACTACCTGGCCACTCCCGAAATCGTTGAGGAGTGCATGAAGCAGGTAGAGTCCATCACCGGCCGCAAGTACAACCTGTTTGATTACGTGGGCGCGCCCGACGCTGAAGAAGTCGTCATCTGCATGGGCAGCGGCTGCGAAACCATCGACGAGGCCATCGAAGCCCTCAACGCGCAGGGCAAGAAGTACGGCTGCGTAAAGGTGCATCTGTTCCGCCCCTTCAGCGCCAAGCACTTCCTGGCCGCCATCCCCGCCACCTGCAAGAAGATCGCCGTGCTGGACCGCACCAAGGAGCCCGGCTCCCTGGGCGAACCGCTGTACCAGGATGTCTGCACCGTGCTGCGTGAAGCCGGCCGCGATGATATCAAGGTAGTGGGCGGCCGCTATGGTCTGGGCAGCAAGGAATTCACCCCCACCATGGTGAAGGCCGTGTACGAGAACCTGGAAGGCGAAATGAAGAATCATTTCACCGTGGGTATCAACGACGACCTGACCGGCACCTCCCTGAAGCTGGGCGAGCAGTTCAACTCCGCCCCCGCCGGCACCGTATCCTGCAAGTTCTATGGTCTGGGCTCTGACGGTACCGTCGGCGCCAACAAGAATTCCATCAAGATCATCGGCGACCACACCGATAAGTACGCGCAGGCCTATTTCGCCTACGACTCCAAGAAGTCCGGCGGCCTGACCGTCAGCCACCTGCGCTTTGGCGATACCCCCATCCGCAGCACCTACCAGATCGATGCGGCCGATTTCATCGCCTGCCACAACCAGGCTTATGTGACCGCTTACGACATGGTATCCTCCCTGCGTGACGGTGGCACCTTCCTGCTCAACTGCCAGTGGGACGAGAGCGAGCTGGATGCTCAGCTGCCCGCCACCATGAAGCAGCTGCTGGCTAAGAAGCACGCCAAGTTCTATATCATCAACGCCGTCAAGCTGGCCGCTCAGGTTGGCATGGGCAACCGCATCAACACCATCATGCAGGCCGCCTTCTTCAAGCTGGCCGATATCATCCCCTACGAAAAGGCCGATGAGTACATGAAGGCGTATGCCAAGAAGACCTACGGCAAGAAGGGCGACGCCGTCGTTCAGAAGAACTGGGACGCCATCGACATTGCCATCTCCGGCCTGAAGGAAGTCAAGGTTCCCGCCGAATGGGCCAACGCCACCACCGGCGCGCAGCCCGTTGTGGTTGAGTCCACCGAGTACTTCAAGAACATCGTAAAGCCCATCCTGAATCAGGAAGGCGATAAGCTGCCCGTGAGCGCCTTCACGCCCGACGGCATGGTTCCCACCGGCACCACCAAGTTTGAAAAGCGCGGCATCGCCGTCAAGGTTCCCGAATGGATTCCCGAGAACTGCGTACAGTGCGGCCAGTGCTCCCTGGTTTGCCCCCACGCCTGCATCCGTCCCATCCTGGTGAAGGAAGGCACCGAGGTGCCTGCTTCCTTCGTAACCAAGAAGGCCATCGGCAAGGAAGTGGCTGGCTACACCTACCGCATGCAGGTAAGCCCGCTGGATTGCACCGGCTGCGGCAACTGCGTGGAAGTGTGTCCCGCCAAGACCAAGGCCCTGGAAATGAAGCCCCTGTCCGCCGAATCCTCCGTGCAGGAAGCCAACTGGGAATTCGCCATGAAGCTGCCTGAGCCGGACATCGCCTTCAACAAGAACACTGTCAAGGGCAGCCAGTTCATGAAGCCCCTGTTCGAGTTCTCCGGCGCCTGCGCCGGCTGCGGCGAGACGCCTTATGTCAAGCTCGTTACCCAGCTGTTCGGCGATCGTATGATGGTTGCCAATGCCACGGGCTGCTCCTCCATCTACGGTGGTTCCGCGCCTACCTGCCCCTATACCGTGAACCAGGAAGGCCATGG
>ENA-ORSL01002641-ORSL01002641.1-human-gut-metagenome-genome-assembly--contig:-NODE-2641-length-12679-cov-5.021705_pt1 | contig 12679 bp, 10 predicted proteins | sample MGYA00242190_ERZ509157 | MGnify/ENA primary metagenome ERZ509157 (study PRJEB26280, sample SAMEA2338664) | human gut metagenome | biome: human gut; feature: human-associated habitat; material: faeces...
TGCACCCAGTCGGCCGTCATGCCATCGGTCGAAGCTACGGCACGCAGCGCCACGCAGCTCTCGTACGTGCGCTCATCGCCCATTACGCCGACGCTCTTCACGGGCAGCAGAATCGCTCCCGCCTGCCATACCTGGTCGTAAAGTCCCCACTCGCGCAGGGCATCGATATAGATTTTATCCACATTTTGCAGAATTTCCACCTTCTCCGGGGTAATATCGCCCAGAATACGGATCGCAAGGCCCGGACCGGGGAACGGATGCCGCCCCAACAGCTGCGGATCGATGCCGAGGGACTTACCCACGCGGCGCACCTCGTCCTTAAAGAGCAGGCGCAGCGGCTCGACGATTTTCAGTTGCATCTCTTCGGGCAGGCCGCCGACGTTGTGGTGCGACTTGATCATCGCGGCAGGTCCCTTGACCGATGCCGAAGCGGACTCCACCACGTCGGGATAGATCGTACCCTGCGCCAGCCACTTTACGTTCTCGATCTGCTTGGCCTCGGCATTGAACACCTCCACGAAATCGCGGCCGATGATCTTGCGCTTCTTCTCGGGATCGGTCACTCCGGCCAGGTCGCCCAAAAACCGGTCGTGGGCCTTGACACCCTTGACATTCAAACCCATCCCCTTGTACGATTCGAGCACGCTGTCGAACTCGTTCTTGCGCAGAAGCCCCGAATCCACGAAGATACAATAAAGGTTTTTGCCGATCGCCCGGTGCAGCAGCACGGCAGCCACCGACGAATCGACACCGCCGGAAAGACCGAGCACTACACGGTCGTCGCCCAACTTCTCACGCAATTCCCGGACGGTCGTTTCGACGAAACTCTCCGGCGTCCAGTCCTGTTTGCAGCCGCAAATGCCGACCACGAAATTCCGAAGCAGCGTAATGCCGTCCGTCGAATGATACACCTCCGGATGGAACTGAATACCCCAACTCCGCTCTCCCTCAATACGGAAGGCGGCATAGCGCACGTCCTCCGTGCTGGCGATCACCCGGTAGGTGTCGGGAACCGAGGTAATCGTATCTCCGTGCGACATCCACACCTGCGTAGGCGACGGAACTCCCTGCATCAGCGGATCGGACGGCTCGACGACCGTAAGCATCGCACGTCCGTACTCCCGGCTGGGAGCCGACTGCACTTCGCCGCCGTAGAAATGAGCCAGGTATTGTGCGCCGTAGCAGACGCCCAGCAACGGCAGACGACCTTTGATCGCCGTCAGATCGGGCTTCGGGGCTTTCTCGTCCCGTACGGAAAAGGGACTTCCCGAAAGAATGACGCCCCGCACCGAAGCATCCAGTTCAGGGATCTTGTTGAAAGGGTGGATCTCGCAATAGACGTTGAGTTCACGCACGCGGCGTGCGATCAACTGCGTGTACTGCGATCCGAAATCCAGAATGACTATTTTTTCCTGCATCTATCCTAATTTGGTTTTATTTTCTTCACTCGCATTTTCCGAATTATCCTTTTTCATACGGTACAGATTCACGGCGATACGGACGACGAAAAAATAGAAAAGCGCCGATGCCAACACCAGATGGCGCATCCATGCGTACCGACAGCCCGTAAACCACCAGATCGCCAAAAGCGTCAGAACAACGAACACCGCCGCCCAATCGTATCGGGTCGTTCGCAACCGATTTCTTCGGAAATTCGACATAGCGGGTCAGGAGTTTAGCGCTCGCTGCTGTAATTCGGCGCCTCGCTCGTGATGGCAACATCGTGGGGATGGCTCTCCTGCATACCTGACGAGGTGATGCGGATGAATTGAGCCTGCTTGAGCGCCTCGATGTCCCGCGCACCGCAGTAACCCATACCGGCGCGAATACCGCCGACCAACTGGAAAACCGTTTCCGAAAGCATTCCCTTGAAGGGCACACGGGCCACGATACCTTCCGGGACCAGTTTATTGATATTCACATCGCCCTTCTGGAAGTAGCGGTCGGCCGAACCGGCTTTCATAGCGTCCAACGACCCCATGCCGCGATAGCTCTTGAACTTGCGGCCGTTGTAAATGATCGTTTCGCCCGGAGCCTCCTCCGTACCGGCGAACATCGAACCGATCATCACGCAGTCGCCGCCTGCGGCAAGCGCCTTGACGATATCGCCCGAATAACGCAAACCGCCGTCGGCAATGACCGGAATGCCGTACTTGCGGGCTACGGACGCAGCGCCGTAAATAGCCGACAACTGCGGCACGCCCACGCCCGCAATGACGCGGGTCGTACAGATCGAACCGGGGCCGATACCCACCTTCACGCCGTCGGCACCGTTGGAAATCAGGAACTCGGCGGCTTCGGCCGTGGCGATATTGCCTACGACCACCTCCAGATCCGGATAAACCGCCTTGATCTTGTGCAGCGTATTCTTCACATTGACCGAATGGCCATGGGCCGTATCGAGCACGACGGCATCGACATCCTCATCGACGAGCGCCTTCACGCGATCCATCACGTCGGGTGTGATGCCGACCCCCGCCGCAACGCGCAGACGGCCTTTCGCATCCTTACAGGCGTTGGGATGGTCCTGCACTTTCGTAATATCCTTATAGGTAATCAATCCGACGAGCTTGCCGTCGGCATCGACTACGGGCAACTTCTCGATTTTGTTGCGCAGCAGAATGTCGGCCGCACGCTGCAAGTCGGAGTTGTGAGTGGTCACCAGCCCCTCCTTGGTCATCACCTCGTCGATCTTGCGGTTCATATCGCGCTGGAACCGCAAATCGCGGTTGGTCACGATGCCGATCAAATGCTGATCCGGAGCCACGACGGGAATACCGCCGATCTTGTTCTCCTTCATCAATGCCAGCGCATCGCCTACGGTATCGTCCTTGGAAATAGTGATCGGGTCGTAGATCATACCGTTTTCGGCACGCTTCACCTTCCGCACGTGAGCCGCTTGCTCGGCAATCGACATATTCTTGTGAATTACGCCGATACCGCCTTCGCGGGCCAGGGCGATAGCCAGAGGCGCCTCGGTCACCGTATCCATGGCGGCCGATACGATCGGGATGTTGAGTTGGATGTTTCGGGAAAAACGGGTCACTACGCTGACCTCACGCGGCAACACTTCGGAGTATGCGGGCACCAAAAGCACATCGTCGAACGTAAGTCCTTCGGGTTGCACCTTCTCATTGATAAAAGACATAGGAGTGAGATTTTGTTGCCTGCAAAAGTAATCATAATTTTTGGATTATTTTTCGTACACGCCCCGAATTTCCAAAAAATCGGCTCCACAGCAAGAAAAACATCCTTACAGCAGGGCGACCGTTTCAAAATCACGGGCATCAAGCCACCACGACGCTGCCGAAGCGTATTGTTTGCCTCTGGGGAGCGAGGTCTCGGCATCCAAGTATCACCTTTTTCAAAAAACGATTCCCGTATGAAATTTTATTACAATTCTATCGTTTAATTAATATAGTGCGCTTGATTTTAAGTTTTTACTTCATAAAAATATAGGCGGCGCATCGGCAAACTATCGTCCTGCAAGCCGAATCACCGAAAAGATACATGATACGTTAGACACTCTTCTATCATGAAAAGAATTCTGCTTTTTATTACGGCAACGCTTTTGCTCGCCTCCGGAACCTCCTGCTCGGACGACAATACCAATTTCGATCCGATCGGTGACGAACTGGGAATTCCTTATAAAGATGGTCACGATGTCTATGGCGTGGAAGTTTGGGAAGAAACATCAGTAATTCTTACAAACTATTATTCCTTAATTGAAGAAATCATTCAAGAAAAAACAGCAAAAATCCAATCAATCTGGTGGCTTTCTCCTGCCAAAGAAAAGTGTAATGTCCGTTGGAACTGTTCGGCTCCTATTATGGGGAAAACAGATCATTCATCCTCATATATAATCAATCCCGATTACAATATGAATTCATCGCAAATTACGATTGACTTAACAGATGTAACGGACAATTTTACCGTCGAAGCAATTGTTTCCATTGGGAATCTATCCATACGTCGATTCCAAACTATCCCAATTGTGACAAATGAGATTCGATGCGATGCATTTTATTACACCTTCGGGACACCACTCATGCAATTAGAAAATAATATAGACAATGAAAATACACTCAACTCTGATATATTAAAGGCGACCTATTATGCAAGAACTCGTCCGGTCAATTTTCTCGGATTTACGAATTTACCGGGACAAAGATTAGAAAAATTATACTGCACGGCCACAATTGCAGATCCGAATCCTCTACATGATTTACAATATGCGTGCAAGATATGTTTATCTCCTGAAGAACCGGAATTTGAATTACAAAGCGGATCGGAGAATGTATATCGCGTTCTGAATCCCCAACAGTGGGAAATCAACGGTTTGCTCTGCACACTCGAAAATACGACCTGGCAACAGTTAGGTGCTTCAGAAAATACGGACGATACAGAATTTGCATGTTTAACTATCAAGAAACTATAAAAAGAGAGGAAAATATGAACTGCACCCCAAAAGTTGGACATAACTTTTGGGGTGTTTTATGAAGTACAGTTATGAGGAGAAATTAACAGCAGTTTTGTCTGTTGTCAGAGGGCAACATTCCGTATCGTCCGCCTCCAAGCATTTTGGAATAAGCTATACGCCTTTGTCGCGTTGGATTGCGCGTTATAAAGAGTTCGGCGAAGCAGGTCTTCGTATACGGCAATATACTTACAGCGGCGATTTTAAGTTGTCAGCTATCAGGCACATGCACGAGAATCACTTATCTTTAACGGAAACAACGGCAAAGTTCGGTATTTACAATGAGAGTACGCTGAGCAAATGGGAGCGTATCTATTATGAAGAAGGTGAATCCGGTCTTTACCGTGATAATCGGGGTAAGATGAGAACCAAACCTAATAAACAGGAACTACAACCACAGGAAGAAAATGACTTGCGAGTCGAAAACCAACGTCTTCGCGCCGAGGTTGCTTACTTAAAAAAATTGAGGGTCTTAGTCGAGGAACGCATCGTCCGCGAGAACGGGAACGGGCAAAAGCCATCGAAGAACTAAGACCGGAACATACCCTTCCCACGCTATTGGAAGTTACGGGGATGGCGCGTAGTACGTTCTATTATCATCTGAAGCAGTTAAAGTTCCCCGATAAATACAAACAAGAGAAAAACGAGATTGTAAGTATATACCACGATCATAAGGGACGTTATGGTTACCGCCGTATCACAGTAGAGATGCACAATCGCGGATATTCTATAAACCATAAAACGGTACTGAGGTTAATGAACGAATGTGGAGTTAAATGCCAGGTGCGCCTAAAAAAATATCGTTCATACAAAGGAGAGGTTGGTGCCGTGGTGCCCGACTTGCTGAAACGTAATTTTATGGCGGAACGTCCTAATCAAAAGTGGGTTACAGACCTTACTGAATTTTCTCTGTTCGGCAAGAAGCTTTATCTGTCGCCTATTATGGACTTATATAACAGGGAAATAATAAGTTATAATATAGCTGAACATCCGACCTTTTACCAAACAATGAAAATGCTTGAAGATGCCATAAAGGATCTGCCCGATGCTCCGGAACTTATACTTCACTCGGATCAGGGTTGGCAGTACCAGATGAAACGCTATCAATATCGGCTGCGTGAAAAAGGTATTAGTCAGAGCATGTCTCGTAAGGGAAACTGTTTGGATAATGCGGTTATGGAAAACTTTTTCGGACTGTTAAAATCAGAATTATTATATTTGCAGAAGTTCGAGTCTGTCGATCATTTCCGCAAGGAACTGGAGGAATACATAAATTACTACAATAACAAGCGAATAAAGACCGCTTTAAACAACATGAGCCCGGTACAATACCGAACTCATGCTATCTGAATTATTAATCAGTCCAAACTTTGGGGTGCACATCAATAATTTTCCTCTCTTTTCAGTGAATATCGTTATAGTTTGATACCTAAAGGGTAAAATTTACCAAATTGATTTTCTGCAAAAGGTTCATCTGTATTGATAAAAATATGATTAGTGGGTAAGGTTTGAATCCGAGAATCTTTAGGGCCGCCTTGTGGAAGATTATGGAGACGGATAACCGTGTATAGATTACCTAAAGTTGATAATTCAATATATGTAGTATTATCCTTTTTCAATACAATTCCATTCGCAGACAAATTACCTGCTAATGCGGGTCCTTTACAGGTGATTCCTTCTTGATTTAATATAATGTTTTTATCTTTCACTGTAACGGTATCGAACTCTCCATTGAGAGCTTTCACAGTCCCCGAAGCCGTAACGGTATTAACCTCCAAGTCATCCGGTATATCCATGGGGAAATCGCCCTCGATCTTTGAAGCGGTCAGGGTTCCCTTCGTCGTGATATTGCCTGTGGCGACGATGGTCCCCGCATCGATCCGACTCTTGACATTCAACGTATCGGTTTCCAAGCTATTTGCTCTCATATTTACGACATCGAGCGCTCCATTGCCGATATGGATGCGATCTTTTCCAGTCGTACTGTATGAGTTGACAGCATCGTACCATACAATTAGGAACTGTCCGCTCGATGCGAACTCTTGCACTATGGCCGACTGGCGTTTGACATCGCTGCGATTACCGAACTGGGCGATCCAGTCGCCCGGCTGGGGCTCGCCGGTTCCTTCGGAATCAGTACTCGAAAACTCGATCCAATCTTCTCCCGCAGCTGTTACCAGTTTCCAATATTGACGAATCGTACTTCCAGTTGCCGGATTTTTCTGCACAAAAAAGAATTGATCGTCTTCTGCGAATTCGTTATTGCCACATGGAAATTCCAAATCGGCATGCCAAATATTATCCTGGGCTTGCGGCGTATAGAGTGTCGGTGAAGAGGAAAACTCGACCTTCGCATTCCGGAAATATACAATGGCTCCGGCGGTATTATTATATATCTGAAAATTCCGCATACCGGTCGGTGTCAAAACCGTCGATATCCGAATCCATCGCCCCACTTGATATTCCGCAAGCTCGACGATACTTTTCGTTTCATCCGCAGCTCCCAGGCGAATCTGCGCCGGAGCCTCGGCGAAGACATCGACCGAAGTCGCCATCGGCCGTCCCTGGGAACAAAGCGGGGCATCTTCGAAATAGTCGAGCCAGACCCCTGCCGATGATCCGGCACCTACGGTTTTCATACACGATTTACCGTGAAAATTTCCGAACGAAAGGTTGCTGCCGTTCGTCGTTTTCCAATTGGCAGCCGATGCCAGCGAAGTGTCCGCACCCGGCTTCATCGCTGCGATTTTGTTTCCCTTTACCTGTTCCGCAGCGACGATCCGGGCGGATGCCGAAGAAAAAATCACGCGGTCGCTCATCATAGTACTGAATGTTCCGGGACGGGATGCCTGTTCGGAACGGTCGGCAGACAACGCCCTTGCACTTGCGTTCTCCAGTCTGGACGGATTTTCCGTCGCATCGATCTGTTTTTCCATAAACGATACAGGTTTAATTATTTATTTACTCGGGTCGGCAGCGGGAATCTTCGCCAGAAGATACCCTTCCGCCATTCATTCTCAATCGATCTTCACCTGCGGTCAAAACCCGAATCGGCCTGTCTGCCGGGATTTCGGCCTCATTCTTTTATAAAGACAGCAAATAATATTGCATTCCAAACGAAACGTGTGCTATTTTCGAAGATCGGGACAAATCCGTTCCCGTCCCTTTCCCGAACCTTCGAGATCGGCAATCCCCGTAATGGATCCGGCACTCTCACCCCGCCGCCGACATATCGCCGTACATACAGCGGTGAAAGCCACAATACGGTCTCGCGCCGTCCATCCGGCACGAAAGCCTATTCCCCTCAAGCATCGAACAGGACATAACGAAAAAATATCGGAAGCTCCGCCGGGAACTTCCGATACACATAAAAGAGGATATAAAAACCCGTATTTCTAATATTGCTCCGACTCATTCGGGAAATCGCCCGATTTGACGTCCTCAACATAAGACGTGACCGCACCGGTCATCACCTCGTGCAAATCGGCATAACGGCGCAGGAAACGCGGCGAGAAACCCTTATTGATCCCCAGCATATCGTGAATCACGAGCACCTGTCCGTCCACACCGCCCCCGGCCCCGATACCGATGATCGGAATCCGCAGTTCGGAGGCGACCCGGGTCCCCAGCGCCGCAGGAATCTTCTCGAGCACGATGGCGAAACATCCCGCGTCTTCGAGCAGATGAGCGTCCCGCACCAGCTTCTCGGCCTCCTCCTCGTCTTTGGCCCGCACGTTATAGGTACCGAACTTATGAATCGACTGTGGCGTCAGGCCCAGATGCCCCATCACGGGGATTCCCGCCGAAAGGATACGGTTCACCGATTCGAGGATCTCCTCGCCGCCTTCGATCTTCACCGCATCGGCCTCGGTCTCCTTCATGATGCGGACGGCCGACTCGAGCGCCACTTTCGAATTTCCCTGGTACGTACCGAACGGCAGATCGACCACCACCAGCGCACGGCGCACGGCGCGTGCGACCGAGCGGGCATGGTAAATCATCATATCGAGCGTAATGGGCACCGTCGTTTCGTAACCCGCCATCACGTTGGCCGCCGAGTCGCCCACCAGAATCACATCGACCCCCGCCGCATCCACGATGCGGGCCATCGAATAATCGTACGAAGTCAGCATGGCGATCTTCTCCCGGCGCTGCTTCATCTCCCACAGACGATACGTCGTGACCGCCCTCACTGTACTCTCTACTGACATAGCATTATATATTTTCAATTTTCGAATCGGGAACCCTCCGGGTATTCCTCCTTTTCCCACCGGTAACCCGGGGCAAATTTAGCGTTTTGGCCGGACTTGCCAAAAAAAGTTCCACAAAACGACTCCTCCGGCCACCGAAACGTTCACCGAATGTTTGGTTCCGGCCTGCGGAATCTCGATCGCCCCGTCTGCCGCATCCACGACCTCCTGCGCCACGCCGTCCACCTCGTTGCCGAACACCAGGGCGTATTTCTGCCCCGGTCGAGGCCGGAATTCATCCAGCATGACGGCTCCTTCGACCTGCTCCACGACGTAAATGAGATACCCCTGCGCACGCAGCGCAGCGATGCAGTCGGTCGTCGCGGCGAAATAGTCCCACGCAACGGTCAGCTCGGCTCCGAGCGCCGTCTTGTGGATCTCCCGGTTGGGCGGGGTGGCGGTGATGCCGCACAAGGCGATACGTTCGACGGCAAAGGCGTCCGCCGTGCGGAAAAAGGCCCCGACGTTCTGCATCGAGCGTACGTTGTCCAGCACGACCGCCACCGGCATTTTCTCCATACGGGCGAACTCCCCGGCAGAGGGACGCCCCAGCTCTTCGTTGGTAATCTTTCTCATCGTTACAACTTCCCTGTTTTCACGGCAAAAGTAAGCAAATCCGAATATTTTAGCTAACTTTGGCGACCTAAATACACGCAAAAGCGTCCCGTTCCGCAGACGGCTCCGCCCGGCGGACCGGCAACCGGACGGAACGCGCGACAAACGACTACGATCGCCTATGAAGCAAATCGCACTTATCCTGACACTTCTGCTGGCTGCCGCCGGCGCCTCGGCCCAGGAGGTTTTCATCGGAGCCGACTTCGACACCCGGTTCGACAACCGCGAACACTCGGACTGCAACATCGACGATTCGCACACGTTCTTCAGTATGCGCCTGACCCCGAAAGCGGGTGTTATCTGGTCCGAAAAGAACCGGCTGGTGGTAGCCGTCGATCTGTTGCAAGACTTCGGCGACAAGGAACACAAGTTCTTGAGTAAAGTGGACCCCCAGATCTACTACCAGTTCAACTCGAAGACGGCACAGGCCGTAGCCGGTATTTTCCCGCGCTCCCTGCTGCTGGCCCGATACGATCCGTTCTTCCTGGGCAGTGCCTACTCGTTCTATAATAATCGCATCCAGGGCCTGGCCGCCCACTATAAATCCCAAACGGGCTCCTTCATCGAGTTCGCCATCGACTGGGAGGGAATGCGCTCGTACCAGACGCGCGAGAAGTTCCGCATCCTCTCGGGCGGCGAATACAAGGGACGCCATTGGTACGGCGGCTATGTCATGACCCTGCTCCACTACGCCAAAACCGACAATACGGAGTTGGACGAAGGGGTCGTGGACCACATCCTGCTCAATCCCTACGTCGGCTACCGCTACGAAGGAGCCTACACCTTCGATGCCCGGCTGGGTTACCTGCAAAGCCTGCAGCGCGACCGCCGCACCGAAGAGGGCTGGAAAGCGCCCAAAGGCGGGCGCCTCGCCCTGTCGGTAAGCCGCTGGGGTGTCTGTCTGCTCAACGAACTCTACGTCGGCGAGAACATGCTCCCCTTCTGGGACATCTATGGCACCGGACTCTATGCCAGCGGCCCCTTTTACGCAACCCCCAAGAAGATCTACAACCAGACGGCCGTCACCTACAACCGCCGCTTCTTCAACAACACGGTGGGCGTTTCGGCCGGATTCTATTTCCATTACGACGGCGTGGGCCTGGGCCTGCAACAGATCCTGAAAGTATCGGTCAATCTGCAAAAAACCGTTTACCGTCCCAAAAAATAGACGCAAAGGCGGAAAAAAGTTGTAATTTTGTGAAAAATATACCTGCTATGGCAATCGCAACCAACGACACCAATACCAAGGAGAAAGCCGCGAACTTTCTCGAAGAGATCATTCAGGAGTCTATCGCCAAGGGCGACACGCGCGTACAGACCCGTTTCCCGCCCGAACCCAACGGCTACCTGCATATCGGCCACGCCAAGAGCATCTGCATCAACTTCGGCCTGGCCAAGAAATACGGCGGCAAGTGCAACCTGCGTTTCGACGACACCAACCCGGTGAAGGAGGACGTGGAGTACGTGGATTCGATCAAGCGCGACATCCGGTGGCTGGGTTTCGACTGGGCGTTGGAACGCTATGCGTCGGACTATTTCGACCAACTCTACGACTGGGCCGTCGTCCTGATCAAGAAAGGCTTGGCCTATGTCGATGACCAGACGCAGGAAGAGATCCGCCTCACGCGCGGCACGGTATCCGAGCCCGGCAAGGAGTCGCCCTGGCGCAACCGCTCGGTCGAGGAAAACCTCGACCTGTTCGAGCGGATGAAAAAGGGCGAGTTCGCCGACGGCGAGAAGGTGTTGCGAGCCAAAATCGACATGGCGCACCCGAACATGCTGTTCCGCGACCCGATCATGTACCGCATCCTGCACGCCGAGCATCACCGCACGGGTAACAAATGGTGCATCTATCCGATGTACGACTATGCGCATGGCCAGTGCGATTCAATCGAACGGATCACCCACTCGATCTGCACCCTCGAATTCGACGTGCACCGTCCGCTCTACGACTGGTTCATCCAAGCGCTCGACATCTACCCCTCGCACCAGTACGAATTCGCCCGTCTGAACCTCACCTATACGATGATGTCCAAGCGCCGTCTTCTGAAACTCGTGCAGGAGGGCGCCGTGATGGGCTGGGACGATCCCCGCATGCCGACCATCTGCGCCCTGCGCCGCAAGGGTTATACGCCGGCTTCGGTGCGCAACTTCGCCGAAATGGTCGGCGTAGCCAAGCGCGACAACGTGATCGACCTGGGCAAGCTGGAGTTCTGCGTGCGCGAAGACCTGAACAAGGTCGCCGAACGCCGCATGGCGGTACTCAACCCGCTGAAAGTCGTCATCACCAACTACCCCGAAGGCAAAACCGAGCTTTTCACGGCGATCAATAATCCCGAAGACGAAAACGCCGGCACGCGCCAGGTGCCTTTCTCGCGCGAGATCTATATCGAACGCGACGACTTCATGGAGGTCCCGCCCAAGAAATACTACCGCCTGAGTCCCGGTACGGAGGTGCGCCTGCGCTACTCCTACCTGATCCGATGCGAAGAGGTCGTCAAGGATGCAGAAGGCAACATCACGGAGCTTCGCTGCACGTACGACCCGGAGTCGGGCAACGGTTCGTCGAGCGACGGCCGCCGCGTGAAAGGCGTGATCCACTGGGTATCGGCGGCCGATGCGGTCGAAGCCGCAGAGCGTGCCGAGGTTCCCCGGCTCGATGCCGTCGCCGAGCGCGAGAAACGGGATGTACTCGCGCGAGTGGTCGGTCGAGGGCGTGCCGGGGTCGCAGCCGTGGTCGGCCGTGATCATCAGCACGTCGCCGGGGGCGAGCGCGCCGGTGATCTCCGGCAGGCGCATGTCGAAATACGAGAGCGCCGCCGCGTAGCCGTCCACATCGTTGCGGTGGCCGTACAGCATGTCGAAGTCGACGAGGTTCACAAAGCACAGGCCCGTGAAGTCCTCCGCCATCGCGCGCAGCAGCGCGTCGACGCCGTCGGCGTTGTTCTTCGTGCGCACGGCCTTTGTGATGCCGCGCCCGTCGAAAATGTCGGCGATCTTGCCGACCGAATACACCGTTTTCCCGGCGGCCTGCAGCCGGTCGAGCATCGTCTCGCCGCCTTTGTACCGCTCGAGCCACTTGTAGCCGGTTGGACGGCTGATGCCGTATTTGCGGCACAGCGCGCTCAGGCTTTCTTCTCCCATCGTGGCCCGCGCCACAAATTCGCTTCTTTGATTGTCCACAGTTTTTCTCTCCCACGGCATTGAAACACTTCCCTTTTCCTGTATTCCTCTGCCTTTATTTTACTCGAAACTGTAAACAATCTCCCCGTACATTCTGTAAACTATCTTACCGGTCTATACAGCCTACATCGCTCCGGCAAAATGCACCCGTTTT
>ENA-ORSL01002642-ORSL01002642.1-human-gut-metagenome-genome-assembly--contig:-NODE-2642-length-12674-cov-8.496315_pt1 | contig 12674 bp, 9 predicted proteins | sample MGYA00242190_ERZ509157 | MGnify/ENA primary metagenome ERZ509157 (study PRJEB26280, sample SAMEA2338664) | human gut metagenome | biome: human gut; feature: human-associated habitat; material: faeces...
TTGTTGGGTGGCTTATGCCCTTGGTGGTACGGTAGAAAATAGTTACTGGCCGAAGGATGATGGAAAAAAATACGACCCATTTCCGCTTGCATCTGTAGGAGGAGCAAGCAATCAAGAGCAAGGCACTGCTGTTTCCGATTTCACCTCTGCGGATGTTCTTACTGGTCTGCAGACGAATGCCAGCACGGGCATTACATGGGTCGCTGGCGTCAAACATCCGACCTTTGTTTGGGATATTTATAACATTCCTGCAGATTATACTGCTGTCGATGCAGCACTTACAAAAGTCAATGGCTTAAATAAATCTGAGTACAAGAACTTCTCTGTAGTAGAGGATGCTGTCAAGTTGGTAGATCGTACCAAGAGTAAGGCACAGCAGGAGGAGGTTGATGCTATGGCAAAGGCGATTGAAGATGCCCTTGCCGCTTTAGAAAAGAAACCGGCATCTTCCGGCAGTTCTTATGTTCCGGTACAGAAGCCGGAGATTATAACCGGCGAGGGCGGCAAGACCGATCTTACGGATCATGGCAGTACCTTGGTGATCACACCGGACGCAGGAATGCAGATTGAGAAAGTGCTGGTCAACGGCGCGGAAGTTAAGGTTTCTGATCATAAGGTCAAAGGGCTTAAGACCGGAGATAAGGTGGAGGTCACTTTCTCCAGGATTCCACCGACAAAAGCGCAAATCGATAAAGCAATCAAAACAAGTGCCGGCAATCTGAAGCTGACTGTCAGAACCAGCAAAACACCTAAGAAAAATATCAAAGCACTTGTGCGGCAGGACGCAGCAATTAAGAACCTGCTGCAGGAAGTGAAAGAAGCCGGATATACCGTAAAATACAAGTTTTACAGATCAGAATCGAAAAAATCCGGCTATGCCGCAAGACTTACAAAAACAACCGGTGTTTATCTCAACACCGAAGGACAGGCAAACGCGAAATACTATTATAAAGCGAAGCTGCAGATTCTTGATCGGGAGGGCAAAACGATTGCCGAAACCTCACTCAAACAATGCCGTTTCGGTGTAAGAATCTGGACAAAGGGACAAAAGTGAGTATAACGAAAACAGCAATTTCTATGCGCACATGGCACTCAGAAATGGGTGCCATGTGCAAGGTGCTTTTGTAGGGATACCGCAGGATTCGCGCAAAATGCGTTGCGTGCCGGAACGCTTGCGGCTATAATAATAGAAAAGAGTTGGTGCCAGAATATAAATAGTACAAGCCAAAATAAGAAATTCCAAATACACATAAGCATGGTACAATAGAAACATGCTGAAGGAGGATTTTATATGGCAAAGCAACATGACAAACAATTTAAACTTGATGTGTTAAAAAAAGCAACCAACATTCTGGGGAAATGAAAGAATTTTTGTATGATGGAAAAGAAGAACATGCGGGCAGTGTAGTCTTGCTTTCCAAGGGCGAGGTCGACTCGTTATCTAAAAACGAGACTGTGAAAGTTTTTCTGTAAATTAGCCTTCTATGGTAATTAGATAGCTTTAGCACTCGCATTTCAGCAGGTGCTTTGCTTGCTGACAATATAAACTATGATTCAAAAAAATGCTTTATCGCTTGGAAATACGGACCTTTGGCGATTGAGCTTCTTGTATGTACTGTTTAGGCTCTCGATGGCATTTGTCGTATAGATAACCTTTCTGACATCATTGGAAAATTTAAAAATCGGACTGATTACATCCCAGTTCTGCGCCCAGCTCTTCATTGCGTTAGGATATTTTGCTTCCCATTTCTCTGTCGCACGCTCTAATTGCGCCCGACCCTGCTCTTCACTCGGTGCAAGGTAGATTGTCTTTAAATCTGCCGCAAAGGCTTTCATATCCTTGTATGGCACATATTTCAGGGTATTTCTGACTTGATGAACGATACACCTTTGATATTCCGTATCAGGAAAGGCTGTTCCTATGGCTTCTTTCATTCCGGTCAATCCGTCCGCACAGATTATCATAACATCCTTTCTGCCATCCAGAGTGATTGCCAGAATTACATAGGCTGCAAGCTTCTTAATGCGATTGTCTTCCCTGACTGAAAAGTGAACGGCATCTATGAACATAATTGGATAAATCTCATCCAACGGGCGGTTTTGCCAATCGTCAATGTCCTGAAGTATCTTATCTGTGACATCGGAGATAAAGCTCTCAGAGCATTCAAAACCGTAGATTTCTTCAATTTGTTCGGATATTTGTCTTGTAGTAAGACCTTTGGCATACATGCTGATAATCTTCTGATCGATTTCGGATATATCTTTCTGGTGTTTTTTCACAACCTGTGGCTCAAAGGTGCTGTTTCTGTCTTGTGGAACATCAACTTGAAATTCACCATATGAACTGCGAATGTTTTTCCCCTTGGTACCGTTGCGGTAATTATCTCTCGGTTCACGGTCTTCACTGCGCTCATAGTTTCCATAGCCAAGATGTTCATCCATTTCAGCCTCCATCATTGATTTAATGGTGCCTCCGAGAAGATCCCTAAGGGCTGCCTGAATATCATCGGCGGTCTGGATATCATACTCGTCGATAAGGGCTGCGATGATGTTCTTTTTGTTTTCATTTTTCCTTGCACTTCATTGCCTCGTCAATCGCGGCTTTGATCGCATGGCTGCTCTCCGGTGCAGGCAGAATCCCTTCGATTCTGGCAAAGAGTTCGGCTGTCTCAAAGACTTCGGTCTGTTCGACTGCTCTGGCTTCCATATATCCGTCGTGGTAGAGCTGGGACAGGATGAAAATACGACCTGCGGTGCCACCCGGCTTGACGCATATCGCGCCCGACTCATCGCGTACCATCATACGCAGCTCTTTGTTTACGGAGGAGTTACTCCGTCTTACCTACTTTCGCATGTTCTCCGTCATATGGTTGTATGCGTTTCAGCTTGCCCTCAGGAGTCCATTCCTGTCCATGGTACATACTGCAATCCCACCGCCTGCAGCTCTCTGTGATGTCCTGTATAGAACGTACTTGCTCTCCCTCATCAGTTTATCCCATTATACATAAAGAGCAGTGGTGTGTCGACATATTTTTTGTAAAAAAAATTAGGTAAAAACACAAAGTAAAAAGAACGCGGATTTGCAGGCAGCATCGCACGCGCTGCACTTGGTCTATCGTCCTGATTGGCAAGGCTCCAGGCTGTGATCTGCGAAGCCGCTCTCTGTGATGATTTTGACCTGGTGGAAGCCGCAGTCCTGCGCGAGCTTGAGCGCATCTGCAAAGGCGCAGGTGATGGTATCCGCCGCATGGCTGTCACTGTTGATCATGATCTGACCGCCGCGGGCGCGGCTCTCTTGCCATGATGCGAAGATTTGATCGAGCGCGCGGCAGACTGCCGCCCGATATCTTGGGTGTGCCTCGTCAAACCATGGCTCTTTTTCATTGAATTTCGTGATTAGATCGAAATGACCGATGATGTGGCAGCCGATGACCTCCGGCAGCATACCGACGGTTTCGTAATAGTGTTCGATGAACGCATAGGGATCGCCCGCGAAGTCATCGCGGACCGCTTCCAGAATGCGATCGACGGTCCAGTCGATATAATAGAAGCGGCTGCGGTCAAAGCCGTGGAAGTTATCACCGGAGCCGTCCGCAGCAGGTGCGAAGGTCACATGCATCGAGCCGATGACATAATCATAAGCGTCTGTCGGTTCATCGGAACCAAAATCCTGTTCGATCCCGCGCAGAATCGTGATTTTGCCCCGGTACGCTTCGCGCAGACGGTCGATTTCTGTGAAATACGCTGCCGTATTCGCCCGGCTCATGCAGTAGCAATCATCGTAAGCCGTGCAGCCATGCCCGGAGAAGCCGATCACTTTGAGCCCTGCCGCGATCGCCGCCAAAGTCATTTCCTCCAAAGTATTGTTTCCGTCACAAAAACTCGTGTGCGTATGATAGTTATATGATATAATGATCTCAGCACTGCGATTGCCGCGCGCAAGCGCGCGAGCAGAGCAGATGCGAGGTCAGATGCCCGAGCAAAGGCGATTGCAGAGCCGCTCAGCGTCCGGGCTAATGTTCATATACATGTAGAATTCCCTCCCTGTTTTTTCATAGTATAGCACTTTTTGTGGGCAGGACACAAGGGGAAGATCGGTGCGGTGCGCAAAATCAAAATCAGATAGGACAGGAGACGACGATGCCGAAGTGCGGAGAGATAATCAAAAATATGCTTTTGGGGCTGGCAGGGACTGTAGTGATGATCTGTTTGGCGGTCAGCTTGACCGTATGGTTTCGGCCGCTGTTATTGACTATTTGGACATTCCGCAAAGCTCCGGCGTGTCCGCAGAGCTTTGCAGGCTGAATTATGATGCCTTGATCGACTACAATGTGCCAGGCGGCAGCGCTAAGCTGATGTTCCCGACGATGCCGATGTCCGAAAGCGACAGAAAGCATTTTGAAGAGGTTAAAGATATTTTCCTCGCTATGCAGTGGGTTGCGGTGCTTGGACTTGCGGTCTTTGGAATCTATCTTTTGCGGGACGCGGTACGCACCGGGAAAATGCGAGAAGCCGCTGCTTTTCATGCCGCTCGCATGCTGAGGCTGCGGTATCGATGGATGCTTTGGCAGTATGGCTTGCGGCAGGCATCGGCGGTATCGTGCTGTTGGCAGTCATCATCGACTGGGAGAATGCCTTTACTTTGATGCATAAGATCTTTTTCGACAACGTTGACTGGCTGTTTAACCCGCAGACAGATCCGATCATTACCATGTTACCGGATACCTTCTTTATGCACTGCGGGTTTTTGACCATCGGGCTGACGATCTTATTCTGCGCCGGGCTGCAGCATCGGAATAAGCTGCGGTGCAGCGGAATCCTACGGGATAACAAGACCTACATGAAAAAAGCTGATACACAGGTGAACAATCTCTCGACCGGGTATCAGCCTTTTTATTATGAAGGAAATATCACTGTGCGATGTTTCCGAAATATCGACAAAAGCACCTTTCGGAGCAGCGTTCATTCATGCTCGACGGCTCTTTGTGCAGGCGCAAAGAGAATTCCTCGTAAAATACATCATCATACTTTTAAGTCTTCATAGTATTCTTTAGCAAAATCATAAAACAACTGCATGGATTTCGTGAAAACAGCGTTTTTTTTCCATGCGATCCCCAGTTTACGTCTCTGTGAAGGCTCTGTAATGACAGCATAGGTAACTTTATCAGACTTGCATTGCATTGCCGAAAGTTTTGTAGTTACGGATATTCCGTAATTTTCGATTACCATTTGGTCGCGCAGGGTATAATCGCATATCATGACAACATTAGGATCAAATCGTGCATCCTCGTACATGATGGAAATAAATTTCTGAAGATTTGTGCTGCTGTCAAGATTGATGAACTTTTCATCACGGCATTCCCTTAGGCTGATTTTTCCCCTATCGGCAAAAGGATGCGATTTGTGCATAAGGATAGCCATCTCGTCATCGTAGAGTGTCTCATATTCGATTTTTTCATTGTAAATATTGTTGACGCCGCCAACGTACATATCAATTTCTCCGTCCAGAATGGCACTTAGAAACTTAAAGCCTTCGAATGAAAACTGGTTGATCTTGATCTCAGGATAACGTTCTCTGAAAGAACGAAAGGTATCATTCCATACATAAGGGCTTAAAATTCCAAGATTGATTTTCTTCTCATCCTCATCCCGTATGAGGTTGATCCGCCTACGGCCGTTTTCCAAAGCAAGAAAGACCTCCCGGGCATATTCCCGGTAGACTTGACCATATGGAGACAGTTCCAAATTCCTGCCTTTGCGTACAAAAAGAGGGACACCTAGCTCTTTTTCAAGTTTCTTGATTGTGGAACTGAGAGAGGGTTGGGATATGTTGAGCTTTTCTGCGGTTTTGGATACATGCTGACTTTCACACAGAATTAGAAAATATTTTAATTGAAGAAGTTCCATGAATTCCTCCGATATATAATCATTTATTTATAGATATATAAGTGATTATATATTAGATTTTATATTAAATCAATGATAAAATTAAAAAAAAGCAACCAGAATGATGCAAGGTTAGGAAGGAGGATTCATGGGAAGTAAAACAATTCGTATCGGTGTGGACGTAGGCGGCACCAATACCGATATTTGTGCCATAGATGAAACAAGTGGAGCACTTATGGTATATAAACTGCCTTCATCTCTTTATGATCAATCCGAGGCAGTCGTATCAGGCGTTAAAGTTATTGCCGATGAAAACAATTTTACGGGAGAAGAAGTCAGCAGATTCATGCACGGAACCACAGTTGCAACCAATGCGATCCTGGAAGGAAGAGGTGCAAAGACAGCCCTGATAACGACAGGGGGGTTCAGAGATCTTTTGGAAATCGGCCGGCAGAAGAGACCGGATCTTTACAACCTGCAGGCTGACAAAGTAAAAACATTGATTTCGAGGGATTGTAGATTTGAAATCAGCGAAAGAATCAACTATGAGGGTAATATTGTAAGGAATTTTGATGAGGACGAGCTGATTCGGATTGTAGAGGCTATGAAGGCTGAGGATGTGAAGGCAGCTGCGGTTATGCTGCTTAACGCATACCTTAATCCGGAAAATGAGCGGAGAATTAAAAAAATTCTGGAAGAGAAATGTCCGGATGTCTTTCTTACTATCTCGAGCGATCTGTCAAAGCAGTTCAGAGAGTATGAACGCCTTTGCGGCACTGTCATAAACTCATTCGTCGGACCGGAAGTAAGAAAATATATGGATAATCTTAAGAGCACATTGAAGTCCATAGGAGTGGAAAACACATATATCAATCATTCCAATGGAGGCTTGATGTCAATTGACGAATCCATGAGATATCCAGTAAAGACAGCATTGTCAGGTCCCGCCGCGGGTGTTGTGGGCGCGCAGTATATCACAGAGCTGATCAATGAGAAGGATCTGATCACTGTGGATATAGGCGGCACAAGTACAGACATCAGTCTGGTAGTAGATGGAAGATTCGAGGCTTCTGATGAAAAGACTATAAGCGGATATCCTGTCAGAATCCCTTCTATAGATATATCTACAATAGGTGCCGGGGGAGGCAGTATCGCGTGGATTGACAGCGGCGGAATTCTTAAAGTAGGTCCGCAGAGCGCAGGAGCGAGCCCGGGTCCTGCATGCTATAAGCAGGGAGGCGAAGAGGCCACGATAACCGATGCCCGCGTGGTTTTGGGGCATCTGAACAATCAGGTGCTGTTAGGGGGAAGACTTCCGATCGAGGCTGCATTATCTGAGGCAGCAATAAAAAGGCTGGCCGACAGAATCAACATGGATTTGATGGAGACCGCGAGAGGAATCATTTCCATAAGCAATTCCAATATCATCAAAGAAATCAAAAATGTTACGGTTGCAAAGGGATACAACCCAAGTGAATTCTGTCTTGTAGCCTTTGGCGGCTCCGGACCGCTTCATGCAGCAGAGCTTATCGATGAAATGATGATAAAAAAGGCTCTGATACCGAAAACGCCCGGCCTGCTTGCGGCTTACGGACTTCTTACAGAAAACATGCGAAGAGATTTCGTTCAGACCAATGTAATGGAAGTAAGTGCGCAGTGCCGCGACATTTTAGAAAAACAGTTTGCACTTTTGGAAAAAGAAGCTGATGCCTGGTTTGATGAGGAAAAGATAGATCCTGAGAAACGAAGCAGAGAATATTTCCTCGATATGAGATACAAGGGACAGAATCATGAAATCAGAGTCCCGATTGAAAAATCAATCATCTCATCTGCCGAAGAAATCAGAAAAGAATTCACAAGCGCATACGAGAGACTTTATTCATTCAGTTCAGATGATGCAGTACAGATTGTTAACTTTGGTCTGTCTGCGATTGGAGACATCATCTATCCAGTCATCCATGAGGAGGCGTACGACGGAGAAGATTCACGGAAAGCCAAGACAGGCTCCCGCAAGGTATATGAAGGAAATGGTGCATATTCGGATTATGACCTTTACGATAGGGAGAAATTAAGAAACGGAAATGTTGTTTATGGTCCTGCAATCGTAGAGCAGATGGATAGTACGACGATTATTCTTAAGGGGCAGAAAGCCACAGTAGATCAGTATCTGAATATGATGATAGAGCGAGTATAGGAGGTGGGAGAATTGAAAGAGATTAATTCTATAACGCTTGAGATTGTAGCCAACAGCATTACATCGATAGCAGAGCAGATGGGCGTAATATTGTCAAAAACAGGATACAGCACCAACATTAAAGAGAGAAAAGATCTTTCTGTTGCAGTATTTGATCGTAACGGCAAACTCCTGTCACTTGCACAGCATATTCCTCTGCATTTCAGCTCACTTTCCGGTGCAGTGGAAGTGCTGACCCAAAAGTATGACATCGACGACATACATGAGGGAGATATTTTCATTGCAAACGACCCATATAGCGGAGGCGGCTCCCATCTTCCCGATATCGTGCTTTTGAAACCTGTCTTTTATGAAGGTGAACTTGTAGCTTACATGGTAAACACAGGACATCATGCAGATAAAAGCAGAAAAGGGACCACCATTTATGATGAAGGGCTCCGGATTCCCGTGGTAAAGCTATACGACAGAGGTGTCCTTGTAAAGGACGTCATGGATTTGATTATGCTCAATTTCCAAATGAAGTACGAGCGCCATGGAGATTTGAATGCCCAGATCATTACAAATCAGTTCGGTGCTGACAAGCTCGTTGAGCTGATAGATAAAATAGGACTTGACACGTACGATGAGTTCTGTATAAAATGGCTGGAATACGGAGAGAGAAAAGCGAGGCTTGCCATTACAGAACTTCCTGACGGGGAATATCACTTCGAGGATTTTCTTGATGATGACGGCGCAGGAAATAAGAACCTTCTCATCAAAACAAGAATTACGATCAAAGGCGATAGCATCACCTTTGATTTTACAGGAACCTGCAGGCAGGTAAGTGGTCCGTATAACTGCGTACCGTGCGCGCTTAAGGCGACTGTGTATTACTCCATGATGTCCATACTGGACAATACTATTCCTGCCAATTCCGGGTTTTTTGAAAGCATCAATATCATTGCAGAACCGGGAAGTCTTGTGTGGGCAACCGAACCGGCGCCTACGGGGGACAGAGAAACCACGGCACAGCGTATCGCGGATGTGATTTTCGGCGCCTTTGCCAAAATGGACCCGACAAGGGTAGTGGCAGCGGGCAACGGAGCAATGAGTTTCTTTTCTTTCTCTGGAACGGATGCACGCAGCGGTCAGCCGTACATCTATGTTGAAACCATAGGTGGAGGTTCCGGGGCCAGATATAACAAAGACGGACTTGATGCTGTGCATGTACATATGACCAACACTTCCAATCTGCCTGTTGAGGCACTAGAAATGGAATATCCTTTGATGGTTGAAAAGTACGCGCTTTCGGAGAACAGCTGCGGGGCAGGTAAATATCGCGGCGGCATGGGAATTATCAGAACTATTCGAATTCTTGAAGAAAGCAGAGACACCATGCTCGTGGGGGCTGCAACGGAAAGAGCAGTGATTCGTCCATGGGGACTGGAAGGCGGACAGCCGGGCGGAAACGCGAGCATTAAAATATACAGAGACGGTAAGGTGATTTCAGATAATCCCAAGCCTAGAAATGTAAAACTTGAAAAAGATGATATTGTTGAGATGATCACTGCCGGAGCAGGCGGCTATGGACCTGTTTCGGAAAGAGATCCGGAAATAATCAAAAGGGAATATAAAGAAGGCATCATCGATCGCCAATGGATTGAGAACGCAGGTATTGATATTACGTTGTAATACAGATAATTTTACCGGGAGGTGGACTAATGAGTAGTAATAATGAAAAGAAAACAGTAGGACTTCCTATGGCACTTTTTACCTTTGTAGTAGTAGCGGTCATTATGTCAGTAGGGCTGGCGATCTTGAAAATCAATACCATGGTAACCTTTATCTTGGCGCTGTTTGCAGTGTGCGTCATTGCGGTATGTACAGGCATGAGCCTAGAAAAACTTCAAGATATCATACTGACAGGATTTAAAAAGTTTGCGTTGATCGGCATGATTCTAATCTCTGTAGGTATGGTGGTGGGAAGCTGGATGATTTCCGGAATCGTACCTTCTATAATCTATTACGGATTGAAGGTTTTCACACCGGCATCTTTTCTTGCGATAGGCTTTATCGTTTGCTGCATCGTATCCTTTTTTACAGGATCGTCTTATGCGGCGCTGGGTACAATTGGTGTTGCGTTTATGGCAATCGGCTACGGCATGGATATCAAGCCCGGTCTGGTAGCCGGCATGGCGGTATCAGGCGCAATTTTCGGCGATAAAATGTCTCCGTTCTCTGATACGACCAACATGGCTCCGGCTACAGCGGGAACAGGTGTATTCGAGCACATAAAATCTATGCTCTGGACCATTACGCTGCCATTCATTCTTTCAACGATCCTCTATTTCATTATGGGGATCAAGCACGATGCTGCTTCTGCAGAGTCACTGCAGAGCATCACTGATATTATGGGGGCTCTTGACGAGACCTTTCATATCTCTATATTTTTACTGATCGTTCCGGTTTTTACGATCGTTTTGGTTGCTAAGAAGGTACCGGCTATGATTTCTCTTATGATAGGAGCATTTGCCGGAGTAATTGCGGCACTGATCACGCAGCCGCAGTTCACTTTTAACGAAGTGGTAACGTCAATGTCGACGGGTTTCAACGGTGAATTTGAAAATGAGGCAGCAGCAAAACTTCTCAACAGAGGTGGTATCAGTGGCATGATGTCAACCATTGTCTATTGCATTTTTACACTGGAGCTTGGAGAACTGATGTATGAGATGGGTGTGCTGTCTGCAATATTGGAAACGTTCAAGGAAAAAATCGCAAAGCCTTGCAATCTGATTATCGCTACTTTGATTTCGTGTCTGGCTACCGTCATGCTGACAACTTCACAATATATGGCGATCCTGCTTCCGGGCGAGGTCTTTCAGAATGCCTATAAAAAAGCCGGAATTGCTCCGTATGTCCTCTCAAGAACACTTGAAGATGGCGGGACCATCTTCTCCTTCCTTGTACCGTGGTCTGCAGCGGCAATCTATACGGCAGGTGTCCTAGGCGTACCGACGCTTTCTTACTTACCTTATGCCTTTCTGCCGATTATATGTCCGATCTGTTCGGTTATATGCGCAATTACCGGAATCGGTGTATTCGATACGGGAGGAAAGAGTTTGCGCGGCAAGATGCTGATGAAAAAAGCAGAATAACATTTTCGCAATCCACCGGATGACAGAAAGTGCCGATTTGTGCGCAGGCATTTCAAGATAATCGCATTGATCCGGATAGAACGGATAGTTTTTTAAGAATCACAACATGAAAGGAAGTATTGAAATGAAATTTGGAGTTTTGAAGGACATTAAAAATGGCGAATACAGAGTCGTTGCAACTCCTGCTGAGGTCAGCCTGATCGCAGGCGACGGTCACGAAGTTTATGTGGCAAGCAAAGCAGGCTATGCAGCAGGCTTCGATGACAAAGAATATGCAGCGGCAGGTGCGACAATCTTGGCAACTAACGAAGAAATCTGGGCAATCTGTGATTTTGTAGCTAAGGTCAAGGAGATCGAGCCAAGCGAATATGACCTAATGAGAGAAGGGCAGATGATTTTTTGCTGCATCCATCCAGCAGCACACAGGGAAGAGGTCGATGCGCTTCTGGAAAAGAAGGTTATTGCCATCACTGCAGAGGATTCTCACAGATATGGTTCCCCGAACTGTGAGGCAGCAGGAAAGGCAGGCGCATTTATGGGTCTGTGGGCAATGATGAGCATAAACGGAGGCAGTGGTAAATTCGTAAGCGGTTTGGGTGCGGCTCCCGGAATCAAAGCTCTCGTATGCGGGTGCGGCACAGTTGGAAAGGGCGCTGTCGAGGTGCTTCAGACGATGGGTGCATGGGTCACGGTTGCGGATATCAATATCGGCGCTCTGAGAGATATCGCAACGAAGTATGACGGTAAAGTGAATACCATCATTTCCAATAAATATAACCTTACAAAGGAACTACCGATGACAGATCTGGTAATCAATTGCGTAAGATGGCCAAAGGATGCCAAGGAAGCTATGATCACAAGAGGGATGGTTGCTTCCATGAGAAGGGGCTCCGTCATTGTAGATGTCAGCAACGACGAGGGCTGTATCGAAACTTTCCATGAAACAACGCATGACGACCCTATCTACACGGAAGAAGGCGTTGTTCACTATTGTGTAAGCAACATCCCGGGAGCGATTGCTGGCTCAACATCTGTGGCATATGCTGCGGGAATTGTAAATCATTTTCGTTCCATCATGAACAATGGGATTGAGGAAGCCTGCGCAAGAGACGGCTTTCTGAGAAGAAGTCTGACTGCATATAAGGGATACCTTACGCATGAGGAAACCAGCGGCATTCAAAACAGACCTTGGGTAAAACCGGAGGTGATTCTGGGTCTCGCAGGCAGAAAGCTGGATCCTGCGCCTGCAGCTACGGTTACTAAATCCGAAATCTTCTACGACGAGTTTAAATAGTTTCCTCTTTTGCCCCATACTTTTTTCATTGACATACCCGATCACGTCGGGTATGTCTTTTATGGTGCGCTCGGCGAGCGCACATTCTAACGGGTGAAAGTCCCGAAGCTGCCCGGTAGTGGGAAGGACACAGCCGAAGGCTATGACGTATCCAATGCGTATCAGT
>ENA-ORSL01002643-ORSL01002643.1-human-gut-metagenome-genome-assembly--contig:-NODE-2643-length-12673-cov-2.165478_pt1 | contig 12673 bp, 14 predicted proteins | sample MGYA00242190_ERZ509157 | MGnify/ENA primary metagenome ERZ509157 (study PRJEB26280, sample SAMEA2338664) | human gut metagenome | biome: human gut; feature: human-associated habitat; material: faeces...
GGCTGCCACTCGCTGTCGGCCGTGTAGAAGGAGGTGATGCAGGGGTCGTATCCCAGCATCCCTATTATGAAGTCGTGCATGTCGAGCAGCGAGGCCTCGGCCGGAACCTCGAAGTCACGGACGAAGTTGTCGTTCTCGTCGCTGAGCATGCGGAATCTGTAAACCTTTGACATATTATCGTATTGTTATGCGTTGTCTGAACGGTACTCTTGCGGGCGTGCTTCGCGTGCCCTCCATACACACAAATATAACACAAAAAGATTACATTTCTACGCCGCGGGGCGAATTTCGTGCCATGTGGCGGCATCGTCGCGCCGTGCGCGTATCGCCCGTGCGGCCGCCGCCGTGTCGTCATCTTTTTGCCGACTCGCTCTCGTATGTACAGAGTGAATGCAAAGCGGCAGCCCCGAAGATGGGACTGCCGCTGAGGTTTGACATGCCGTGGGCTCTACTTTGTTGCGTCGCACACGCCGCGCAGGTAGCCGATCGACTCGCAAACGCCCGGATGGGGGTTCTTGCCGTTCTTCTCGAACTCGAGCGACACCTTGCCCTTGTACTTGATCTTGCGCAGAGCCTCGATGATGGGCTTGAAGTCCATCACGCCGCGGCCCATCTCCCAAGTCTGGCCCTTCTTCGAGGCCTCGCTCTCGTCCTTGATGTGGATGTCGTAGATCCAGTCCTTGTATTTCTTGATATCCTTGACGATATCCTCGCCCATACGTACCGAGTGTCCGAGGTCCATGCAGCAGCCTACGCCCAGCGAGGGATCCTTGACCATCTCCACGACCTTCTGGATGTTGGGGAAGGGTGCTCCGTCGGGGCCGTGGGTGTGTATTGCGACCTTGATGCCCGTCTCGGCGACCTTCTTGATCGTGTAGTCGATAAGCTCATATTTGGGCACGCCGATGAACATGTCCGAGCCGTAACGCTCGGCGTATGCGAAGGCGCGGTCAACTTCGGCCTCGCTGTTCATGTAGATGGGGCCGAGGATATAGCCCTCGACACCGTACTGCGAGCATTTGGCCTTGAATTCGTGCATCTCCTCGGCCGTGGCGTCGAGCGGCAGCCAGAAATCCTTTATCGAGAGATACTTTACGCCCAGACTGCGGAGATACTCCAGCGTCTGGTCGATGGTGAAGTTGCGATAGGTGTATCCGGCCACACCTATCTGGAAATCGTCTGAACCGCGTTTGCCGGTGACCAGCTGCGCCTCGGCCGGATATGCGGCGGCGGCCATGAGGCACACGATCAGAAATCGTAGGATTCGTTTCATGGATTTTGGGGTTAGGTTTGTAATAGGTTTTATCGAAGACAAATTTACAAAAAATACGTGACAATAACATAAAAATGATGGCACGTAACGCAATATTGCAAATTCATGCATATTCTTCATGCCGTAAAAATATCCGATAATGACGGCCGATGTTTGTTATATTGATGATTTGCAGTATATTTGTGTAGACGCGTGCTGTTGCCGTGCGTGCGTAGGGGATATAATACGACACAAAAAACATTGCATATATGAAATCAAAATTTTGTCTGATATCGGTATTGCTGCTGTGCGTGTGGCTGCCGTCGGCGGCGCAGTATTATAGCCGCTCGAACATCAAGGAGAAGATCTCCGAGTGGGATTGCCGTAATGTGGCCATCACGATGAAGGGGTGGAGCGTTGCGCTGAACGGCATTAACGACTATGTCACTGTGGGTATTCCCGACAGTATTGAAAAGGAGTTGGCCGAATTGAAGGAGAATGGTGAGTATATCGATGACATTCAGATTACCGAGGTGGAAAGCTGGTTGATATTGTATGGTGATAACGGACTGGTGTATAGGGGATTGTCCGAGGATCTGGAGAAGGCGGTGTTGGCCTATCACGATGACAATGAGGTGATCAATACTGTGGCGTTCAACGATCTGGGCGACTGGATAATCATCTCGCGGGATAATTATTCGGTCTCATCGACCGTGTTGTCGGATGAGATCGATACGGGAATGAAGGAATACGGCAATCTGGTGTCGGCCGCAATGAACAACGAGGGTATTTTACTCTGCTTTGAGACAGGATACAAGATTCTCGGCAAGGCGCCCGAGTCGTTTCTGAAGCGACTGCGTGTGACCACGATCGACGCTTATAGAGTAAAGTTCCTGCCCGACGGGACATACTTTATCGCCGACAAGGATGGCAATTATGACTATTATATGTGATCGGCAGGGTCGGAATAACTCCGACACGCCTCTTTTTACGCACGTATATGCGCTAATCCATCTTGTAGTGTGTGGCCAGACCTCCGCCCGAGGTTTCGCGGTAGAGGCTGGGAAGGTTGTGTCCCGTCTCCTTCATCACGTCGACGACGCGGTCGAACGCCACGCGGTGCTTGCCGTCGGAGAGGATGGCATAGGTGGCCGAGTCGATGGCGCGGGCGGCGGCCACGGCGTTGCGCTCGATGCAGGGTATCTGCACAAGTCCGCATACGGGATCGCACGTCAGCCCCAGATGGTGTTCGAGGGCCATCTCGGCGGCATACTCTATCTGCGTGGGGGTACCGCCCATAAGCTGGCATGCGGCGGCTGCGGCCATGGCGCACGCTACGCCGATCTCACCCTGACACCCGACCTCGGCACCCGAGATAGAGGCGTTGCACTTGACCACGTTGCCGAAGATGCCGGCCGTGGCCAGGGCCCGCCGGATACGTATGCGGCGGTAGTCGTTTATCGAGGCGAGGTGGTAGAGCACGGCCGGCAGTACGCCGCTCGATCCGCACGTCGGCGCCGTTACGACCTGCCCCCCGCAGGCATTCTCCTCGGATGTGGCCAGAGCGTAGGCATAGAGTTTCGAGCGGTAGCTTACGTTCTCGCCATACTCCTTGGCCTTGACCCAATAGGTACATGCCTTGCGTGCGACCTTCAGCCCTCCGGGCAGCACGCCGTCGTTGTTCAGGCCGCGGTCGATGGTGTTGCACATCTCCTGCCATATGTAGTCGAGGTAGTCCCATATATCGGGCTGGTCGTAATCCTGAACATACTCCCAAAAGGTCTTACCCTCGCGGTCGGCCCATGCGAGGATCTCCTCGATGGTGTTGAGCGGATAGACCGTGTCGTCGGCTATGTGCGGCATGTCGGGGCTGGCGATGGTGCCGCCGCCGACACTGAAGACCGTCCAGCTGTCGATCACCTTGCCGCCCTTGACGGCCTCGAACAGCATGCCGTTGGCATGGAAGTCGAGTACCACGTCGGGTTTCCATACGATCTGCGTGGGCGCCACTTTCTCCAGTACCGAGCAGATGGCTACGTCGGTAAGGTGCCCCTTGCCCGTTGCCGCGAGCGACCCGTACAGCGTCACACGGAAAGAATCGACGTCGTTGCCGCGCTCGAGAAAACTCTCGGCCGCCTTCTTCGGACCCATCGTATGGCTGCTCGACGGGCCGTTGCCTACCTTATATAACTCCTTGAGTGATTCCATAATAATGCGTTCTATGTTCTGACATACGGTGTCATACGTGCCGCAGGATCTCCTCCAGCGACTCGAAGTGGTTCTTGTAGTCCTCGAGCGAGCGTCGTATCACCTCGTATGCCTCCTCGCGGCCGTAGGTGGCGACAATCTCGACGCTCTTCTTGCCTGCGGGCTCGTCCGAGGCCGGCATATCCTTGTATGTGAGGAAGTAGTGTTTCAGGCGCTCGACCACGATGTGCGGCAGCTCGGTGATGTCGCCGTAGCCGCGATAGGTGGCGTCGTTGTGCAGTACGGCGATGATCTTGTCGTCGGCCTCGTTGCCGTCGATCATGCGGAAGCCTCCTATGGGCTTTACGCTTGCAATAATGTCGCCATGCGATATCGTGCGCTCGGTCAAAACGCATACGTCGAGCGGGTCGCCGTCACCGAGGATATCCGTACGGCCGCAGCGCTCCATGCAGTAGCGTGCCACCGTGTCGCCGCAGAAGCTCTGCGGGATGAAGCCGTAGAGTGCCGGCACGACCGTAGAGTATTTCTGCGGGCGGTCGATGCGTATGTATCCGCTCACCTTGTCGAGCTCGTATTTGACCGTGTCGGTCGGCACCATCTCGATGAATGCCGTGACTATTTCGGGGGCGTTGTCGCCCACCTCTATTCCGTGCCACGGGTGCGACTTGTATCGCAGGCCCATAAGGCGCGCTATCGGGTCGTTTATCTTGTTTCCCATTTGCAGTGGTATTTTCAGTGGCAAAAATACGAAAAAAAGCGAGACCTTGTCGTCGTGTCGGTTCTCTATCCGAGGATATTCCGACGATATGATGTTGCATGGTCTGTCTTGGAGCTTTGGATGTCAGGGCATGAGTCGCAGACAACATCTTTACCGGCTGGGAGATTTTATGGTGGGCCGCATACGGAGTGTCACAGTGTGGGCGTATGCCGGCGGGCAGGGTGTTCAGGCGTGTCGGATGTCGATTTCGGGGCGGTGGAGAGCGAAAAAGTAAAAAAACATCGATTTTTCTTTGCAGATAAAAAATTAAGTTCTACTTTTGCATCGTCTTTACGACAAGAACATATCATTGGGCTATGGTGTAATGGTAACACTACAGATTCTGGTCCTGTCATTCCAAGTTCGAATCTTGGTAGCCCAACTCCGAGACCTCCGCCGATTGCGGAGGTTTTTTGTTGCCTTGTCCCCATCCGCCGTTGTCGCGTTGGATATCTTTTGCTATGGTGTTCTGTTTGTGAACTCCGAAGAGATGTTTCTCCCGTCTTTTCGGGTGTGCAATATGGATCTTAGAGAAGAGTGCTCTTTTGCTGCCTTGATGTTTTACATGGCCCGGCCGTTGATGCGATATCTGTGATGGGGGAGGATAAAGGCGGAAGGACGGAAGATGGATATACGAAAAAAGCCTCTCACTTTCGTGAAAGGCTTCTGGTGTGGGAGCTGAGGGATTCGAACCCCCGACCCTCTGCTTGTAAGGCGTAAAATGGTAATTTTCAGCTATTTAGATTTATTTCGCAAAGTTCCCGAAATACTTGTTTTTCAGCGGTAAACGGTTATTTGGCCTTTTGTTCGATTTTGCACGATTTCGATACATTCCGTATATTTGTGTACCGAATCTGTACCGGGGTTGCGCCCCAAGACAAGGAAAAAACGAGCCACAAAACCTATGAACTACGCCTATACAAAAGATGGTGTAACCGTCGCCGCCGTACTTGATACCGGCCACCGCCGAGCCGATGGAAAATGCCCTGTCCGCATTCGTGTCAATTATGCCGGTAGGCGTGTGTACTTCTCGACGGGGAAAGTAATGACCGGGGAGGAGTGGGAGCGGTTGGGCACTGCTCGATCGCGGGCGGCAATAGACGTTCGGCAGGATATAGAAAGCTCGTACAATATCGTGCGGGACACGGTGCAGGAACTGACGACGGTGGGTGCATTCTCTATCGATGCTCTCAACCGACGACTAAAGACGGCAGCGGGTGGCGACCTCAATGCGATATTCCGGGCGCGGGTTGAGGAGTTGAGGTCGGCGGGACGTGTCGGTAACATGATGTGTTACGACGGAGTTCTGAAAAGCGTCGAGCGGTTTGCGGGGGCGCACGTTCCGCTGGCAGCTGTCACGGTCGGATGGGTCGAGCGGTATGCGGCACACTTGCGCGAAGAGGGGAAGAAACAGACCACAATAGCGATACACTTGCGGACGTTACGGGCGGTGCTTAATATTGCCCGCCGCGAGGGAGCGTTAAAAGAATCGCAATACCCGTTCGGGCGTGGCCGCTATGAGATACAGGAGGGCGAGGGGCGCAAAATGGCTCTTACCATGGAGCAGATAGGACGTATCGCACGATATGACGACGGGACGGATACCACGGCCAAATACCGCGATTATTGGCTGTTTCTGTACCTCTGCAACGGTATCAATGTGGCGGACGTTGTGCGGTTGCGATATTCGGATATAGTGGACGGTGAGATACGTTTCGTGAGGCAGAAAACAGCGCGGACAACAAAGACGGTAAAGGAGATACGGGTAACGATTTCCGACCCTATGCGGCGGATAATCGAGCGGCGAGGACAGCCGAGGACAAACCCCGACACATTCATATTTCCGGTGCTTACAGGCAAGGAGTCCGCCACCGAGCGCAAGATGAAAACGCAGTTTTTCACACGGGCGATAAACCGGCGTATGGCAGACGTGGCCGAGGCGTTGGGCATAGATCATATATCGACCTACACGGCGCGGCATTCGTTCGCCACGGTGCTAAAGCGGGCGGGGGCAAATATCGCCTACATATCCGAATCGTTAGGGCATAAGGATTTGAAGACAACGGAGAACTATCTCGCGAGTTTTGAGAAAGAGGAGCGGCAGAAGAACGCCGAACTATTGATAAACTTTTAGAACTTGCAATAATGGGGCTATTTTTCAAAGAACTACCGACGTACCTAAAAGATAATGGGGATTTGGTACGCGCAGATGAGTATGAGGCATATATAAAGCGCGAGGAGGCTCGGTTTATGGCCTATTTGTACGACCACGAAACAAACAAGCAGCGTATAATAGAGAACGAGACCGACGATTTGCTGGATAGTTATTACGATGCCCGTATGGCTGTTGGCGAGGCAGCAAAAAAATATGGCAATATAGCACCGGAAACGCAAGCGTTAAGGGGTGTTATGTTTGGTTATCAAAACACCGCTATACGCATAATTGTTAGGGTCGCTAGCCGTGCCGGGGTGTCGTATTCGGAGGAGTTTATATCATACTGGGAAAACCGTGCTGCATATTTCCCGTTTGGAGGTATTATGAGAAGTGTCGCGCAGGAATCCGAGCAGGCAGACCCCGCGACCTCAACGGGACAACCCGCGGCGGAATTGGCGGTGAAAGCCTCAACAAAGAGCAGCCCGCGTAATGCGTACACGGAGTGTGTGCGGACGCATATAGTTTACGAACTGATGAAGCGGGCTGGGATGATAGACCAGCAAATTTTAGATAATACCCAAATTGCCACCTTTGTACGAGCGGTAATAGGCGGGAACCCAGATGTAGAGATACGTCGTACGAATTGTTATCGGTACATAAATGGGCGTTTATCTCGGAAAGACGAGGCAACAATATCTGCCCTATTCGAGCCGTTCGATAAGAAACAAACGCGCGACAAATAGTGTGGGTATATCTGCATTACCCGCACTTTTTTACTTGCTTTCCCTTTATATTGCTGTATTGCCGTGGGTGTTGAGGTGTGGAGAACTGCTCGCCCGATGATTGATTTATGCCCCGATTGTTTGCAGAATCAAGAAAAGCCGCTATATTTGTGCTATCCTAAAAATTTGTATGCGGCACAGGTCGCCGATGTATTCGGCATTTTTTGTGCCTATAGATGATTACATTTGCCCTTGTCGCGTTCGGTAACAGTAATGTCCGAGCGGTTTGCATACAGACCGTAGGAGCGCGTAACAGGGGCTTTTTTATTCCTAAAACAGTATGACGACCACCAAGAACCCGGGCGCAATCTCGCCCGCTACGTCGGTCAAATCTGACGACGTTAAAACAATCAAATCAAGAAAGACCGGGGAAGAAGTGCCGTATGTCCCCGAAGAAAAATTGCTCAAAACGGCTTTTGCCATACAGAAAAGAGTGAACGAGACGGGCGAGGTTTCCGTCTATGTCCGTCGTTGGCTTATGGCGTTGGCCAAAGTCCAAGACCTTAAAACATACGTTTGGTATGCAGCGGAACACCTGCTAAAAAACAATGGGAATGTTAATCAAGCGTTAAGGGACTTTAACGAGGCGACGGATAAAGCCATAGCCGCGTTAAATGTCTTTTTGGGTGAGCAAATCCGGTTGTCGATGCTCGGAGCGGGCGACGACGTGGAAACAATCAAATCAAGAAAGGCCGAGGAAGAAGTGCCGTATGTCTCGGAAGAGAATTTGCTCGAAGCGGTTTTTGCCGTACAGAAAAGAGTGAACAAGGTGGTCGGGGTTTCCGTCTATGTCCGTCGTTGGCTTATGGCGTTGGCCAAAGTTCAAGACCTTAAAACATACATTCTGTTTGGAGTGGGAGACATGGAAAGAAGCGGCATAGACTATGACCGGGCGTTATTTGAGTTTAACAAGGCGGCGGACAAAGCCATAGCAGCGTTAAATGTCTTTTTGGGTGAGCAGATACGGTTATCGATGCTCGGTTCGAGCGACGACGACCTGTACTCGACAGGTAGAATTTAATCCGTGTGCAGCTATGACTATTGACGACCTTAAAGACGTGCGTTTAGGCGAGGCCTCACGCCGTTATCTCGGCATATATCTCAAATTAAGCGACCTGTACGCGGAGATTGAGGAAGCAACCGAACTTGTGTACTATCCCGACACCGCAGAACGAATGAATGAGCCGTTTATCGATGCTCTCGATAAGGCGCAGGCCGCCGTGCGCGATCTGTTTGCGCAGTCTGTTACCGAGAATCTGCACGACCTCAAAAACCACACGGAGCTATGATGTACGAACTGATGCAGAACGGCGAACCGGTAGGAATGTTTGCCGCCGAGGTTGAGGCAATGCACCACGCCGCATATATGCCGCAAGGGTGCTATACGATACGTGAATGGCGTGTTGAGGGGGATTTTCTGGTATTCAGCCGTGAAAATGGGCACACGGTCTGTTTGTCGGCCAGCTGTTGAGGCTCCGAAGCCCGGCGCGTCCGTAGTGGTGTCGCTGATTACCTCAACGGCTAACACCAAGAACTGACAGACCCGTAGGGCAAATGCTCGTTTTAGGCGATTTGGCGGCTTATTACTGCTCGGACAAACAACCACACCAGCGAGAGGAGAAACGCTCAGGAGTAGGCAAGAGAAACGCAAAGCAGGACGCGCAAGGGTTGTTGAGGTGTGATGCCGTTGAGGTTAACCGCCGCCGCGCGTAGCGGCTGTGTGTTGGGATTGCTGTTGCCGATAGTCTCGACGGTTGTTGCGTGGAGCGGGAATGAACAGGGGTGGGTCTTTTTTTTGCGTCCACCCCCGACCCAAACCAACACCCAGACCAAAAGAATGACACACACGGCAATTTTTGAAAATGGAGATTTTGTCGCCGTTGCTGTTTTGACTTTCTGTGTGATAATCCGTGACAATTCCTGACATAGCTAAAAATAGCAGGTATAAAAAGTGTGTGAATCGGTGTTGTAGGTGTCTGTAAGGCCGAAAATAGGCCGAAAAATTGCCGGTATAATTGCCGGTAGTTTCGCATATACCTGCACCTCAAAAACACCCGAACTTTGCAATGTCGATCGATGACAAGCCCGAAGCGCAAGGGCAGATGTTAAATCTTAAATCTTAAATGTTCCATCTATGGAGAACAAGGTTATAGTAATAAATCCCACCGAGTTGATAGCGGAGGAGGTGGGCGCGGCCATAAGGAGAGCCGGGTCGGGGGTACCGCGCCGCACGGAGAACGCGCCCCGGTGTGATGCGCTATCCCTCTCGGATGCTATCGAGTATTTGCGCGGGTTGGGATACATAACCACCGCAAAAAGCCTTTACGGCAAGACGAGCCGGGGCACGGTTCCATATCGCAAGGTTGGCCGCCGTGTGATATTCTCCCGTGCGAGGTTGTCCGAGTGGGTTGCGGCGCAGACCTCAACCCCGGCCACGGAAGAGGAGCGGGCAAATGCCGCCGCAAGGTTATCGGATTGTGTGACTAAAAAAACGATAAAGCCATGAAAAGAAGAAAAGAGGCGACAACGCCCCAGCAGCCAAGAAAAACCGCCGCCACGGTACATGATGCACACGCGACGGCAGAAATAATGAGGCACGACAAAAGTAATGAAAATTTGTCGCCTCAACAAGTGCAGGCAGGAGAAATACGTCGCGCCCCCGGGAAATGGGAGGGGGAGAGCGTAGCCGAGATTGTAAAGAACCTCCCGCGACAGCAAAAGCGGGTTTACCAGCTGCTGGCCAAAGGCGGCAGATATTCAGCCGGTGAGATAGTCGTTGCTCTGGGCGGCTACCTGTGCCACCCCAATAGCGTTATACGAGACTTGCGCGCCAAAGGCATAGCGATAGGTGACGAGTGGGTAAACGGCAAGGAAGCCCGATATAAAAGATTTTTTTTGAGAAAGGAGGTAGGCGATGAGTAGGCGCGATACATACTATTTCCCGCATGAATACAACGCAAAAGATGACCCGAAGTGTGAGCAGCTTATATGGGAGCTGGGGATGGAGGGTTACGGGATGTTTTGGGCATTGTTGGAGGTGTTGAGGGCGCAACCGGATTATACATACCCGGTGGCGAATATTCCGATAGTGGCCAAGAAATACAACGCGGATATGGATAAAATGCGGCGCGTGGTATTTGATTTCGGACTGTTTAGCATAGTTGAGGAACGGATATTTTTCTCCAACGGGTTAACCTCTCGGATGCGAGTTCTTGACGAACGCCGGAAACGGCTTTCCGAGGCAGGCAAAAAGGGTATGTCGGAGCGTTGGCGACAACGGCAGGATGTCCCCGAAAAGGGCCCCGAGGATAACCACCTTAATAACCATGTTATAACCACCCCTATAACCTCGTTATTACAACCTTATAACATAAAAGAAAATAAAAGTAAAGTAAATACAAAGAAACTCTCTAACGAGAGTAAAGAAAGTAGCGCGGATAAACCGCGCAATGTCGCAGCCAAACGCGGGGCGTTTGTTGCTCCCTCGCTCGAAGAAGTGAGAGAATTTGTGAAAGACAACGGACTGACCCAAGTAGCCCCCGAGGCATTCTGCGACTACTACACGGCTAACGGGTGGATGGTTGGTAAGGTTGGCATGAAAGACTGGAGGGCGGCGGCGCGCAGATGGAACCGCAACCCGATAATGAGGGACACGCAAATAAGGCGAAAAGATGAAATGGACACACACACGAGATATGCGCCCCTATGCTGATGATGCTATGCCGCACAGTCACGAATTGGAGGCGGCTGTATTGGGTGCGCTGCTTTTGGAGCCTCGATACATAGCCGACGTTCGGGGGATCATTGCCCCGTCTGCATTCTACGAAAGCGCAAACGCCATGATTTACGGCATTATGTGCGACGTTGAGGCGGCAGGCGATACGGCAGATATGGTAACAGTAGCGACGCGGGCACGAACGGCGGGCATAGGTACTGACTATGTGGCGGCACTCTCGCAGACGGTCGGCACCGGGGTAGATGTGATGAAGCACGCCCGGCTGTTGGCAGATATGGAAGTGCGTCGGCGACTGATCCTTTATGCCGAGGAACTGAAAGCCCGCGCCCGGGTAAACTCTGATGGTACGGTGTCGGAATGGGCGGCGCAGACGCTCGACGATATAGCGGCGCAGGCGGTGGGCGTATCGGCGCGGCATATCGGCGAGATATTGGCAGAAACACTCGACAGCGCGGAGCGGAGGCAACGGGCGCACCAGCGGGGCGAGGCTGTCGGCATTACTACGGGATTACATTCTCTTGACGGAGTTACGGGAGGGTGGCAGGGTGGCCAGCTTATCGTGCTTGCGGCGCGTCCGGCAATGGGTAAGACGGCGGCGGCTCTCACCTTCACCCGTGCGGCTGCATTGGCCGGTGTCCCCGTCTGCTTCTTTTCGTTGGAGATGCCGGCCGCGCAGCTCGCAGGGCGTTTGATTGTTGGCGCGTCGGGTGTGAGTGCGTCGGCATTCCGTTCGGGCGACCTCAACCCCGAACAATGGCAGAGAATCGAGCAGGGCGCGGAGGCGTTGAGGCAGTTGCCCGTCTATGTGTCGGATGCTGCATCTGTCTCGATGGAGGGAATCCGGGCGCAATGTCGCGTGCTGCACAGGCGAAGCCGTTGCGGTATGGTCGTTATCGACTATTTGCAGTTGATAGCTTCCGAGGATGAGGGGCGCGGAAACCGAGAGAGGGAAGTCGCCAAGATGAGCCGCGCCGCAAAGCTGCTTGCAAAGGAACTCGATGTGCCGGTTATACTGTTGGCGCAACTATCCCGCAGGGTTGAGGAAAGAGCAGATAAAACCCCGCTGCTATCGGACTTGCGGGAATCGGGCGCGATCGAGCAGGATGCCGACGTAGTGATATTTATCGATCGCCCCGCCGTGTATGGGGTACGGACTATTGAAGCGGGGCGTTTCGGTACGATCGACACCACCGGTGTAGGCCGCTTTACGATAGCGAAGAACCGCGAGGGATGCACGGGGTTTACGGTGTTCCGGCATAATGCGAGCTTGACGCAGATAGCAGACTACGAAGCGTCCCCGGCGGTGGCCTCCGATGGTTCGGAAATGTTTTACCCGTTCTGACGATTTGGAGTAGTATCGCGTAATGTTTCAAAAATGCCTGTTTGGGGCGTTTAGGTGGCTTTTGGCCGCTTGAGCGTTGATACACCCGCTGTGTATGGCGAAGTGGAAAATATAAGGCGGAATAATAGCAACAAGCGGCGGATGCCGCATAAAAAGGATACGAGTATGAACGAAAGAATAAAGCACCCCGCGGCGTTTAATGAGATTGAGAGGGTTTTTGATGGAGAGCCTATTACGATACGCGAATATTATGCCGACGGCGTTGTGTTGGTTAAGCTGGACGACGCTTTTGCACGGGCAAATGGGTTTGCGTCTATGGATGAGGTTTACCGTATTAGCCCTCATTTACGGGGCTTCGAGTGGTTGGATATGGCTTTTATTGCCGAGGCGGCGTCTCTGTTGATGCGGCCTAAATGTTGAGGTGTGGAGCCGTTGAGGTTA
>ENA-ORSL01002644-ORSL01002644.1-human-gut-metagenome-genome-assembly--contig:-NODE-2644-length-12668-cov-3.553477_pt1 | contig 12668 bp, 10 predicted proteins | sample MGYA00242190_ERZ509157 | MGnify/ENA primary metagenome ERZ509157 (study PRJEB26280, sample SAMEA2338664) | human gut metagenome | biome: human gut; feature: human-associated habitat; material: faeces...
TACCACCGCGACGATGAGCAAATGCTCGCCGACATCATCTATGAAAGTATAAGTATAAAGACACGCAAGCTGTCACTCGACGATGACGGCCGCCCGGTGGTGCTGTATTATGTCACGCCGCAGTTGAGCTATGATATAACTTACCGCGGTGACCTTGCAGCAACCGCCGCAGAAAAAGACATTGACGTGCATCAGACGGGAGTCTACGAGCCGCCGGTATACGCCGCAGTCTACGTGGAATAACATAATGCAAGCCCCCGCGAGTAATTATGAACAAACCTCTGTATAAACAGCATTATTCAAGTGTTCTTGCCAAAGGTTATATTGATCATGTAATATTTGTGGAGGTATACCATGAAAAAACGCTATATCGGCTTACTCCCCCTGCTTATTGTGGCCGCTATGCTTGCTTCATGCTTAGGCTGCATTGACAAAGTAGCCACGCCGGGGCAAGTTACGGTCGTGAGTTACCCGACAGATAATATTACTTTGTATAGCACAGGGTATACCGGTGCAAACCCGACCGTCTCAGCAAATGATACAATGTCAGCCCTCACTATTGGCTACAGTGTCTCAACGGTTGACACCCCGGAGTCTGCGCTAACCTTCAGGGGAATTCAGTATGCTGTATCGTTCGGAAGTTCCAGCAAACCATTTATGCGAACGACAGGATATGATACGTATTACACATCCTCCGGAGACATACGCATGTTTTATGTCGAGCATGGGACAGACAAAATTATCGGATTTGCAAATGATGTTGATTTTCCATCTCATAGGATACCCGAGCCACTCAGTAACGAAGAGCTTATAAGCCGGGCACGTGAAAGCCTCAGCGAATTTATTGACATCACTTATTATGCTAATACCGATATCGAATACGACAGCAGCCTGAACGAGTATGTCGTAACATTTTACAACAAGTTAGGCGATGTTGCCATAGTGGACAGCTCAACAGTAAGTATATTCGGAGACGGTACTGTTTCGTCAGTATTGGCCCTGCCCGAGCCGAAAATACTGAGCGCCGCCCGCTTCTCCGACCTTGACGTTGACGAGTTTGATGCCGCACTTGAAACACAGCTGAGGCAAGCCTATCCCAACTACCACCGCGACGATGAGCAAATGCTCGCCGACATCATCTATGAAAGTATAAGTATAAAGACACGCAAGCTGTCACTCGACGATGACGGCCGCCCGGTGGTGCTGTATTATGTCACGCCGCAGTTGAGCTATGATATAACTTACCGCGGTGACCTTGCAGCAACCGCCGCAGAAAAAGACATTGACGTGCATCAGACGGGAGTCTACGAGCCGCCGGTATACGTCGCAGTCTACGTGGAATAACATAAAACAAGCCCCTCACGGGAAGCATAGGTACAAAACGAATCTATGCCACCGCAGCGGGGCTTATACTTATTTTATAGTCTCGAATTTTATAAGGCTGGTGTTGCCCGACTGGCCGTTGGTCAGGCCACCGGTGATCACTATCTTGTCGCCTTTTTTTACAAGTCCGGATTCCTTGGCACAGCGTGTTGCATGGTAAAACAGCACGTCTGTAGACTGAAATTCCTCGCTCATCACAGGAGTGACCGCCCACGAAAGCGCCAGCTTGCGCCACACCTTGGGATCGGTTGTCATACCGATGATAGGTTTGGGCGAGCGGAACCGCGACACCATTCTCGCCGTTGCGCCGCTGCGTGTACACACCACGATCAGCGCCGCATCAATGTCGATAGACAGCGCACAGGTCGCATGTGAAATGGCATCGATATCGTTTTTGATTTTGAACGCCGAGTTATGGAAACGTTCGGCATAATTTATATCGCTCTCGGCCTGCTCAGCGATGCGCGCCATGGCCGCGACTGCTTCAACCGGGTGTTTGCCGATGGCAGTTTCTCCTGACAGCATAATGGCCGAGGCACCGTCGTAAACGGCGTTGGCAACATCAGAAATCTCGGCACGTGTGGGACGCGGCTTGGAAATCATGGACTCAAGCATTTCGGTCGCCGTTATTGTGCGCTTGCCGCGGTAACGGCAGGTAGTGATGATATGCTTCTGTATTGCCGGCAGCTGCTCAAACGGGATCTCAACGCCCATATCGCCGCGCGCAATCATAATACCGTCGGAGGCACCAATAATTTCATCTATGTTATCGACGCCGGCGCGGTTTTCTATTTTGGCAATAATGTCTATTTCATCCCCGCCGTTGGCACGGAGGAAGCGGCGGACGTCATTGAGATTCTCGGGGTTGGACACAAACGAGCATGCCACAAAATCCACATCATTTTCAATGCCGAACAGCAGGTCGGATTTGTCCTGCTCACTGAGAAACTCCTGCCGCAACACCTTGCCCGGGAAGCTCATGCTCTTGCGGTCGGACAACTCTCCTCCGATAATGACCTTGGTGATAACATCGGTATCTGTTGTCGACTCAACGCGAAACTCAATAAGCCCGTTATTGAGAAGTATGGGATCGCCAGCCGAAAGCTCAGCCGGCAGGTTGGCATACGACACGGCCACGCATGTGTTGTCACCGACTATCTGCCGGGTAGTGAAGGTGAAGGTATCGCCCTCCTTCAGCGTAACACGGCCGTTCTTGAAGGTGCGTATACGGTATTCGGGGCCTTTGGTGTCCAGCATTATAGCCACAGGCAGCCCCAGGCGGTCACGCACCCGCTTGACAGTGTCCATTTTGCGTTTATGTTCCTCATGAGTGCCGTGTGAAAAATTGAACCTTGCCACGTTCATGCCGGCACGCATCATGCCCTCGAGAACTTTTTCGTCCTCACATGCCGGACCTATTGTGCATATTATCTTGGTTTTTTTCATTTCATAAACATCTCCGGATAAAATCCAAATTTAAGTTTAATTATATCACAATGCATTCAATAAATCAACATTTTTTATTATATTCCGGAAATGTTTTCCGAAATTAATTCAATTATTTATATTTTATTGTTTTTATTTAAGTTTTTAATAAAAATCAGAAATAATTGCTGACATTGACTATTTTGTGTGATATAATATTCTATGTAAACCTCAGCATTCAATGATCCTGATTATAACAAAGTATATATTTATCACTATTGATTCGCGAGGCATATATGGTGACAATTAAACAAGTGACAAATAAACACGAGCTGAAAACCTTTGTGGATTTTCCCAACCGCCTTTACAAGGACTGCCCCCAGTTTATACCTTCCATGTTCGGTGACGACATGGATGACTGGAACCCAAAAAAGAATCCGGCATTTGAATATTGCGACGCACGTTGCTATCTGGCACTGCGCGATGGGCAGGTCGTCGGCCGTATCGGTGCCATACTAAACCACCGGGCCAATGAAAAATGGGGAACACGGCGCATGCGCTTCACACAGGTTGATTTTATAGACGACACCGATGTCTCCGAGGCACTGTTCCGGACAGTTGAAAATTACGCCCGGGAGTGCGGATGTACCGAGGTACACGGACCGCTCGGCTTCTGTGATCTTGACCGCGAGGGTATGCTGGCAGAGGGGTTTGATGAGCGCAGTCTGTTCATTACTTATTATAACCATCCGTATTATATTGATCATCTCACCCACCTCGGCTACGTCAAAGATGTCGACTGGACCGAACAGCTGATTGAGATACCGCAGGATCAGGCCACCGCAGACATGCTGTCCCGGGCAGCACGTTTTGCCATGAAGCGGATGAAGCTTCATGTGGCGGATGTACGGCACCAGCGCGAATACGGCAAGTATGTCGAGCAGGTATTCCGGCTGGTCAACGTCTCATATGCCAAGCTGTACAGCACAGTCGAGCTGTCGGACCGGCAGATACGGCGTTACGCAAAAAAATTCATTCCGTTGATAAATCCGCTGCTGACCTGTTTTGTTATGGACAGTAACGATGAAATGGTCGCCTTCGGCGTAGCGGCGCCGTCAATGGAAAGCGCACTGAAAAACAGTCGCGGACGCATTTTCCCTACCGGCTGGATCGGAATACTGCATTCCCTGCATAAAAATGACAGCATTGATATGTTTCTCATAGCAGTTCACCCGGATCTGTGGGGAACGGGCGTAAACGCGATAATTCTGGACCACGTACTTCGCGGCTGTCATAAAATGGGCATCACGACCGCCGAAACGGGTCCTATGCTCGAGACCAATATGAATATTCAGCTACAGTGGAAGTTTCTTAAAGCACGGCAGCACAAGCGCCGACGGTGCTTTATCAAGCTGTTGGGCTGAAAAACTATTAGAAAGGCAGGTACTCCATGAGAGTTTGTCTGGCAAACGATTCATTTCCGCCGCTGATAGACGGAGTCAGCAACACCGTCGTCAACTACGGTAATATTATTCAATCAAAATACGGTGCAGCGATTGTGGCAACGCCGCGCTATCCCGATGCCAAGGATGAATACCCGTTTGAGGTAGTACGCTACGCCAGCCTTAACACCGTCAAGCTGGTAGGCTACCGAACAGGCTACCCATTTGCACAAGATGCGATGGAACGGCTTGCGGCTTTCCGGCCCGACATAATTCATTCGCACTGTCCCATGGCTTCACAGTTTCTATGTCGAGAACTGAGAGATATAACCCGGGCGCCGCTTGTTTTCACTTACCACACTAAATTCGACATTGACATCAAACGCGCAGTCAAGCTGAAATTCATACAGGAGCCCGCCATACGTGAGGTAATACACAATATTCAGGCTGCAGATGACGTATGGGTGGTCAACCGCGGCGCTGGTGAGAATCTGAAAAGCCTCGGCTACAAAGGCGATTACACAGTAATGCCCAACGGAGTTGACATAGATCGCACTCCTGCCGACACGGCGCTTGTGTCGGCGATCGAATCCGATTGCGGACTGAGCCGGGAAGTTCCGGTGCTGTTGTTTGTGGGGCGTGTCATGTGGTACAAGGGACTTCGCATCATACTTGACGGTCTGCGCCAGGTCAAGGATGTAGGACAATGCTTCCGTATGATATTTGTCGGCAACGGAGACAATCTCGAAGACGTGCGAAACTATGCCGAAGAGCTTGGACTTGGCGGAGACTGCGTCTTTACCGGAGCAGTGTACGACCGCGCAATGCTCAAGGCGTATTACAGCCGGGCGGATATGTTCCTGTTGCCAAGTGTGTTCGACAACAACCCGCTTGTTGTCAAGGAAGCGGCCGCCTGCTCGACCGCCAGTGTTTTGATACGCGATTCAAGTTCTGCCGAAGGCATAACTCACGGCGACAACGGCATACTTATCGGTGAGAGCGCCGATGACCTCGCACGCGAGCTTATATCACTTCTGCGAAATCCCGACAAAGTCCGGCAGTTAGGTCAGCGCGCGGCAGATACGCTGTATGTGTCATGGGATGACAGCATTGCAAGTGCGGTAAAGCGTTATGGCGAGGTGCTGAAGAGATGCAATGAAAAGGGATATGTCCCGGCTCGTGCGCGCTACGATATGGGAATCAAGTTTGTCGGAGAAACCTACCGCGGCATAATAAAAGCCAAGCTCATGGGCCTTGATTTCAAAAACGAGCTTGAAAGTCAGATACGTGATGCATTCGACAGCTACGATGACGCGGTGATGTGGCTCAAGAGTAAGTACGATCAGATAAAAGATTATTTTGACCGGTATCAATAAAGCGGCATTTCCCTGCCGGGAGATAACCTACAGCTTTATATATTAAAAATTGTCCGTTTGCTGTCGCATGGCAGCAAACGGACAATTTTTAATCTGATAGGCTGATTTTCCGGCACAGTCAGTCCAGCTTGCGGAGCAACACCGTCGCATCGGCATTACAGTCAGCAACATCGGCGATAGTGAGCCTCCCCAGCTTTCCCGCAACCTCATCGTTTATTCGGCAGAATATATGGTATAGTATGCACTCGCTTTTGTCTACACCCTCACGAGAGCACTGATGCGAATTATCAATACAGCGAGAAATAGCAAGAGGCCCGTCTATCAGCTCAATGATATCGCGCAATGTAACATCCTCGGCCGGCCGCGCCAAAGCATAGCCTCCTCCGGCTCCCTTGTACGAACGCACAACTCCGCCCTGAACCAGCTTGCGCATAATTTTCAGCGTAAACCTGGGACTTACGGATGTGCGCTCAGATATATCCGCCGCGCTTTCATGCTCCTCCCCGCTCTGATGAAGCATACAAGCGATCCGCAGTGCGTAATCTGCCTCCTGAGTTATTCTCATGACCCTCTCCTGCCTTTCTGTATTACGTTCAACGGCTTAAGACAGCTCGCCATTACAACGTATAGTGATAATAAAATCCGGTTTGATCTCGGCAATCAACTCGTCGCTTATGGTATATTCGCCTTCACGAAGTACTATCATTTTTGAAAAATGCTCGGCGATGCTTTCAAGCATTTCTGTACCGTATGCATCACGCGTAACTATCGCAACCGGCAGAGTGTTGTCATCGGTATATGAAATAAATGCCTGAGTCTGGTCAAGTGCACCGCCTCCGCTCTGCTCAAACCGTGCCTTGGGTTGAAATGTGCGGTTAAGTGTCAACACCGTCTCGCTGATAACAGCCGCATCAAGCCCCAGCCGGCTTACAAGCTCCCCGCCGACATTGATCTCGGTGCCTGCCGAAAAGTCGATCAGCTCATGAACCACAACGTTCGGGAAGCTTTTTGCTACGTGGCTTATAATAGAATGATACCCGACATACGCCCCAAAGCCTGTCAGCATCATATCGGTCTGACAGTACAGCGTTTCGAGTGCCTTGTGGCTTATCATTTCGTCTGTCAGGTCTATGACCTCCATCCCGGCACTCTGCCGGACCGATTTTACCGTCTGTTTATATTGTTCAAGCGCCGGCAGCAGTCCAACCAGTTCATCGGGCGCATCTTCGGTGTAAACCGTCAGCTTATCGGGAACAATAACGTAAACATATTCGGTATCCTTGCCCGTCAGCTGTTTTGCGTTGCTCACCTTGTCCGCCAACACCTGGCGTATGGCATCAATCTGCGTATCCGACAGCTGCATCAGCCAGGAATAATCTGTAGAATACAGCTGAGAATTGCTACCGACCGCAACCGTCCGCCGCTTGGCTCCGGTCTTGCGGTACAGCTTAAGTTCAATTGGAGAGCTTTCCTGTTTGTCTTCGACCTTGGCGGTAATACTTACCTGAACCGAATCACGCTCACCCAGGTCAACCGAAATAAAGAACAGCTTGTCAATAGCATAGTCCTGCGACACCACCACGCCGTCAACCGTGACCGTTACCAGTGCGCCGTCCTCGGTTTCGCCGCCGACACACACCGTGTGGTCATCAATCGAGCACTGCGACAGCAGCAACGGCTGTGCCGTCACGTCGTCGCTGAGCGACAGACGCAGACCCGCATTGTAGGTCAGCAGTGTATTGGAATCCAAAAGCTCATACAGTTCGGACTCATGAACAAACTGAACTACGGCCGTGGGGCGCAGGTTGTCCACCGTAAGTCCGGAAAACTGGTGATTGCTCTTATATGCCACCTGCGAAAATGTATTTGAGAAATACGGCATCAGCAATACGCGGTCCCATTCGTTTATAAACTCCAGCAAAATAGTGTTCCCTGCGTTGCCGACCATATACTCATCGGTAAATTCAGTGCGCACCATGGTACCGTAATAACTACTGACCGTATATTTGTTCTGAATACTGTCAGACAACGAAACCGTTTCGTTTGGAATTATTGAAGCAAGCCCCGCCCGGTGCGCCAGCTCCTTGCCGTCAGAGCTTCGGTTGTACAAGCTCAGCGACGAAATTCCCACACTCGTGTCCTTAATTCCGTACAGCTCGTTCAGCCTGTTGCAAACGGCATCGTAAAGATACCATTCGCCAAGACTGTTAAGCGAATCCTCGGTATTGTTGTACAACAGGCGGCCATAGCTCTTTGCGTTTATGAGCAGATCAGTAGCATCATAAAAGTAGTTGCAATCCGTCTGACCGAGGTATGCCGACAACTGTTTGAGCATGGTATTGTCACTGATTTTGCCCATGTATGAAGGCATCTTCTCGCTGTATACCGTCTGCGCATTGGGGATAACCACCAGCAAATAGTCAACACCGCGGTTTTTATAGGCAAGTCGGCGCAGCTTGATAACATTGTAAAACACCTCCAGCTCGTCGCTGTCAAGGCTGTAATCGCCAACATAGTCATGTATGTAATTGTAGCCGTACTCGTTTGTTCCGGCATCAAACAGAAAACCGTCTGAGCCGAGCATTATATCGTCACTTCCGATGCTGCCGAGCAAAAGATATTCTATGCTGTCATTAAGCCGCCCCAGCTTTTCGTTGCAGTAAAACGACTCGGAAAAGCGGCGGAATGTCATATTCCTCACAGTGTCCGACATAGTGTCGTCGGAACTGTCATCGGTTGTTTTATGAGAGGTCATCGCGGTCACTCCAAAGAAAAACGCAAAGGTCAGAATTATGCCGACGAAAAGCGCCGTGCATATCACATTGACAGGCTTCGGACGATTGTTTTTCGTGCTCAAACCGACCCATCCTCCTTCAGAATTTGAAATATTTAAATGCCTCTACCGCATATTCGGGGTACTGAGGCAGATAAAACAGCAGTGCAAAGGCAAACATCGCCAATATCAGAACGGTACAGACAGCATCATAAACGCCGCGCAGACCGCGCGGTAGCGCCGCCGCAACCATGCTGTAACGGCGGTAGAGCGGCGCCGTAAGCAATGCAACCAGCGCTGAAGCGATATATTTCCCGCCTGACATTTCAATATAAATATAATAAATGTTGAAATCAGGCGAATGAACGGCGACCGAGCCTAACAGCTGTCCCAACTGTGCAGGCGAGTCAACTACACCGCCCGTCCAAAAGACCGATACAGCAATAAACGTCACCAACCATCCGACAGGCCACAGCCACCGGCGTTTGATAATCATTTTTTCTATTCCGGTGATGTCAAGCACAAACACCAGCGCGCCGCAACTTATACCGACGATCAACATCGGCAGTGAGCATTTCAGCCACACCGCCAGCCCAACAACGAACAATGACCTCAACAGGTATTTTAAAAGGCCCTGAGAGATATTAAATCTGTGTACCGTATGACTCGGATTTGCCTGAACTGTGTCCGTACGGCCGAACCGCGCCTCAAGCGGGCCTGAAATATAGTCGCGATACCAATCCCTGAGCCCGACAAAAATGCGGTCAAAATAAGTCGCGGGGGTGCAGGAGAGCAGCGCATCTCCGAAATCACTGCGCAAACGCAGGCCGAACATCATTGAAAGCCCGCAGGCCATGTCGCTCCATCCGGCAAAGGCGAAAAAGCTGATAACAAATATCATAGCCCCTGCGCAAAGTACAAGCACCAGATTGAGAGAGCCGCCATCGGTTCCGATGATCTTCCGGTATGCATCAAGAAATACAGCCGCCACCGCCATGCGCTCAATAAATCCCACGGCAAACATGCGCATACCATCGGCAACACAGTTGACATTGTACTCTGCCCTGTCAAGGCAACGTAAAAAATCCTTGTATCTGACAATGGGACCTACAATCATGACAGGAAAATATGTGAGATAAAGGAATGTATCCCATGGCCGTCCCGGCTGCGCGTCACCGCGCGCTATATCGCGCAGATATGACACACACGAAAGCAGCCATATAGCAGCACCAAGCGGAAAAAGCGACGACTCGGTGAATTGTCCTATTATACGCAACGTAACAAGCACGAAAAGCGCAACACCGGTGCCTGCAGCTGCAAACAATGAGCCTCGTTCGCCTGCAGCAACAAGGCCTGCAAAATACGTTGCGGTCACAGCAGCCACCATGATTGCTATCGACAGCGGCGACGAGAGATTGGCCAATATGTAAAATGCCACTGATATTAATAACAATATCTGCTTGCGATGCTGTTTTGGCGAGAGATAGAACGCCGCAAGCGAAAGCGGCAAAAACAGAAAAATAAACGACGCCGACGCAAACAGCATACCTCTCACCTCCTCTGATTATTTATAATATTTTATCACATATTACTGTATCTTTCAAGTTATTTGCACAAATAAATTTGCGGTAATAGTTACAAGCTGCCAGCCGCTTCAAGCGTTTTGGCCTGCGCTGCATGGACTGCTTCTGAGCGCTGCGTACAGACGTTTTGCAGTTTCAAGGCGCCTGTAAACCGTGCGCTCATCACAATGTGTATCAAATGCCAGGCGACGAATGCGATAGGTCACGTCGTTTTTGCGCGGACGTCTCCCTGCCCCCCAGAAATAAACCGCGCGCACCGCATGGGCACATTCCTGCTGTCCTGACGCATTGAGCAAGCGCATGGTATCATACACTGCAAGCATGTCAAGCGCAGCCGAGAGATTCGGAGTTGCGCCCGCAATTACTTCATATGCCTCAAAAACCGACAACTCCTTACGGTCAAGCCCCAACCGTGCAAAGCGCCGAAAGGCACCACCGGCCGATAGCCGTTCCCCTGCATTACGGTGAATTGAATACATTATTTATCCTCCGTTTTGATGATATCTCAATTTAATTATAGAACATTTGTTCTGATATGTCAAGTATTATTTATACTTGACATACTGTTTTTTGTGTGATATAATAGTAAATGGTGGAAATCACCCGAACATGTTGTGTCCGTGACTCAAAATCAAAATTCACAGCCGCTCGTTTGAGCGGTTAAAATCGGAGGATCAAACGATGAAAACAGCACAAATCAAATTATCCACAATTCGCGACGTCCAGGATTTCGTTGGCATCGCCACTCGCTTTGACGGCGATCTCGATCTTTCCTCCGGGCGGTATATTGTGGATGCAAAATCCATCATAGGCATTTTCAGCCTTGACCTGCTCTCACCTATTACGCTGACCGTCCACTCCGGAAACGCCGACAAGCTGTTCTCCGAGCTGGATCGCTTCATGGTGAAATAATTAGGATAATATAAGAATCTCCATAATGCAACAATCCTCAAAATGCATGAGGATTACATTGAAAAACGGCGTAGTAATGCAACTACGCCGTTTTTCAGAATTACAATCGAGTAGTTAGAATTAAATCCACCTCTCACACCACCGTACTTTTCGTTCAGCATACGGCGGTTCAATTCAAAATTGAATATGTGCTACCTGTAGGGTAGCAATCCGAAAGACTGACTAAGCCTCGCTTGGTCAGTCTTTCTTTGAAAATGGATCTTGCTACACAAGTCTTCCTCACGACCCGTTGGTATCTGTCACCACAGTACGCCGTAAGTCGTGCTAAATCCTTGTTAATTCCGAGCTTTCGAAGTCCCCATTCTCGCTTAAACGGTACTTTACATTGTTTCAAAATGACAATTCTCATAATAGTTCGCAGGTGTTCGTCAATGACTTGTAATTTACTTTTCATTGACCCAATGCGAAAGTAGTTTATCCATCCTCAACTGACCTCGTTGATCTTCTTGATTCGGTAGGTCAGGTCAACGCTCCAGTTCCTCTTGCAGAGAGCTTTGAGTTTCCTTTTGAGTCGTGCTACCGAGTCCTCATGAGGTCTTGCATTACAACCGTCCTCGCCTTTCCAAAAGCCAAAGCCGAGATATTTGAGTTTGCTCGGCGGTGTCACCTTGGTTTTGGTGGCGTTCACCCTCAAGCCGAGTTTCCTCTCAATCCAGCTTGTAACCGAATACATGACTCTCGTTGCCGCCGCTTTGCTTTTCAGCACGGTGACCACATCATCTGCGTATCGCACGAAATTCAAGTGACGTTGATCCAGTTCATAGTCAAGTTCGTTCAGCATGATGTTGCTGAGCAGAAGGGATAAATTACCTCCCTGTGGGGTGCCGACATCGGTTGGTTCGTATCTGCCTTGGTTCATGACTCCCGCTTTCAGATACTTCCGTATCAAACTTTCGGTATCTCCGTCGTGGATCACGCGCCCGACATAACTCATCAACTTGTCTTGCGGTACATTGTCAAAGAATTTCTCAAGATCGATATCCACTATCCATATGGTGAGGAAAGGAATTCGATTAACGATTTTATTGCCAATGCCAACAGATTCATTGACATTCAGGAGCTGACTCCCGAGATTGTACACGCATTCGTGTCCAAGATATACGTCTACGAGAAGAAGGAAAAGTGGTCACGCACCGAGGGCAACGATATTGACATCGTGTTCACCGTAGGATTCAGAGAACAACACACCGTGAGAACATCCGATGCTATCGCGTCATCCCCCCACAGAAACAGAAATACCGAGACAAATCAATGCCTCGGTACTTCCGTCGCCTATTTCTCCGCTATGAATTGCAGAGAGAATCCCCTGCGTTCTTTGATTTATGCGCTCATTGAAAACCGAACAAAGAAGGGAAGAAGAAATAGAAAAGAAACTCAAGTAATATTGAAACCTGAACAATGAAGTTCAAGCCCTCGGTCTATTAGTATCGGTCAGCTGAACACATTACTGTGCGTACACCTCCGACCTATCAAACTTGTAGTCTGCAAGTGACCTTACCAACTCGAAGTTGGAGGGATATCTAATCTTGAGGTGTGTTTCACGCTTAGATGCCTTCAGCGTTTATCACATCCGCACGCGGCTACCCAGCTATGCCCTTGGCAGAACAACTGGTGCACCGGAGGTGCGTCCGACCCGGTCCTTTCGTACTAAGGTCAGCTCCTCTCAAATATCCAACGCCCACGACAGATAGGGACCGAACTGTCTCACGACGTT
>ENA-ORSL01002647-ORSL01002647.1-human-gut-metagenome-genome-assembly--contig:-NODE-2647-length-12653-cov-2.970233_pt1 | contig 12653 bp, 10 predicted proteins | sample MGYA00242190_ERZ509157 | MGnify/ENA primary metagenome ERZ509157 (study PRJEB26280, sample SAMEA2338664) | human gut metagenome | biome: human gut; feature: human-associated habitat; material: faeces...
CCAGCCATATACGCGGATGTCACGTGCTGACCAATGAAGAATTTTTCGGCGGAACTGACTTTGCCGACAGCATTGCGCTGGCCGCGCATCCCGTGGATATACACAGCACGCATGACGCGTCACAAAAGGTACAGACGCTGACTCATGCGGCACAGATCCCGTACTCAAGCCTGGTTTCTCCGTTGTGTGACAATGTGGTCTGCGCCGGACGGAGCGTGTCGGCCGAGCGTGAGGCGTTTGCATCCATCCGGGTGCAGGCCACCTGCATGGCCATGGGTCAGGCCGCCGGTGTTGCCGCGGGCATATACTGCGCCGACCGTGCGGACAAAGGGGCGGCCGCAAATGTGTCCAAAATTGATACCGCTCTGCTTACCCACAAGCTGTGCGCACTCGGAGGCATAGTAAAAATCTGAATTACGGAGGCAGCTGTGAGCAAATACAAGCCACTGTGGGAATTTATTGCCGCCTGTCCCGAGCAGACGCTGACTCTGTCATTTGACCGCGTCGCGGAGATAACAGGCTTTGCCTTCGACCACGCGTTTCTCTCCTTCAAAAAGGAGCTTGCGGACTACGGCTGGCGCTTTGTCCGGCTGTCGCTCAATTCGCGTTGGGTCAGCTTTGAAAGGCTTTCATAAATACATTATCCCCCGACGCCCATATGGGCGCCGGGGGGCTTTTTACGTTCCGTCAGAAGCCGTAAACATCGGTAATAGCCTCGCTGGCACCGGGGATCGAGGTGCACAGCGTAGCCATCATGTCACAGTAACGGCCGTACAGCTTGTCGGACAGCTGCTCGTTTTCGTCCATAACAAGCATTGCCGCAATGTAAGCCGCCGCCGCGGGCACGAACCGCTCCGAAAGCGGGAACGCTTCGGTCAGCGCTATTGACACGCTGTTGAAGCTCGCTGCTTCTGCAAGGCCGTTGTGCTTGCGGTAAAGCCGGTCGAGCGCGGCGTTCTCGCAGCAGAAGGCGGCCATGTGATACGTCGCCTGTGAGGCAAAATCTTCACATGCAGCCGCATCCGGCTCGGCCAGCAGTGCCAGAGCGGACAGATAAATGTCGTTACAGCTAACAGTCGAGGCTGACATTACCCTGCCTCATTTCTCAGGCAATGCCCAGATTGAGCAATACCATTTCGTTGGGATAAACCACCTTTGCGCCGTACAGATGCAGACCCTTGACGGCATCGGCAAACCGCTTTTCGGGGCGGTATGCGTTGATCTCGGACAGCTGCTCGGCAAATGCTATGGCGCGTTTGGTACGGGCAAGGCACTTGTGATACAGCACATTGGAGCTTGTAGCCGTTGCTATGTTGTTTGAAACATAAATGCGGCAACCGCCAACGCTTCCTATACAGCCGCAGTCCAGCGTCTCGGTGTTATCGGAGGACAGATTCATTTTGGCCTTGAGTATCAGCGCCGCAACGGCGGGCGACACCTCAATGACAATGTCATCGGCATCGGCAACGTTGTTCTTGAACAGCTCGGTGCGGGCATCGATAATGTGATCGATGATGTTGGAGGTGGTGGTGGCATCCTCTGTTATGGTCTTACCGGCCTTATCGTAAAGCGAGTAGATATATGTGTCTGCTGTCTTGGCAAGCGCGCTGGCTGCCACCTTCATGGCCTGATTCATGAGCTTGGGAGTGCACTGTGCGCGGTCTATGTCATCTATCTGGAAATTGAAGGCTTTGGCCTGGTTGATGACCAGATTGGCGGCAGAGTCGGACAACGTCTGAGGGGAGGACATATCGGTATCCTTGGTGTAATCGAACACGTTGACGGCACCGACACCGACTATGGACACGACCGAGCCCTTCTGCTTGATCTCGCCCTCAAATTCACGGTTGCAGTGCTTGACGCCTATGTACTGTGCGTCAAGCTGAGTGTACAGATTTTCGCTCCAGAGGGTAGGAATAAAGTTGGAAATAGCCATTGTTGTTGTTTCCTTTCAATTCAATTTTTTTGTGTTTTGAGATCAGCTCCACCGGCTGATGGAATTCATGATCTTTGAGTAATTTGCCCGCACCTCGGCGGGAGTCATACCGCGCACTTCGGCGGGAGAAAAATAATCGGCGGTGCCGCCGGACACATCGCCGGCCGAAGCGGCATCGTTGCGCCGGTTGACCTGCTCGGCCTGACGTTCTGCATGCTCGCGGCGCGCCTCGGAGTAGGCATAGGCGGCGGCCAGCGGTATACCTGCACGGACGTTTTCCCACACCTCGCGCGGCAGTGATGCCAGCGGACGGTCGGGGTAAAGCTCGGAAAATTCGTCGCATTCGCGCGACATGCGCTCCATGGCCCTGCGCTGCTGCTCAAAGCGCTCGCGCAGCTCGTCCAGCTGACGGCTCAGCTCGGCAAGTTGGCCGTCACCTGAATCTGTGGGTACGGGATCGGAAGTCTCAGACTCGGACTCCACCTGCGTGGGAAGCTCGGACTCAGAAATCTCCGGCTCGGGGACCTCGGACTCAGAAATCTCCGGCTCGGGAACCCCAGACTCAGAAACCTCCGGCTCGGGAACCCCAGACTCAGAAATCTCCGGCTCGGGAACCTCAGATTCAGAAATCTCCGGCTCGGGAACCCCAGACTCAGAAACCTCCGGCTCGGGAACCTCAGATTCAAAAATCTCCGGATCGGGAACCTCAGACTCAGAAACCTCCGGCTCGGGGACCTCAGACTCGGTAATTTCCGGCTCTGATGCCTCAGGCGTGGGAATCTCCGGCTCAGAAGCTGCGGACAGCTCAATGCTTTCATTCAATTCGTCCATTACCGTCCTCCTCCGTATGTACTGCACCCGACTGCTGCCCTTCAAGCTGGCTGAGCAGTTCGCGGCGGTCGGTGATAAGTCCTGCCGGCAGTCTTTCTATATACTGGACCGGGGTGATACAGCCGACATCCAGCAGCCGGTTGAGCATGGTCAGCGTACCCGATGCGCTGTAGCGGCTTATCTCCCCTACCTCGACCCGTGCCCGTAGCAATGCCCGGCGCAAAAGTGTGAAGTCCGCCGCAGCAGAGCTGTCGGATGACAGCGGCAACAGTCTGCCGTCGGTGTAATACGCGCACATCATGTCAGCCCAGATGTTGGCCACATCCTCGATGCACTGCAGATAGCCGCGGCGTACCTGCTCAAGCGGTATACGGGCGGCCTCCTGAAGCGCAAGTATTGCACTTGTGTTTGTCGCACTTCCCTCGCCTATCGCAGCTTCTGTGGCACCGCTCAGCTCGCGCGTCATGCTTACGGCCAGCTCGATGAGCTGGGTATACCCGCTCTCCAGCTGCCCGACGCCCATCACCTTGACAGCATCGGACACGTTTGTCCCGCCGTTGACGGCAATAGCCTCGCCCACCTCGTTCGACCATTCGGGAATACGGCTTTTGTCATACAGCACCTTGGAAAACGCCGTGTCGGTCATGTGCTTCATGACCATGGCAAAGGCGCGGTTGATAAACTTCTGGTTGGGTATGAGAGATGTCACCGGCGAAGTACCGTGAAAGCTGTTTTTGGTGGGATACCAGTTGAAGTATGCCACCGGATACAGCGTCTGCGGAGTGTGAGAGCGGCGTATGACGGCGTAACGTGTGGATTTTTCGAACACCACATGTCCGTCCTCACGCCAGAACTTGATAATAAATGTAGCCTTGGCCGAATCCGGATCGTCAAGCTCATAGCCCGACAGCTCACCCGCGCCGGACGTATACTCGCCGTCGGCGGATATGCGCGCTATCTCGTCCTCCCGGCGTCCGGCACGGCGCGCCTCCTCGCGCAGATTGGCAACGCTGTCGCGTCCGGACAGAATAATGTAGTCCTGCGACTGCAGGTCGGCACGGTTGACATCGGCCACGAAAAGGTTGACGTTGTCTATGATACGTGTCGAAATATCGCCCGTATACGCCTGTCCGGTAGGCAGTGCCGAGTCCCACCAGCAGTACACCACACCGTCGCCCGACAGCGCGGCATCGCAGAGCAGGCGGTAAACCAGACTGTCCATGCGCGAGCGCTCCCAGCGATAGGAAACGTTGGCTGACAGCATGCCTAAGGCCCTTCGCAATGCCGCGGCTGTGTCGGGGTCGGTGAGGGCGGGAAGATTTTCGTCACTGAAGCAAATGGAGACATTGCCCGACGCCACCGTGCACACCAGGTAATCCACTATGCGACGGATAATGTTGAATACCGGGCGGGGCAGCCCGGCGCCCTCTCCCTCCCATTGCTCACCGCGGTAATAGCGTTCGTTGCGGCGGACGGTGTCATAAAGGCCTATGCGGCGCTTGTACTCAAGCCCGGCCTCATACTGCCGCCACGCCTTGGAAATACTTTTGTTCATATTTTTAATAATACCTCTCGTTGTGTTATTTTACGGCGTAAAGCGCCAGACCGAATATGCGCTGCCGGCCGGTTCCTCGGCTTTGCAGCCGTGCTCTGACATGCCCGAAGCGCCCGGTTCGCATACTGCGGCGGCGCAGATCAAGCGACTCACCGTCGCCGGCCGGCAGTGTTATCGCCGCCAGTGTTCCGGCAGGATCTGACAACGTCAGTGTCATAGCCTCGCTGCCCTGGCTGCACAGCCGCAGTGAACGCAGCCTTTTTACGCGGTCCGACCGCTCCATGTCGCTCCACCGGCTGACAAAAACGGCACATATCGCCGTCTCACTGCCCCCAAGCAGGCGGTCGGTGCCCCGCCCCGGGACAAAAACGAATATACCTGCATCGGCGGCAAACCCCACCGTGTCGCCACACGAAAACCACAGCTGCGCCCCGACTCCCGAGAACCTGTACCAGCACCTGCGCGGAATCGAGTATACGGCAACACGACCGGCAGTATCCGATGCGGGTGAGATGAGCAACTCACCGTATCTCGGGTCATAGCCGAGGACCGGCTCCGCACCAAGCTCCACCGCACCGTCGAGCGGCTCGGACAGACAGGTATAAGCGCCGCTTTTCAGCTCAAAGCGATACAGTCCTCGTCCGCTGGCGACATAGGCCGCATCTCCGACGCATATTCCGGCTCCCGCCGCACCCGGTGCACCGAACAGCACGCGCTCCTCCCCGTCGGACGTCAACAGATGGGTCTCCACGCTGTCCGACACCAGCAGTGCGTCGGCATTACCCGTAACGCTGACCGGCGCGCCCGTAAGGCCGGTATCCACTCTGCCGCTCTCGGGGAAATATACTGCCTGGCTACCGGGGCGGCAGGCGCGTGAGGCGGCAAGCTCCTGCGCAGTGACGGCTGCCGAGCAAAACAGTGCATTTGCCGCACCGCCGTAGCACACGGCACAGTCAAATCCGTCCCGACCGAACGTCAGCGCGCCGGTACAGGAAAGCAGCGCATCGGTATCGTCACAGTCGGAGTCGAACACTATGCAGGCTTCAATTTTGGTCCCTTCCGGGAAGGAGGCCGGCAGACAGATATAGCCGCCACGTGCGTAGGCAGTGTCGAGCGGGCTGCCGTCGACCGTCAGGCTGTCAACCGAAAAGCCGTCAAGCCCGGTTTCGAGCAGTACCGAGGGCGCGCTGAGCGTATAGCTCAGTCTCACGCGGTTTGACAGCAGGTTGCGGGACTGGTACACCTGCCCGCCCGACTCACTCCAATCACGTCCGTACAGCGGAACATATCCGTCGACCGGGAACAGCCCGGAAGGTCTGACAGTATATATATTGCCGCCTGCGATCACAACCGTTTCTCCGCCCACGGCAGTAAAGCAGCCGCCCGCAACGTCCGCCACCCGGCCGAGCAGCCGCGTTGTGCCGTCCGACAGCGTAATTATGTAAACCTGCCCACCCGACAGCACGTATATGCGGCCGCCGTCACCCGGAACAGCTGTCACCGCGTCAACAGGAGAGCTCAGCGTGCAACGCAGCTCGTAGCCTTCCCGCTTTTCGATCGAACCGTCGCACAGTATGCGGAAATTGTCAATATCCCATGCCTCGGACAGCCGGCCTATAAATCCGGTGCGGTCAATACCGCCGAAGGCGTCCACTGCCTCACAGGCGCAGGCGTTTTCATGCTTGAAAGTTGCCATTGTTTTACCTTTCTGCCGGGCGGTATGCCCGGCGGGTCTGAGAGCGGAATTTACGCCTCGGCGCACCCTCAGACCGGTGTCCATTAAGCGGCACAGAGCATAAAAAGTGTAAATCCGATAAGCTATACGGCACCGGCAGGCAGCATTGACCGCGGTGTCAGAAGTCGTACAGCTGCGGGTGCCTTTTGAAAATGAAGTCATGCCGCTCCGGCTCGGCGGGAGGGGCGGCGCGACTCATAACTGCATATCGCAGCGCCTCGGGTGCATGTGTAAGCGCGTGCGGCTCGGAGGCGGCATCCTCGGGACGGTGCGGATCACACAAAAGTCCCGTCATGGAGTTTATCAGCACCTCGCACGAGACGTGAATGTGCAGCCTCCCCGCCAGATACTCGCGGACCGCCCGCCAGCCCGGTATCCGCCGGTCATCTGCGGGACGCATGGGCGGCAGCCCACAGTCGGCACCGGCAGACGTCATGATCTCATAACCCGAAAGCCCGCTGTCCTGGCGGCGGTTCCACAGATCAGGCGACGCTACGATATATTCGCATCCCTCACACAGCGGAGCTACCGCCAGCGCCGCCCGGCTCAGCGTCAGGTCGGGGCGGCACAGTTCGCGCATGACCCACAGTCCGCCGTCCGGGTCAACACCGCAGACAAGCAGTGCCAGCATGTCGAAGCCATAGTCCATTGCGGCAAAGCGCCTTAAGTTATTTGGGATAACCACTCCATAAACGGAGTCCACTCCATAAACGGAGTCCACTCCATTTATAGAGCCCGCCCCGTCTCCGGGACTGCCGTAAACATGGAGTCTGGCATCGAATTCGCTGAAAAACTGCCCTTCGAACACATCCCACCGGCCGTACAGCCAGGCGTCGCGCAGGCGCGGCGGAAGGCTTTCCAGCGACGAAACATAATCGGGGTCGGCGGCAAGCAATACCGGATTGTCGTATACCAACGCAGGAATGAAGCCGTAATCTCCGGGGCGTTCACCGTCGCGGAATTCGCGGTCGATGAACAACCGCTTGACCCAGGCATGCCCCGGGCCGCCGGGGTTACAGGTCAGATACATGCGCCGGGGACATTCGGACGTGCCTCTCAGACAGGCCTTGAAGATCGAAAACTGATATTCGCTCAGCTGCGTTGCCTCGTCGATGGCAATAATGTCGTATTCCTGTCCCTGGTAGCGAAGTGCGTCGCGGTCGGCGGCGCAATATCCGAGCTGTATTGATCCGCCCCCGCGTACGGTAAGGCGTTTCTCAGCTGAGTCAAAGCTGATCAGTCCGCCATATTCCCGCAGCAGTGGCTGGACATGGTTGCCCATAAGCTCGGGGTAGCTCCGTCTTACAAGCAGTGCACGCAGCTGCGGATATCGCAGGCACATTGCGACCAGCTTGCGACGCAATGCCCATGATTTACCGCCGCCCCGAGCACCGCCGTAGGCCGTGTAGCGCGTCCGTGCATCAAAAAACTGTTGCTGACGCGGTGTCGGGCGGCCGGCAATAGTCAGGCTTGCCATTATTCACCGTCCTTCATTACGTCGTGCAGGAAGGTAACCTTGACGGTATCGTCGGCTTTGCCGCTGTCACCGTATCCGAGCCGGGATTTGAGGTAGCTCATGAGCAGTGAAGGCGACATACCCGAATTGAGTGCCTCGTCCTCAAAAACATCGCGGATCTGTTCGGCCTGGTCGGGCAGGCTGTCGGTCAGCTCACGCAAACGCTCTGCGGATATGCCGAGATAGCGGCAGAATCCGGCAATGTTGGCCACACGACCGGCGATAGCACATTCACCGATATACGCCTCGGCAAGCGTCAGTAGCCGCCCGGACGACGTTATGTTATCCATACATAAAATCAACTCCTTTCCTCTGTGCCACCGCAATTCTACCTCACCCCGGCGTGCCAAAAGATGACACACAGTGCCACCCGGTGCCATGAATTGAATATTGTCAGCACAAGGAGGCAGTTTGCGATACCCTCGGGACGGAAAATAAGAAATAGGTGTAGACTTTCATAATTTAATATGTTATAATGAACCGACAGGAGGACGTCATATGAATCTGATTTATATGAAATACGCACTTGAGGTCGCCGAATGCGGTTCGATCAACAAGGCAGCCGAAAAGCTGTACATCGGACAGCCCAACCTGAGCCGGGCGATCAAGGAGCTTGAGGCCTCTCTCGGCGTATCGATTTTTGAACGTTCGCCGCAGGGCATGAAGCTGACACCCAACGGCGAGAAATTCATCGAATATGCGGGAGCGATACTGCGTCAGGTCGACGCGGTCGAAACCATGTTCCGCAAGGACACAACTCAAAAAAAACATTTTTCAATATCCGTTCCGCGTGCGAGCTACATCTCGGAGGCGTTTTCCGCTTTTTCAAACAAGCTCGAAAAAATGCCGGCTGTCGAGGTCTTTTACAAGGAAACCAACTCAATGCGCGCTATCAAGAACATTCTCCAGGAAAATTACAAGCTCGGCATTGTGCGCTACGCCGAGAATTACGACAGATATTACAAGCAAATGCTCGAGGATAAGGGCCTCAACTACGAGCTTGTCACCGAATTTCGGTATATTCTCATAATGAGTGAAAAGTCCGAGCTTGCATCGCGCGACTGCATAATGTTCTCCGACCTTGCCGAAAAAATTGAAATTGCCCATGCCGACCCCTACGTACCGTCGCTGCCCATGTCGGAAGTAAAAAAAGATGAGCTGCCTGACATAGCGAGGCGTATTTTTGTGTTTGAGCGGGCAAGCCAATTTGAGCTTTTATCCGACAATCCGAACACATTCATGTGGGTATCCAGGGTGCCGGACGTACTGCTTGAGCGGTATGGGCTGGTTCAGCGCACCTGCGAGCAGAACCGCAGAGTGTACAAGGATGTTATGATATACCGTAAGGACTATAAGCTGTCCGAGCTGGACAATGAGTTTATAGCCGAGTTGTGCCGGGTGAGAAGAAAACTATTCGGATAAGCGGTTATAAGCACAAAAAATCACTTTTCTGTATCCTGAACAGTAAAGTGATTTTTTGTGATAGACAGTCAGTCGGATTTTTTGGGGATTGCAGGGTATAGTTCCGTGAGGCGACATTTTCATAGTTGCCGCCGGAAAGTATCTTTATTTTGCCATGCACCGGCAACCATTCTTTTACAATCGGTAATGGTTATATCGATAGGTACAATACCGATATGCGATATTCGCACTTCAAAATAATAAAAAAGTATGTTATAATAGCTCCGGAAAGTAAAAAGGAGGTGCAATATGCTGTCAAAAGCCACCATCGGACGACTGCCCGGCTATCTTGAATACATCAACAGCCTGCCGCCGCATACAACCCACATATCCGCAACGACCATAGCGCGCGGACTCAATCTCGGCGAGGTTCAGGTCAGGAAAGACCTGTCCGCCGTCTGCGGAACCGGCAAGCCGCGCGTCGGCTACAGCGTCGTTGATCTGTCGAACGCGTTGCGCTCGGCGCTCGGTGCCAATTCGGGATGCGAGGCCGTCATAGTCGGCGCAGGAAAGCTCGGCATGGCACTGCTCGGCTTCGGGGGCTTTGAGGACTATGGCATCTCCATTCGCCGTGCCTTTGATAACAACCCGGCCAAGCTATCGTCACAGGTACTTCCGCTCGACAGTCTCACTTCCTACTGCACACTTCATCAGGTGGAAATAGGCATAATCACCACGCCGGCCGAGGCTGCGCAGCAGGTCGCCGACCTGCTGGTTAAAAGCGGCGTACGGGCGATATGGTGTTTCTCCGCCGCACGGCTGAGACTGCCTCCCGGCATCACCGTGCAGTACGAAAACATGGCGCCGGCGCTGGCGCATCTGTATCACAAAGTAAAAAACAATTCGCATTCAAACCGAGGAGGATAGCGTGAAAGTTGCTTTCATCTAAAAGAGAAATATACTTTTTCACGCACGAATTTTACCGAGACAAAATTCACTGATTACTATTTGTGTTGCCGCAAAGCGGCAGAATGGAGATTAACATGGAAAACCAAGCAAGACCCGTAATCGACAGCGTGGCGTCGCTGGAGGCGGCTATAACCCGCGTCAGAGCCGCGCAGAAAAAGTTTGCGACCTATACCCAAGAGCAGGTCGACGCCATATTCAAGGCAGCCGCTATTGCCGCCAACAGGGCACGTATTCCGCTGGCCAAAATGGCCGTCGAGGAAACCGGCATGGGCGTTGTAGAGGACAAGGTCATCAAAAACAACTACGCCGCAGAGTACATCTACAATGCATACAGAGACACAAAGACCTGCGGCGTTATCGAGGAGGATAAGGCCTACGGACTTAAAAAGATCGCCGAACCGATCGGCGTGATCGCCGCCGTCATTCCAACCACCAATCCGACCTCTACCGCTATTTTCAAAACGCTCATAGCACTCAAAACGCGTAACGCAATCATAATCAGCCCCCACCCGAGAGCCAAAAAATGCACTATAGCGGCAGCACAGCTGGTACTTGAAGCTGCCGTCAGAGCCGGCGCTCCCGAGGGTATTATCGACTGGATCGACGTGCCGTCGCTTGATATGACCAACCTGCTCATGAAAGAAGCCGACATAATCCTTGCGACCGGCGGGCCGGGAATGGTAAAAGCGGCCTACTCGTCCGGCAAGCCCGCACTGGGCGTCGGTGCAGGCAATACACCCGCAATTATCGACGACTCGGCCGACATCGTATTGGCTGTAAACTCCATAATTCACTCCAAAACCTTCGACAACGGTATGATCTGCGCCTCAGAGCAGTCCGTTATTGTGCTGGACGGTGTGTATGATGCCGTCAAAGCCGAGTTCGCCGAGAGAGGCTGCTATTTTCTGAACCCTGAGGAAACCGAGAAAGTAAGAAAGACCATACTTATCAACGGCGCGCTCAACGCAAGGATCGTCGGTCAGCCGGCCGCTAAAATCGCCGCGCTTGCCAACGTCCGGGTGCCGGACGGCACAAAAATTCTGATAGGCGAGGTTGAAAGCGTCGAGCTTTCCGAGGAATTTGCACATGAGAAGCTGTCACCCGTACTGGCAATGTACCGCGCGACCGACATAGAGGACGCCTTCTCCAAGGCCGAACACCTCATTGCCGACGGCGGCTACGGCCATACCTCGTCCATCTACCTCAATACCGCCACCGAGCAGGCCAAGCTGGACGAGTTTGCCGCACGAATGAAGACCTGCCGCATACTGGTCAACACACCGTCGTCTCATGGTGGCATAGGCGACCTGTACAACTTCAAGCTGGCACCCTCTCTGACACTGGGCTGCGGCTCCTGGGGCGGCAACAGCGTGTCCGAGAACGTCGGCGTAAAGCACCTCATCAACATCAAGACCGTGGCTGAAAGGAGAGAAAACATGCTGTGGTTCCGCGCCCCCGAAAAGGTATATATCAAAAAGGGCTGCCTGCCCGTAGCACTTGACGAGCTGAAGACCGTCATGGGCAAAAAGCGCGCCTTCATCGTCACCGACAGCTTTCTCTATCAGAACGGCTACACCAAGCCCATCACCGACAAGCTGGACGAAATGGGCATTGTCCACGCCACCTTCTTCAACGTCGCTCCCGACCCCACACTTGCCTGTGCAAAGCAGGGCACCGAGCAGATGAACGCCTTCAGTCCCGACTGCATAATAGCGCTGGGCGGAGGCTCGGCCATGGACGCAGCCAAAATCATGTGGGTGATGTACGAGCACCCCGAGGTGGACTTTATGGACATGGCAATGCGCTTCATAGACATACGCAAGCGTATTTACACCTTCCCTAAAATGGGTGAAAAGGCATATTTCATCGCTATACCGACGTCGGCCGGTACCGGCTCGGAGGTCACCCCCTTTGCCGTCATCACTGACGAGCAGAGCGGCATCAAATATCCGCTTGCCGACTATCAGCTGCTGCCCAATATGGCAATCATCGACACCGATTTCCACATGAGCGCCCCCCGCGGCCTGACCGCCGCATCCGGCATTGACGCCGTGACGCACGCACTCGAAGCCTACGCCTCGGTCATGGCAACCGATTATACCGACGGCCTTGCCAAGCAGGCGCTGCGCACCATCTTCACTTACCTGCCCCGCGCCTATGACAACGGCCAGACCGACGTTGAAGCGCGCGAGAAAATGGCCAACGCCGCCACTATGGCCGGGATGGCATTTGCAAACGCCTTTCTCGGCGTATGCCACTCAATGGCTCACAAGCTGGGTGCTTTCCATCACCTGCCGCACGGCATAGCCAACGCGCTCATGATCGAGCAGGTACTGCGCTTCAACGCTGCCGAAGCGCCCGTCAAAATGGGCACCTTCTCGCAGTATGACCACCCGCATACACTGGCACGCTACGCCGAGATCGCCGACTCGCTCGGACTTGGCGGCAACAATGACAACGAAAAACTCGAGAATCTCATCAAAGCTGTCAATGACCTAAAGGCGCGTGTCGGCATCAAGGCCACCATACGTGATTATAACATTGATGAAAACGACTTCCTCAGCCGTCTTGATGACATGACCGAGCAGGCGTTTGACGACCAGTGCACCGGTGCCAACCCGCGTTACCCGCTCATGAGCGAGATACGCCAGATGTACCTCAACGCATACTATGGAAACAAGCACTTCACCGAGGCAGAGATGCCTGCTGT
>ENA-ORSL01002661-ORSL01002661.1-human-gut-metagenome-genome-assembly--contig:-NODE-2661-length-12604-cov-13.562117_pt1 | contig 12604 bp, 14 predicted proteins | sample MGYA00242190_ERZ509157 | MGnify/ENA primary metagenome ERZ509157 (study PRJEB26280, sample SAMEA2338664) | human gut metagenome | biome: human gut; feature: human-associated habitat; material: faeces...
TTCTCCTCCCTCGCTTTCGCCGCCCTCCTCTTGCGGTTCAACTATTGATTCGCATTTAGGAGGGACAGACATGGAAACATGAGATATTCTCAAGAATTTGCGTGAAAAAAATAAACTTACAAAAAGTCATTTGAACGGTACTACAAAATGAGAAAAAGCGCTTGACTCTACATCTGTTGTAGATATTATAATATTGGTAGTTTAACAAAAAAGAAAGATTAGGCAATATGGAAAAGAACCTTACTACCGGCAGTGTGTTCAAAAATGTTGTATTATTCTCATTGCCGTATCTGCTCTCGTATTTTCTTCAAACGCTCTATGGCATGGCTGACCTATTTATCATCGGACAGTTCGAGGGTGTAGCCAGTACTACCGCTGTTTCTATCGGCTCACAAGTGATGCACATGCTTACGGTTATGATTGTAGGGTTATCGATGGGAACAACCGTCAGCGTCGGCCAGGCAGTGGGGGCAGGAGATCGAAAACAGGCAGCGCATAACATCGGGAATACGGTAATATTGTTTCTGGTGGTTTCCATTGCACTTACGGCCATCCTGTTATCCCTTGTTCATCCCATTGTCGTTGCCATGTCTACGCCAGCGGATGCAGTGAGCGGTACGGTTACCTATTTGACCATCTGCTTTATCGGGATTCCGTTTATTACATCCTACAACATTATCAGTTCTATTTTTCGAGGGTTGGGCGACAGCAAAAGCCCGATGTGCTTTATTGCCACAGCCTGTGCTGCCAACATCGCTTTAGACTATCTTTTTATGGGTGTGCTGCACCTTGGGCCTGCGGGCGCAGCCCTTGGTACAACTCTCTCTCAGGCAATCAGTGTAGTTGTTTCCTTTACCGTTATTTTGAAACGCAGGAACATCGTTCTGAAAAAAAGCGACTTCAAGCCTTGCCGTGCGGTCATGGGGAAAATTTTGGGGATCGGCATCCCGATTGCGTTTCAGGACGGCCTGATTCAAGTTGCTTTTATTATTATCACGATTATTGCCAATCAGCGTGGACTGAATGACGCAGCGGCGGTCGGGATTGTGGAGAAAGTGATCAGTTTCCTCTTTTTGGTCCCCTCCTCTATGCTGTCTACCGTTTCTGCCTTGGGAGCGCAAAATATCGGTGCGGGCAAACCGGAGCGGGCTATTCAAACGCTGCGCTATGCGGTGATGCTCGCCGCAGGCTTTGGCGTGCTTGCTTCTATCGCGATCCAGTTTACAGCGGAAGGCATCGTTTCGCTGTTCACTGATCCCAGCACTGCGGACGGAGCGGCGGTGGTCCGTTTCGGCGGCCAGTATCTGCGTGGTTACATTTTTGACTGTATTTTTGCTGGCATTCATTTTAGTTTTAGCGGATTTTTTTGCGCATGCAGGAAATCCGGCCTGTCGTTTTTACACAATATTCTCGCCATTGTATTGATGCGTGTGCCTGGCGTTTATGTGACCTCAAAATTATTCCCGGCAACACTTCTCCCGATGGGACTGGCTACCGCGGCAGGCTCACTGCTATCGGTCGTGATCTGCCTAATCGCCTTTGGAATCATACGGCGCAAATCAACGCTTGTTCTGGTGGAGGAGTAAGATATGGATCGGAAAAATCTCTTCCCAATAGGTGAAGTGTCAAAATTGTTTCATATCAGTGTTAGTAGTTTGCGGCACTATGAACATATCGGTTTGCTTACACCAGAATACATTTCCTCGGATTCTGGCTATCGTTACTATGGCACCGAACAATTTGAAGTACTCAACACAATCCGGTATTTGCGGGCATTGGATATGCCTTTGGCCGAGATTGAGGACTTTCTCAAAAATAAGGATATCAGCCGTATTGAGGAAAAGTTGTTACAGCAAAAGCATGCAGTCCTGAAAAAGCAACAAGAATTACAACGTATAGAACAAAAGATTAACCACCGCTTAAATTGGCTGCGAGACGCACAAAGTGTGCCTTTGGATACCGTTTCCTTAATAGAGCTTCCGTCCTGTCGCATTGTTTGGGTAGACGCTCCACTGAAAGTACATGGCTCTCTTGATATGGAAGTGCCGATTAGAAAGCTGGATCAATCTGATGCCGAAGCCGTTGTATTTCTTGGAAAGGTCGGACTTGGCATTTCCGCGGAACATTTGCAGCAATCAAAAGTAAATCGTTATGACAGCATTTTTCTAATACTGGATCAAGAGGACATTTATACAGGTGAAACCATTGCTCTTCCCAAAACACTTTGTGTACGGCTGCGTTTTCGAGGCAGTCATATAGAAGCTCCAGCGCACTATGAAAAACTCCTTGACTACATCACAAAAGAACAGATACAGATTGTTGGTTTTTCGCGAGAAATCACGCTCATAGACTATGGCATTACTAATGACAGTGAAAAATTTGTGACTGAAATATGTATTCCGGTCAAGTGCAGATAAGAAGGGCATAAAATGAGATTCGTTGTTAAAAAAGAAATTTTTGAAGAACTGCCGAGTGCCTGTTTTGGTGTTGTTATGGCAAAAGGCATTGATAATAATAACGCATACCCAGAGATTGAACAATTTTTAGATGAAAGTATCCAAGCTGCAATGCAGCGTTTTGAGGGAAGAAAAGTTAAGGAAGATCCGGATATTTTACCGTATCGAGAAGCATTCCGAGCCTTGAATATCCTATCCAATATCGTACTGAATGAATTGGACTGGTGGGTGGCCTCCCAATGGGAGAACATGCCCACTCACTACGAGTACAAAACCAGACAGAATTTCTCATATGCCATAAAGTAACACAAAAAACAACAGATAGACGCCACAATTCCGTACGCAAATCCGTAATGATTGATGCTTGACAGTCTCCTGAAAGAATGCTATGATAATGCGCGTAAAATTTGAGTGGACTTTTTCCGGATTCGGTCATCTTTTTGCCACACAGCTATCTTGTGATAGCCGTGTGGCTTTTTTGTTGCCTGTATCTCGGAAGTATTGGCAGAATGGAGGACTATATCTGTATGGAAAAAATTTTTTGTCTCTTATCAAGACGCGCCGTAGTGTACGGGCTTATAAATCGGAACCTGTCCCTTCCAAGGCTTTGGACGCTGTACTGGAAGCAGGGACTTACGCTCCTACCGGCGGAGGACATCAATCTCCAACCATCATTGCAATTACAGACCCCAAATATAGGCGGGAGATTGCAAAACTAAACGCAGAAGTGATGGGGAGCAACACAGACCCTTATTATGGCGCACCTGTCGTGATCCTAGTTTTGGCAGATGGCTCCGCAAGTACCTTTGTGGAGGACGGAAGCTGCGTCCTCGAAAACATGATGCTCGCCGCCCATGCCCTTGGGCTGGGAACTGTATGGGTACATCGGGAACGTGAAATTTTTGACAGTGAAAGTGGCAAGGCTCTCCTGCGGGAGTGGAAGCTGCCGGAAACCTTGCGCGGTGTCGGGGCGGTTGCATTGGGGTATCCAGCCCGGGAAGCCAGTCAACCCGCAGCACGCAAACAAAACTATATCGTTCGGATTTAATGATCCTGCTGTCCGGCGCAATTTTTTGCGCCGGACACTTTGTGGAGAGGAGGGAAAGTATGCAGACCAATAATAAAATGGCGGTCGCTCCTGTTGGAAAGCTCATCTGGCAAATGTCGATACCGCCGCTGATTTCCATGTTCCTGCAATATTCCTATAACCTGATAGACAGCGCGTTTGTGGCGCGGTTGAGTGAGAATGCATTGACCGCTGTTTCTCTGTCATTCCCGATTACAACATTGATGAATGCAGCGTCTATCTGGATCGGCGTCGGCGTGAATGTGCTGATAGCAGGGTATCTTGGACAGAAAAAGCAGGATGAGGCAAATGCAACTGTCACACATGGATTGTTATTGGCTTTTGGAATAGGTGCTTTGCTCAACCTTATGTCATTACTGATTATGAAACCCTATTTTCGGGCATTCACCAATAATGAAGAAATTTATCAGCTGAGCATCGCCTATATGAGTGTGTGCTCCTTCATGCAAATTCCCAATATGGTGCATATCGCCATCCAGAAGATGATACAGGCCACCGGGAACATGGTCGCTCCCATGTGGTTCCAGATTGCGGGCGTGGTCGTCAACTTCGTGTTCGACCCCATTCTGATTTTTGGGATTGGTATTTTCCCGGCTATGGGAATCCGCGGCGCTGCGGTAGCTACCGTTGCAGGCTATCTGCTGTCCATGATTTTGGCATTTGCTTTACTGCTGGGCAAAAAGCAGAAAGTGCAGGTAAAAATCAAAGGCTTTCATTTGAAAAAGCAGATGATCTACCGTATTTTTGCCTTTGGCCTGCCATCTTTTATCATGAACGCCCTCAGTTCGTTTGTGGTGACCTTTGTCAATCTGTTTTTGGTGGCGTATTCCGATACGGCGATCGCTTTCTTCGGCGCATATTTTAAGGTGCAGCAGCTGATTGTTATGACGGTAAACGGCTTGATTCAAGGCTGTTTGCCTGTCATGCGGTTTAACTACGGCGCAGGCAACAGCGAACGGCTGCATTCCGCTTTCCGATATGGAACTGTTTTGGTCACCGGCATGATGATACTGGGGACGTTGGCTGTCCTCCTCTTTCCGGCGCAGATTCTGGGATTGTTTACGGCGTCGGAAGCCATGCGCTCCTTTGGAATCTCCGCCATGCGGATCATGGCGTCAAGCTATCTGTTTTGCGGCCTTTCTACGATGATTTCCACCTATTTTCAGACCACAGAAAAAGTAGGGTCCAGCATTGCAATCCAATTATGCAGGCAAATGCTTTTTCTTGTACCTGCCCTGTGGTGTCTGGACAAATTGTTCCAGCTGAACGGAATCTGGCTTGCATTTCCGGTTGCGGAAACCGCCACTTTGCTCGTTGCACTTGTGATGATGGCATGGCATCGACGCAAAAATATCTCATAACGTGTTTTGCGAAGGAGGAATTATGAACGACACTTTCATGAAAGAGAAACCGATATTGCCGCTGATTTTATCCATGTCCCTGCCGATGGTGTTATCCATGCTGGTCAACTCCCTCTACAACATTGTGGACAGCTTTTTTGTCGCGCAGATCAGCGAGGAAGCAATGACGGCGTTATCACTGGTTTACCCGGTTCAAAATTTTATCAATGCGGCTGGAATTGGGTTTGGTGTTGGGATCAACGCAGTGATTGCCTTCTATCTGGGCGCGGGAGATCACGAAAAAGCAGATCAGGCTGCCACACAGGGACTTGTGCTTGCCGTGATTCATGGCATTGTTATGACAGTCTGCTGTATCGCAATTATGCCGGTTTTTCTGCGGATGTTCACTGCATCCGAAGCGGTCATTGAACTTGGCGTCCGCTATTCTGCCGTTGCGTTCGCCTTTACACTCATTGTTACCGTCAGCATGGTGTTTGAGAAACTGTTTCAGGCAGTAGGGAACATGAAAACGACCATGATCAGCCTGATGTGCGGGTGCATCACAAACATTGTCTTGGATCCCGTTCTGATTTTTGGCTATGGCCCATTCCCGGAAATGGGGATTGAAGGCGCAGCGCTGGCCACCGGCATCGGGCAGGCCCTGACGCTTGCGATTTATCTGGTCATCTACTTTGTGCGGCCCATTCGCGTGCATATCCGCAGGCAGCACATTCTGCCCGGCAAAAATATGGTCATAAAGCTGTATTCCATCGGCATTCCCGCAACCCTGAATCTTGCACTTCCGTCACTTTTGATTTCGGCGCTCAATGCGATTTTGGCCGCCTATTCCGAGGTGTATATCCTGGTTTTGGGGATCTATTACAAATTGCAGACCTTCATCTATCTGCCGGCGAATGGCATTGTGCAGGGGATGCGCCCTTTGATCGGCTATAACTACGGGGCGGGCGAGAGTAAAAGGGTCAGTCAGATTTATCAGATTGTCCTGTGCATGAACGGTATCATTATGGTGCTTGGGACCGCGATATGCCTGCTGATTCCCGGCCAGTTGATGGGGCTGTTTACCCACACAGAAGCGACGATCCAGGCCGGGGAAACCGCCCTGCGCATCATCGGGGCCGGATTTATCGTCTCGGCGGTTTCTGTTACCTCTTCCGGCGCATTGGAGGGACTGAGGAAAGGCACGCCCTCCTTGCTGATTTCCCTTTGCCGGTATGTGGTGGTCATCCTACCGGCTGCGTTTTGGCTCAGCAGGCTTTTCGGCGCCGTCGGCGTCTGGCATGCGTTTTGGGTCACGGAAGTGATCGCCGCGGTCATTTCCCTTATCATTTACCGCAAGGCGATTGTAAAACCTGTGACGACGGCCCGAAAGGAATGAATGCCTATACTATTTCAAGTGGAATTTTCCCGAAATATTTGAATGGAGAAAATATCATCTCCGTTCCGCTTGCAGAAAATGAAACAATGCATATTGGATATGTGCTGAATGAAAATCAGGAATTGAGTGAACTTGGAAAAAGTTATCTGGAAGAATTACGGAAATATGCTCCAGCCAATCCATAGCCATAGGCTATGAATAATCATATAAAATAGGTGTTATGTATGTACCGCTGTTTGCTGATATAATAACAGCAGAAAGGTGGTTGATGATTATGCCTATGGCGGTACTGAGCAATTTTCTGATTTATTGTGTTGTAAATGCCTTTACACCGGGACCGGGAAATATTCTGGCATTAAATACCGTAACAAACTATGGATATAAAAAAGGAAAGCCGCTGTTCTTTGGAATTTTTGCAGGCTACTATGTAGTACAAATCTTATGCTCAATTTTCGTATATGGGGTTAATTCTTTGCTTCCAAATGGAATGGGAGTGATGAAGTACATCGGAGCAGCATATATCCTGTGGCTTGCGATACATATTGTTTTCAGCAAGCCGTCAACAGAAAACGCAGAGCAATCGGCATCGTTTCTGAAAGGCTTCATGCTGCAATTTGTCAATGTGAAGATCTATATGTTCGGAGTTACCGCACTAACGGGTTATGTTGTAGGATATATGTCCTCTTTTTCGGCTTTGCTGTTTTTTGAGCTGCTTATTGCAACAATCGGAGCAATCGCAACCTGTACTTGGACTGGCTTGGGCGTACTGATTCAGCAGTTTTATCTGCGGCATTTCCGTGTTATTAACATTATCCTTGCACTAACATTACTGGAGTGTATTTGGGGAATGTTAAGATAATTGTTGCTTTGAGAGCAATTCTAATTAACAAATTCAGGTTTATCTGACACGCACAATTTAATAACAAATTTACATAGCACTTTAACCCCAAAAGGTACGCTCTGGTGAAACGGTAAGAATTTCAGTATTTTTCTGCTCAAAGATTTTTGGGTAGTATACAGCTGTATACGGTTCAATGCTTGCAATCTTAGCAGGTGTCCAGGCTGCTAATGCTCCGATTTCCAGGCGGATTACTTGTAGGGTAGAAGGATTTGTGAACAGATTTGGATAAGCGAAAATAACAGGCTGTTTGTCATTCTCCTCTATGTAAATATTAGCGTCACACCCCAGTTCTAATGACAGTTCCTTTTTATGGTAGGACAGAACTGTTCTGTAAGAAAAATCTCAGCCCTGTTATTAGCTTCTTTATTAAATGCATCCTGTTTTGTGTTGGATTGGTTTTCCCAGGGTTCAAGTTTTCCATAACCCAGTACACGCCAGTCAAGAATCAGATCAATGTCTTCTGAGAAACGGCTGATCAGATTAAAGTTTCGGTAAATAAGGGGTAACATCGTACTCCTGAATAAACTTTACAAATTTAGTTAACTGATCCGGCACAAAAACTCCCTTTTTCCAGATGATACCAAATTTACTGGTGATTTCCGGGGAAACCGGAATCACAACAAAATCACGGGGATTGGTAGCAAGAGAGGAATATAAAAAAGCACCACATTTACCACCCCGGACAAAATTAAGAACAGTAACGAGCTGGCTGCAGTACATGTGGACATTTGGTGTGATCCCGGCACTGCGCAGACGGGTGACGATTGTCTGGGTCTGAACAGAGTCCGTATTGAATAAGATAATGGGCTCATCTTTTAACATATCAATTGTAATTTCTTTTTCACCGGCATACCGGTGCGTCTTGGAAACACAGTAGACATATCTGTCTTCCATCATGACATAACTGTTATATTTATCCAGATTATAAAAATCCATATTTGCCATGGCAATATCTAACTGTTCACTGTCGACTAAAGTACGGGCGCGGAGGGAGCCATATTCTAAAAGTTGAATGGGAATATTATACTGCTCCTGAAACTGGTCGGTCACCCGCGGAAAAAATACCGTGCTGATCATAGGAGGAATACCGATCCGCAGCGGGTGCCGCTTTTTTTCAATATTTGAAAAGTCGGTGTACAGTTCCTGCGTCTGTTTTAGAATAAATTCTGCTTTCTGATAAAAAGTCTCACCGTCTTTGGTGAGGGAAATTCTGTTCTTTCCATGGTTAAAAAATTTCAGATGAAACTCTTTTTCTAGATCTCGGATCGAAGTGGAAATCGTAGGCTGGGAGACGTAGAGCGCCTCAGCCGCGCGGGTAATACTATGGTAGCGGCATACCATACAAAAGTATTCTAATTGTGTCAGTGTCATAGAACCCTCCGTCATTGTACAGAAAATTTATATTATAATTTCAGTATAGGGAAAAGCTATGCTAATGTCAAGTATATGAAATGTACATTATACTGAAAATGCGATATGCTGTGTTTACAAAAGGAAAACGACAAGGCCATGTCACTTTTTAAAACGAGAAAAAAGAGAAAAAGGAGGTTTTCTATGAGCCCGACAGTAATTACATTAATATTTCTGGCATTTGCCATTATCATGTTTGTTACAGAGAAGCTTCCGCTCGGTCTGACGTCCATGATTGTCTGTGTTGGTCTTGTGATTACCGGTGTGTTGAGCGTAAGTGATGCTTTCAATGGATTTATTAACAGTAACGTGATTCTGTTTGTTGCCATGTTCATTGTAGGCGGGGCATTGTTTGAAACCGGTATGGCAAATGAGATTGGAAGTCTGGTAACAAAATTTGCAAAAACAGAACACAGTCTGATTATCGCAATCATGGTAATTGTGGGAGTTATGAGCGGTTTTCTTTCTAACACCGGTACGGCAGCAGTTCTTATTCCGGTTGTAATTGGAATAGCAGCGAAGTCAGGGTATAAGCGTTCAAGACTTTTAATGCCGTTAGTATTTGCAGCAGCGATGGGAGGAAATCTTTCCCTGATTGGTGCGCCCGGCAATATGATCGCACAATCTGCACTTGAACCATTGGGATTGAAATTTGGCTTTTTCGAGTATGCGATTGTTGGTCTGCCGATTCTGATTGTTGGTATTCTATTTTATGCTACGATCGGATTTAAAATTTTACCACATCATGACACAACGGATGCAGATGATTCTATTTTTGATGAATCACGGGATTTCAGTAATGTTCCAAAGTGGAAAAAAGTATTATCTCTGGTGATTCTGATTGTTACTTTGATTGGAATGATTTTTGAAGAACAGATTGGTGTAAAACTTTGTATCACAGGCTGCGTGGGAGCTATTTTATTAATGGTCACCGGAGTTATTTCCGAAAAAGAAGCGTTAAAATCCATTGATTTAAAGACCATTTTCCTGTTTGGCGGTACGCTTTCCCTGGCAAAGGCACTTGAAGTTACAGGAGCCGGAGAGCTGATTGCAGACAAGGCGATTGGAGCGTTGGGAGAAAATCCTTCCCCGGTATTATTTACCTTTGTAGTATTTATTTTATGCTGTATCATGACGAACTTTATGTCAAATACAGCTACCACAGCCCTGATGGCACCGATTTGTGTTTCCATTGCTCAGGGTATGGGAGCAGACCCGAGAGCGGTTCTGATGGCATGTGTTATCGGAGGTTCCTGTGCTTACGCAACTCCAATCGGAATGCCTGCCAATACGATGGTAGTCGGAGCCGGCAACTATAAATTTATGGATTATGTAAAATGCGGAATGCCGTTAATCGTCATTGCAACCGTGGTCAGCATGATAATTTTACCAATCGCATTCCCATTTTACCCGTAGGGTGAAATGTTTACCACAATAAAATTTCACTTTTAATAAATGATTAAAAATCTGGAGGAAAAAGATATGTCAAATGAAGCACAAGTAAAGAAACTGACTGATATTATGGCGCAGTTCGTAGGATTTACCGCAAAGAAACTGCCGGATGATGTAATTGCAAAATTGCAGGAGATGAGAGACAAAGAGGACACTCCTATGACAAAGGTCATCTATGACACCATGTTCCGCAATCAGGAGCTGGCATTGAAATTAAACCGCCCGTCCTGCCAGGACACCGGTGTATTACAGTTCTGGGTAAAATGTGGTACGAGATTCCCTTTCATTGATGACCTTGAAGCATTGCTGAAAGAAGCAGTCATTCAGGCTACGGTTCAGACACCGCTTCGTCACAACTCAGTAGAAACTTTTGATGAGTACAATACCGGTAAAAATGTAGGAAAAGGAACCCCTACCGTATGGTGGGACATCGTTCCGAACTCCGACCAGTGTGAAATCTATACTTACATGGCAGGTGGCGGATGCACGCTTCCGGGAAATGCTACCGTTTTAATGCCGGGTGAAGGCTATGAGGGAGTGACCAAGTTTGTATTAGACCGCATGACAACTTACGGATTGAATGCATGTCCTCCACTTTTAGTTGGTGTCGGCGTCGGTACTTCCGTGGAAACAGCAGCATTAAACTCGAAAAAGGCACTGATGCGCCCGGTAGGTTCTCACAACGATAATGCCAACGCTGCTAAAATGGAGAAATTGTTGGAAGATGGTATTAATTCCATTGGCCTTGGACCGCAGGGTATGGGTGGCAATTACTCTGTCATGGGAGTTAATATTGAGAATACCGCACGTCATCCATCTGCGATTGGTGTGGCAGTGAATGTAGGCTGTTGGAGCCACAGAAGAGGACATATTGTATTTGATAAGGACTTAAACTTTACGGTAGATACCCATACCGGTTTTGAATATAAGGAAGAGAACTAATTCAGAAGGGAGAGAATCATTATGGCAGTAGAAATAAAAGATGGTAAGAAAATTCTGGTAACACCTGTATCGGCAGAGGATTTAAAAGATATTCACATTGGAGATATTGTATACCTGACAGGAGATATCACAACCTGTCGTGATGTGGCACACCGCCGTGTCGTAGAAGAGGGAAGAGAGATTCCTGTGGATGTCAGAGATGCTGCAATCCTGCATGCCGGTCCGATTATCCGTCCTCTGGGAGATGAAAAATACGAGATGGTATCCGTAGGACCTACTACATCCATGAGAATGGAAAAGTTTGAATATGAATTCGTAGAGACCACAGGTGTCCGTGTCATCGTCGGAAAAGGCGGTATGAAGGAAAACACCGAGAGAGCCTGCAAGGACTTCGGTGCCATCCATTGTGTATTCCCTGCCGGAAATGCAGTTGTGGCAGCAGTGGAAGTTGAAGAAATCGTGGAGGCACAGTGGAAGGATTTAGGAATGCCGGAAACATTGTGGCACTGCCATGTAAAAGAATTTGGCCCTCTGATTGTATCCATTGACTCTTATGGAAGAAACTACTTTGAAGAGAAGAAAGTGGAATATAATAAAAAGAAGGATGAGCAGGTCGAAATCATCAGCAAACAGGTCGGATTCATCAAATAAAATCCAAACATAGTTTAAATATATGTAGAAATAAAATACCTTCTGTGGAAAAGGCTGGATTCATCAAAGGATAAAACAGGCTTCTGCAGAAGGTATTTTTAATACCATAAACAAGACCGATCATATACCCCAGTAGTAAGGTACAATGGAGAAAGAGAATGGAGAATTTATTATTAGCAGACGAGATTATCTGTGTGATCAGTATGTTCGTGCTTGGTTTTTTCTGGTAATTTCAACCTGGATTCCACATAAAACCTTTTTTGAGTTTGCGTATCTGGAAGATTCCATCCATAAAACCCAAAAAACTAATTACCATAACAATAGGCAGCAGAAAAAAGAAAACAGTGTTATCATTACTGCATTGCTAAATGAGAATGGTAGTCGTAAATATAAATTCGTAGGAACGGAATGGTTGAACCCTTAGGGTGACAGTGTCACTCATTTGTCAGCGAGAGGTGCTTAACCTGGATGATTTTCAGTTTCCTTATTTTGATATGTATTTACAGGGAAGTCAGTAAAATCAAGTCTTTCCTTGACTTATCTTAACTTAACTAATCATAGGTTCTCTGTACGGACCCGACCTCCTAAGCGCTAGTTGTGGGTTCGATTCCCGCTGGGAACATCGGTTTTTTGCAACAATGATTGTAAAAATTCATTGTTGCATTTTTTATTATATGGTGCTTGCGGGTACCAAGAATTAAATCTATCCAAGCACACAATGGAGATAACTATAGTGTAGGATAAGATTTAGGTTGTCAATGAATGTAAAAATGGTTTTCTTGCTTGAAAAAAACAGGCCTGACGAAGTATCGCTCAGATTAGATTAAAAATTCTAGTCTGGGCGATTTTTTCGTTCAGGGAAAAGGAGGAAGTGTCATTGACAGAAAAGACGGATATCAGAGATTCGGATGATGCAGGATGAGGTAAAGGAGGCGCTTGGCAGTGAGTATACCGATTACAACCTGATAA
>ENA-ORSL01002666-ORSL01002666.1-human-gut-metagenome-genome-assembly--contig:-NODE-2666-length-12573-cov-3.125499_pt1 | contig 12573 bp, 11 predicted proteins | sample MGYA00242190_ERZ509157 | MGnify/ENA primary metagenome ERZ509157 (study PRJEB26280, sample SAMEA2338664) | human gut metagenome | biome: human gut; feature: human-associated habitat; material: faeces...
GTGTGGCTGCGAACTCCCGACACTTGAAGGTTAGTTTCGCCCGACCCGAATACTATGATTGCAATGCGAAATGGGAGCGCCCCTATCTGGCGCTCCCAAATCTATACACAAGCGCGAACTCATTCCGAAAGAAGAATAGTTCGACGCTTCCTACTCTGGTGGGACTATCGGAAACCAACTCGAACAAATACCGAACATTGCTGGAGCTTAAAGCATCAATAGACCCCACAGTTATTGTATCACCACCTGCCCAAGATGGTCAAGTAGTTACCGAACTGAAACAGCATCCAAGGTACTTATCAGAAGAAGAAATCCAAGAAGTGATTATCCGCTATCAAGAAGGCGTATCGGCTAATAAGCTGGCAGAAATCTACGGATGCCATAAATGCACTATCCGTAGTGCTTTGAGGCGCAACGGCATCACCGTCAGCCATTCCATTGCGGACAAGAAACTGTTGGTCGAGAAGATGATTTTACTCCGCAATCAGGGATATGCCATGAAAGAGATCGCAAAGATGGTTGGGATTAATTATCATACAGTGTTGCGGTATTTTAGAACACATAAAGACATAGACTAGTCATCGCATAAAAATTGAGACGCGGTTTGTTACCGCGTCTCAAAAAAACTATTTACTTAGCCCGTTGATCAGGTCGCGTAGATCCATCTCCCAATCTGACAGGTTCGAGAACCAGACACTGCCGTATGCGCCCGGTATGCGGTAATTCCGGGTGGAGCAGATGATGACTGGGAGGTTGATGTTTCTCTCGGCCAGAGCCTTGAGGAAATACTCTCCAGCCTCCCAATCGGCAATCTCACCTCGCCGGATCGGGTAGTGCATATCGGAAATCGCAAGATCAAAGGGCGCACCATTCTGTATGGCGGTTTCAATTTTCTCAAGCCCCTCACCGACACTGGTCGCCCACTCCACGCTGGTGATGCCCATTTTCCGGAGTTCCCGGCAGACCTCCATGTGTTTATCCACGGAATCTTCTAAGTGGATTATTCTCATACTATGAATTATCTTTTTTCCCATCACAAAACATCCTCAAATGCCGGTGTCGATGTATTATCGCTTAACTAAAAAACGTACTGTGCGATATAGGGCGACGATAATCTGCCATGCCACAGCGAGCATGACCAATATCCATATTGACAGTCCTGCGACTTGTATAGAACGGCTAAAGTCTTGTTCCAAGAAAAGCCGCCACGCAACACTAAGAGGCAGGCTACCTCCTTCAGTTTTCAAGAGAAATCCTAAATAGTGAGCCCAAATCCCCGTCGCACATAAAGTTTTTTTGAGCGGCTTATGAAAGAGGTAAGGAAATGCCACCAAAGAAAGCAGCGCAATCACTACTATGCCAAGCAGTGGGTAAAGAGCATTGATGTATCCTTCGCCAGAGCAGATCGCAAGCGTAATACTGGTAACCACCAATGGATACGGGACAAAAACCCAAGCCATTATGACATCGCGCAAGGTGATCTTATCGGCCTCTTCCCATATTTTCCGTTGATCTTCCTTGTCTATAACCCCCAGATAGTTCCACAGGGTGCAGGACTGTGCTGCAACTTGCCAAAGACGACTACAAGAGAACTGCCCGATATCGGTGACTTCCGTCATAATTCGTATTAGCCAAGCTCTCGCCGAAGCAGCATTGCCTTGTGCGCCAGCGACAAGCTCCATGGCGGCTTGGATACAGAGGATTTCCATATCGTTAGGATGTTCCAGCATCCAATCTGTTATTTTTCTGCGGAGGGCCTGTAATAATGCTGCGGGACTGGAGAATCTCTGTTGGAACCGCTCTTTGTATGCACTGCTACCCGGTTCTGCATCCAAAAAGGCGCTCAGCGCCATAAGTTCGTGGTAAAGTGGAGACTCTGGGTGTTTCTCAGCATAGCTTTCGCAGGTGTATGGTAAGGTAGAAATCTTTAATAGATTTGCCGGGTTCCCCGTGAACGCATTTTCCCACATATAGTGGTACAGCGGGTATTTATCATAGGGGCTTTTTTCTTTTCTCATGTTCTTCCTCTCGTCAGGTTAGGTATACTGCGCTTTGAGCGTAGTCACCATATCCATATAAATCCGCTTGCTGTCAGAAAACCGTTTTGCCTTCACGCCCTTAACACAGGGCAAGATGTACTTTTGATAAATCTCCTTGTAGATGGCCTTGCGCTCTGGCTGCTGGTTGATTTTCTCCACGATGCCCGGAGCGGTTTTATAGTAGTCCGCAATCAAAGCCTCACCGTCGGGCTGATCCCGCAGCCATTCATCCCGGAAAGACCGCATCAGCGTCAATTCTTCACAGTTATCCGGTTTTCCCATCGTCAGGCATACTGCCGTCGTGATAAAGCACCGAGTGGCGTTTTTATAATCCTCGCAATCTGCATGCCGACTGCTCATACAGATGTCTGTTGCGGTTCTGGAGTCCAGCCGCTGACGAGAATACTTACAGCGATATTCTGTGAAGATGGTGCCTTCCATCTCTAAATACTCACATCCAAAAAGTCCCATCCTTATGACCTCCTGTCTTTTATGGTGGGGAACGGTATGATTTTACCCCCGGTTATCTCAATATGATTTGTCAGTTGCTCCGGCATGACTATTGTTCGGGGCTCCATCCTAATCAGAGCGCAATCATATTGTCTTATCTCCCGATACTCTGGAACTGCGGTTCAATCAGCCAATTTCCCTCGCCGTCAATAAATCCCCAGAGGCCGTTATACTTAACCTTGGCATAGCTGGAATCAAGCGAGAAGGACATTGCGTTCTCAAACATAAGGTCTGTAATGAGGTTCCCATCATGATCGACAAAGCTATAATGTTGGTTGACCGTGTCGTAATCGCTATCGCGGAGTCTCACCTGCAAAATATCTCGGTAACCTCCGGAAAATACGACATCAGGGTTCACAGAATCCAGAACGACATTTCCGTCCGAATCAATATATTTATAGTCTGAGGTAGACATATTACCAACGAGATAGATACCGTTTACGGGGATAGCTATTGTTTCATATTGAGGTGATACAGTCCAATTTCCGTTCCTGTCAATGATACCCCATTTGGTGGTTTCTGCATCTAGGGCAGTGGCATATCCTTCTCGGAACTGATCAATGCTGCGAATATGCCTATTATCAGTGGGGAATATGATTTCTCCATCTGTGTTGATGGCATAATAGCAAGTCATTGTGCTTCCGTCTGTTAGTTGTGTCTCCATACCGACAAAGCAAATGCCGTCATACCATCTGGCGGCACCCTTGCCGCCGCCAAGAGAGTTGGACATTGATACATCGTCAAACTCGGTATCCGTGACATACTCCAAGTTCTCATCAATCAGCTTATATTTACCGTTTGCCAGTTGCACAAACGCCCGCCCGTTGTTGAACCCAAAGACATCTTTTACATCGCTCAATATACGGTGCTCACCTTCAGTGCTGATATAGCCGAGGAAGCCTCGGTGATTTACTACCGCCCAGCCATCAACAAAATCATAGGCTTCTTGGAAGTTGAGAGAAAACTGCACCTCTCCAGCTTCGTTGAGATAGTATTGGTAGCCAGACGATCCGGCCACCACAAAGCCCTCAGAGAAGCTGCCGATCCCCCCGTAATGCTCCGGTTCGATCACATACTCGCCGGACTCGTTGATAATTCCGCCGCATTTGGTTTGTGCGACAACAACCGAGGCGTATCCATTCTCATCAAACTGCGTGGCATCCGAGAATTGCGGTTCGATGACGTACTCGCCGGAGGTGTTGATGTAACCCCACATTTTAGTCTCAAGGTCGTTAACCAATGCTAACCCGTTTTCTTGGAACTCATAGGCAAGGTTGAACTTAGGTTCAATCGCATAATTACCAGTGGCGTCGATATATCCCCAGCCATATCCATCAGGGTCTTGCACGAGCAGCGGACCGTCATCAAACAGCTTCTCAAAAGATGTCCTTGTATCTTCGGGCTGTGCCTGCTCGGTGGTGGATGGAGAATTAACCGCCTGTCCGCCATTTGTTTCGCTGGCATCCCCACTGCCAGCCCCAGCTTCATCATGTGAGGCACAGCCGCCCAGAAGCAACATCCCGGCGCACAGCGCCAGCGCTATAATTCTTTTACTCATGTAGTTTCCTCCTAAAAAGCAGTTCCCTACCGCCAGTCAATCAGCGTCACACAAGTTGAACCTTGCCTGATTTCGGTCTCCAGGTCGCCATGGCTGTCTGCCGACGCGGGCAGACTGTTCGCTACACGCTTTGGATCGCTGCCATCCACGCTCATCACGAAGAGATCAGATGGCTCATTGCCGCCAATTGGAGCAGACATAAAGGCGATACTCTGACCATCTGGACTCATAACGCCGCCCCAGCTATGGCGAGACGATCCAGGAACATATTCAGTCGCTTCCTGCGTGGTGGTATCCACTAAGACGCTGACGGTGCAGAGGGCAAAGTCTTTCCGGGTTTCGTAGTCGGCCAGAAGCTGGGTGTCACTGATCCAGTCTGTGGGTGCGTAATTGTTGTTCAGCCAGCGCCATGTCGTTGGATCTTGATGGACGAAGCTGTCGGTTGCTGGCATCTCCCGGATATTCTCCGACCTGACATCGTCTACCGGTACCGTATAGTAAACCGGCTCGCCAGGCGTGGTTGAGGCGCGGTCGGTATAGACGAATAAACCATCCTCCGTGAAACCAACCGGGAAGTATTGGGCAGGATCATCGAAGTCACTTTTTGCCTGCAAACCAAGAGCTTCCGTTACGTCAAAGAAGTTGCCATCAGTATCCAACCATCCGGCATGGTTTTCTCCTGTTCCGAGAAGCTGTTTGTGTACTGCAACCTTGCTGTAGTCCGGCGAGAACGCATCCCGATAGGAACTGTAGCAAAGGGCATATGTTCCTGGTTGTTTGAAATTGAAGGTGTAGAAATCGCCATCTTCTGTCAAGGGCAGAACGTCAAAGTAGGAGATTGTCTGCTGCTCGCCAGTATCTAGGTCAATACTGACAATGCTGAAGTTCATGCCGGTTTGCCAGTCGGCAATGACAGCAATAATCCCCGCAATCTCTTCCGGTTCTTCAGTTTCTGTTGGCTCTTCAACCTCTACAGTTGGAACAGCACTTTCCTCTGGCGGCACTGTTTCGGACTCTACCTGCGATTCTACGTCGGAAGACGTAGTCGGTGGTGCAGTCGTTGCACCCTCCGACGCACATCCGCCCAGTAATAACATCCCGGCGCACAGCGCCAGCGCAATAATTCTTTTGCTCATATTCAGCATCCTCCAATTCACAGCCGCAAAGTCAGTCCAAAGTAACGGCGATATCTTCATAAGTAGTGTCAATCCTTATGGTGAAATCATTGGTTGCATAAGAATAGTCAGACCAAACTTCCGACTTGCTATCAGAATCATCACTACGCCAGTCCTGCCAATGATACATTAAGGTGCCGGACGCATCAAAATAATCAAGCCCCAATATATATCCATCCTCTATGAGCAGCTCAACATATGATCCGTCCTCAAAGTAAACTGTGTTACCATCAGTTTCCCTAATGCCTTCATTCGTTTGGAGATAGTCATCAAATGTCTGTATGTCGGCCATATCCACATAATCCGTATAAGTACCATCTTCGGCATAAGTTCTGGATCCAAGGAAAGTTCCTGAGAACGAGTAGAAACTCACCATATCCGTCCTGCTGTCGTTTTCTACATAATGGCTTTTGCACTCAATGATCTCATCGTTCCGTATGGCAAACCCGTCGTATGTGTATGTCCGAACCGTCGTCTGCTCTTCTCCTGTCTGCTCATCGGTATAGATGATAGTTGCTTCTGTTGGCGCAGATATCGTCGCCGCCATCTTTGCAGAGCTACACCCCGCAAGACAGATGATAAGCATAAGACCTAAGAAAAAAGTAAAGCATTTTCTCATCGCCGTCCACCCCTTATTCGATATCAACTTTGCAACAAAAATCCCGCCTCTACAGCCGGATGTAACATAATAAATCTACAGATACTATTTTACCATTCAATGCGACGAGATTCAACGGAAAATCGCCCCCTTATGGCAAGTTTTTCATAATGATTTTGTTAATTGAACCAACAGAGATGGCTGCTGCCGTTGTTTCTCCCGTTAAAAAGGTAACGCTTGAACTACAATGATACATAGCCCCTTTGCCGAAGGATACGCTACTCCTCTGTGACCTTTCTAATCAGCTCGTTCTCGGTCATGTCTTGACCTGCGGAAACGAACGTGCTATCATAATCACAGGTAGAGGCCGTCCCGGAAGCTGCGCAGGCAACGGGGCGGTTTTCTTTTTTGCCCATATTCACGTATAATAAAACCATCTCGAAAGGGGTGGTTTTATTAATTCTCCTTTCCTCGAAAATTGGTTATACGGCAGGAGTAGCTACCTGCGGTATAATCAGGTCAAGCACTGTGGATCTGTACCTATATTCTTACAGCAAGACTGTTTTGAGGTGACTCAGACCACAGTGGCTTGCCTGTATTGGTGATTAGTTGGTTAACGCTTGACGTTTTTATTTGCGTGAATACATGGACAAGCCATCTGTGGAGACCAGCAGTGCTAATCTAAACAAAGGAGGAAATCCATGTACTTTGTAGGAATCGACATCTCTAAGTTCAAACATGACTGCGCCATCATTGATGAACTCTGTGATACCGTTATGCCCTCATGGTCTTTTTCCAATGACCGGGAGGGCTTTTCGCATTTCAAGGCGCTGCTGGACAGTCTGGAAGGTGAAAAGAAGATAGGGCTTGAATCTACCGGCCACTATGGGCAAAATCTGAAGCAGTTCCTTGAATCCAACGGCTTCACCTTTATGGAGTTCAATCCGCTTCTGGTTTCCAGATTCGTTCGCAGCAAATCCCTCAGAAATACGAAAACCGACTCCATTGATGCGCTCAGCATCGCCCAGTATGTGATGACGGTAGAGTACAAGCCCTATCCGTCCTCATTCTACCACTTGGATAAGCTAAAGTCACTCACAAGATTTCGCAATAGCTTGGTTCGCCAGCGCAGCAGACAACTGGTGGAGCTTACCAACGTCTTGGATAAACTGTTTCCTGAGTTCAAACCCTTCTTTAAAGACAAGTTTTCTGTCACAGCCCTGTACATCCTTGCGCACTACCAGACGCCGGAGCGGATCGCCAACATGAACGCACGCTCTTATGAAGCCCTGCGCAAACTTTCCCGTGGCAGATTCACTCTGAGTAATTTCACCCAGCTCAAAGCCTTGGCAAAAAACACTGTTGGAACTCAAAGCGATTATCTCCTGGATCAGATGAATATCCTTCTGGAGCTTTACTCCCAGTTGGACTCCAAGGTGGATGAATTGGACGCTCAAATTAAAGAGTGTGTTCGGGGAATCGATCCACCCTGTTTATCCATTCCCGGCGTTGGAGAGCTCTCTGCCGCCATGATTCTCTCTGAGTTTGGAGACTTCAGCAAATTTCAGAATCCTTCCAAAATGCTTGCCTTTGCAGGTCTGGAACCAGGTTATTTTCAATCCGGGCAATCTGAGTATACCGGACATATGGTCAAACACGGCTCATCCAGGCTTCGGTACGCCCTCATGAACTGTTGCTTGCCTCTCATCTCCAATGAACCAGTTTTTGCCGCGTATTACGCCAAGAAAAGATCAGAGGGCAAGCCTCATCGTGTGGCATTGACCCATGTTGCCAAAAAACTTCTGCGGGTCATTTACACATTGCAAACTAAAAATATCCGTTATGATCCGACCATGATCCACTAAGATGCTTTTTTCCTTTTCCGTCCTCCTTTGGAGGGCTTGGTTTCCTGCGCCCTTTTTTCGTCACTAAAAATTTCTTCGCAAATGACTTGACTTCCTATAGTTGGTCACGTATAACCTGCCATTTATCAAATGCCAGATATTTATTGAAGTCTTCGATCATTTGATCCAGCCCTGCGATGTCTTCAATATGGTCTTCGACAGAAAATATCTTCTTGATACATTTGTCGAGTTCAGGTGTGCCGTTAATTTGTTTGAGTTTTTCATCGGTGTAAAACCATCTGGACGGAAACCCTTGCCCATATCGGTCGTTGCTGCCCAGACTATTGAAAAATTCAACTAACTTTGGACCGGTCTTATAATATGGGGTGTTATCACCGTTAATAACTTCTCTTAGTTTTTGAAGTGTTCGCTCTTTAAGTTGCACCAATCCCCACCTCCGTCAACTATCTATTTGCTTCCTTAACAATTTCAATTCCGCATGGATCTCCATCCGCCGGTTGAGCTGTTTCTCTTTCCACATCTTGCTCTCCAGAGCGGCGATCTGCTTTTCCAGCTGCCGCCGCTTTTCATCGCGCTCCACGGAAGCCTGTAAGCTCTCACCAGAATCCGCTTGCAGCACATCCCCGGCGATCTGCCGCACAAGGCTTTCGTACACAGCGTCCATGTTCAGCCCATCCACGCGGAATCGCAGCTCGTCCTCTGGTACCCAGTCGGTATGATAGTACCGGCTCACTTTGAAGGCATTGCTGCCGGAGGCAGCCGCCTCTTTATAGCCAATCCACGCCTGCGCCTTACCGTCATAGGTCAGGATGAAAAGGATGTGGTACGGGATTTCCCTGTCGATCTGGCGGAGCACCGCCTCGTCAAGCTGCGGAGCATTGAGCAGCACTTCAAAGACTTCGATCTCTTTGACGGCATCTCCCGCCGCGAGATTCAAAGTAGTCGTAGCCAGTTTGTTTCGCCAATAGATGAGGCGGATCTGCTCCACAAAAACCCGTTTCAACGTCGGCGTGATGTCAATATTCTCATAAAATTTTTGCTTCGGAATTCGTTTGCCGAATTCAGTCGATGCAGGAAAACCGAACATGAGCAGCCCTCCTTATTTCACAACAAGGAAACAGATCAGCTCGAAATCGTCCAGCCCCGATACGGCTGAAAGCAGCGCGGTCGTACCGCCACTCTTGAACAGGCTGTCGATGTCGCTCTCTTCCTTTGCGTCAATGATGGAATTGATTGCTTCGGAGAGCAGCTCGGAGACTTCGCCCATCTTGCGGCCATCGTCCGTTTCCCGATTAAATTTTTTGCAAAGCTCCATCACCGGCTCACTCTTGCCGCGGCAGAGCAGCCGCATGGTGTCCAGCAGCTTTTTCGGGTTCAGATAGTCGCAGACGATCTCACCCTCTTCGCTGATGTAAACCATATAGAAGGGGTGGATGCGGTTGCGGTTGTCGATGTTCACGCTGTCGTTGATATTTCGCAGCACAAAGATGACCCCAGCAGGCGCCTCTTCCGCTTGCGGGACAACCGTATGCAGACCCTTGGGGGCTGTTTCAATCTCTTCATGATGCTTGATGTATTCCAGCAGGTCGAGGCGGAACTCGTTCAACCCCAAATCCATGATGGAGATTCCATTGCCCATATCCTCAATGTCCACAACTTCCTCTTGCAGACGCTTGAGCTGCGCGCGGCGGTATTCGAGGTCGCCTTTTTCCTCAGCGTTGATAAGGTCATCATCGCCGGTGGAAGTCATGACGGTGATCTTCATGCGGGTTTCCACACGGGCTTTCAGATTGATGTACTCATCCAAATCCATATCCGGCCAGAAGTTGACAAGCTGAATATGCTCGTTCTTACTGCCGATACGGTCGATTCGTCCAAAACGCTGAATGATACGGACAGGGTTCCAGTGAATGTCATAGTTGATGAGATAGTCGCAGTCCTGCAAGTTCTGACCTTCGGAAATACAGTCGGTGGCAATCAAAATATCAAGCTCGTCCTTGCTTCCGGGCATCAGGACAGATTTACCCTTCGAGACCGGGGAGAAGCAAGTCAGCACGGTATTGAGGTCGGCGCGGAGCTTTGAAATGGTCGTCTTGCCATCCACTGTGCCGGTGATTTCAGCCGTTTCCAGACCGAATTTCTCTTTGGCAAACTTGCTGACATTCGCGTCGAGATAATCCGCCGTGTCGGAAAAAGCGGTGAAGATGATGATCTTCCGATTGCCGGGGTTGATGGGATGTTCGATTTTCTTGCGGATCAGGTCGAGCAGGGTTTGCAGCTTGGTGTCATGTTCCGGTGTAATATCGGCAATCATGAGTGACAACAGTTCCAGATTTTCTGCATCCTTTTCCAGCTCCCGCTTCCATGAAACATAGTCCATGTCGGCAAGGTCAATTTTAACTTTCTTCCCCACAGAAAAATAATCGGTGTTCTGGTCGTCATAATCGAAGTCCTCAATATCCGTGATTTCTGTCAGGTCGAGGACGAGGTTGCCGGACTGGTAACGGTCAATCGTTCCAATGGTGCTGTCAATCAGCATTTTGATACGGTCTATGGTAAGCCGGAAGGAATACACCGAACTTTCCAGCCGCTTGAGCAGATTGATGCTCATAAGCCTGCGGATGCCTTCCTCGCGCCCCTGCTGCGTCAGGCTTGTCCCCTTGTGGTGGGTCATGTCGATGTATTTTGCCATTCTCGAGGGCATGATATAGTTGGACGGGGTGTAGATCGTCAGGTTCAGGGACATCAGCAGGTTATAGATGTCGTTATAGTTGATGGCATCGTTTAGGTCCGTGAGCCTTGGGCGCAGCGAAACCGGCGGAAGCCGCTCAGGGAATTTGCCGATTGCGGAAGTGTTATAGTATTTCTCAATGTGCTTACGGGAACGGGCGATTGTCACGCTGTCCAACAGCTCAAAGAAATCAAAGTCGAGCGTTCTCAGAAGCTCGTCCGTTGTGCGTTCCTCAGCGGGCAGTTTGCACCACGCATTGTAAGCCTTCTGTGCCTGACGGAAGATTTCATCAATGCTCTTGGTCGTTGCAAGTTTCTCATTGATCTGCTTTGGATCACCCTCATAGGCAAGCGCAAGCTGATTTTTCAGGTCGATGAATTTGTTGTTGACAGGGGTGGCAGAGAGCATCAGCACCTTCGTCCGTACACCCGCCCGGATGACTCTATTGAGCAGTTTCAGGTAGCGGTTTTCCTTTGCCTCTTCACCGGAAACTTCGCCGCCGTTGCGGAAGTTGTGGCTCTCATCAATGACCACCAGATCATAGTTTCCCCAGTTCAGGCGGTCAAGGTCGGTGCCGTTGGACTGCCCGTGTTCCCGTGAGAGGTCAGTGTGATACAAAACATCATAACGAAGCCGGTCCTCAGCAATGGGGTTATTGATATAATTGCCCTTATAGGTATTCCAGTTTTCAGACAGCTTTTTGGGACAGAGAACAAGGACGGACTTGTTGCGGTTCTCATAGTATTTAATGACGGCAAGAGCCGTAAATGTTTTGCCCAAGCCTACACTATCGGCCAAAATGCACCCATTATATTTCTCCAACTTGCTGATGATAGCCAGAACAGCGTCTTTCTGAAAATCATAGAGCATACCCCAGATTTTACTTTCTTTGAATCCGGTAGCCTCATTGGGCAGCTCGTCCTCGGAAATATCGTCAAGAAATTCGCTGAATATATTATATAAAGCAAAGAAATAGATATATTCCGGTGCGTTTTCACGATACGCCGCAGAAATGTTTTCAATGACTACATCTGTGACTTCTTGCAGCTTTTTCTTGTCGTTCCATAATTGCTCAAAAAGATTGAGGAAATAATTGGCGTTCTCATAGCTGTCTGTTTTTTGCACCGGATAATAGGCATTGTTGCCGCGTTCGCAGCCGAGGTCAACCGTAGTAAAGCCGCTGATGGGCATATAGGTGCTTTGATCGACCGTCATAAAGCCCATCATCTGTTCGCCGGTGACATTGGACTTGAATGTCACTTTTCTCCTGATCCAATCGGCGCACTCTTTTGCTATGGCCTTTTGGGTCAGTTCGTTGCGAAGCTTCACCTCAAACTCTGTACCGTAAAGGCTGCGTTCGCGGGAGATACGGGGAATATAAAACTCGCGCTGAGCTTTTGGAGTTCTCTCAGTCACAAAGGTTGGCGAAGTGAAAATAAAACGCAGTTCATCGATCCCTTCAAGCTGTTTTTTCAGCTCTTGATAGGCATAGATTGAGAAGCACGCTGCTGCAATGGAGAGTTTGCTTCCTTTGTGAATGACCGACTGTAAATCGCCTTTGACAACTGATTGCCAATTTTTATTGCACCGGGAATACGGTTTCCGTTGCACAATATCTGTATTCTCCGGGTAGAAATTCCCCATTTTTCAGCGGTTTGCGTTACAGATAAATATTTCATTGGCGTATCTCCTGGTTCACAAAGTCTGCTCTGCATTTTGCCGTCCGCATAAATCCACATTATAATTATAATCGCAGAAACGAATAAAATCAAGCTGCCATAAGTGGAAAAGGGACAATACTATTTATCAAGGGGGGTTGGGACGCTCCCAAAAGAGAAAAATGGCGTTCTGTACTGTCTGAAGCATATTAATTCTTATCTTCCACAGATTTTTGAATATGCCGCCTGCTATCAATCTGCGCATCCGCCGATTTTATCGAATCTTCTGAAATTCCCCACGTGCAACCAATCATGATGGTGCCAGGTATACGCCTCGCTTTACATAGTACTTGAATCCGTTGTTCAGAAATCCCCCAGCGAAGTGCAGTTTCTTTGATCGACAGATATTTCATTGCAGCTCTCCTAATAAAAGCCACTA
>ENA-ORSL01002668-ORSL01002668.1-human-gut-metagenome-genome-assembly--contig:-NODE-2668-length-12561-cov-6.974012_pt1 | contig 12561 bp, 10 predicted proteins | sample MGYA00242190_ERZ509157 | MGnify/ENA primary metagenome ERZ509157 (study PRJEB26280, sample SAMEA2338664) | human gut metagenome | biome: human gut; feature: human-associated habitat; material: faeces...
CGCCGTGAATCATACGCGCCAGCGTATCTTCGTTGGAACAGGCGGGGCCCATCGTGCAGATGATTTTTGTTTTCTTCATTCTGAAATTGGCACCTCATGTCTATTGGTCATTTTGCTGCCTTTGCATTGAGAAAACCTGCACTGCTTCGACGGCAAAAATCGATTTTATCGCGTTTGAATCCATCTGAGTAACAAACAGAGTATATGATAACACAAGCCGCTGCACAATGCAAGAGGGATGCATGTAAAATCTGCGTAACTCATCTCCGTTTGCTGAAAAAAACGGACAAGCCGGGGGATTGACGCGGCGGCCGGCCTTGTGATATGATAATAGAAAGTCTATGAAAAATCGGAGGGAACGATTCATATGAAAGTTTTGCTGATCAACGGCAGTCCGCATGAACACGGCTGTACAGATACCGCGCTGCGCGAAGTGGCGCAGACGCTGGAGCAGGCGGGCATTCAGACAGAGATTGTTCAGGTTGGCAATCAGCCGGTCATCGGCTGCTCCGGCTGCGGCGGAGCCGAGCGCGAGCCCTACGTCGAAACGCGCACCTTCACCGACATCGTGACGCTCACGAGAGAGAATTTCCAGACCGAGGTGCTCGACGATCCGGGCCTCATCCTCATCGACTTCTGGGCGGAATGGTGCCAGCCCTGCCGGATGCTCGCGCCCGCCTTTGAGGAGCTCAACCGCGAGGAGCCGCAGGTCAAGTTCTGCCGCGTCAACGTTGACGAGCAGGGCGAGCTGGCGCAGATGTTCGGCATCGAGTCCATCCCGACGCTCGCCGTCGTGCAGGACCGCCACACGCTCACCGGCTCGGTCGGTCTGCGCAGCAAGGAAGAGATCAAGGCCATGCTTGATGGCTGCAAGTGAGGGAAGACGATGAAGATTCGCTACAACGAGGATGCGGAGGTCGTCGCGCGTCTGCGCGAGGCGCTGCTGAAGAAGGGACTTTACTGCCCCTGCCGGCTGCAGAAGATCGAGGATAACGTGTGCATGTGCCGCGAGTTCCGCGAGCAGATCGCCGACCCGGAGTTCGAGGGCTACTGCCATTGCCGGCTTTACTATAAAGAGAAATAAGAGATAACACGAAAGCGGGTGTGATCGTCATGCCGCACAGATCGGCTGCGCAGATGTATCGCGCGGCACGCAAAAGCGACGCGCTGCTGACCGGCGCGCCGCTGCCGACCCTTTTCTATTTTGCGCTGCCCATCATTCTAGGCAACATCTTCCAGCAGCTTTACAGCATTGTGGACGCCATCGTGGTGGGCAAGTTCCTCGGCGATCTGCCGCTTGCCGGCATCAGCGTCGCCGCGCCCATCGTGGACGTGGCGAACGCCTTGGTTATCGGCGGGACCATCGGCATCGGCGTGCTGTGCGCGCAGATGTGCGGCGCGGAGGACTGGATGCGGCTGCGCTGCATGAACGCGACTGCGCTGCTCGGCGGCGCGGCGCTGACGCTGGTCATTGCCGCGGTCGGCATCGTCTGCTCGGTGCCGCTCCTGCGCGCGCAGGGCACGGAGGAGGCCGTCTGCCGCGAGGCGGCGGTCTATCTGCAGCTGGTGTTCGCGGGATTGATCTGCTGCTTCCTCTACAACTACTACGCCTCCATGCTGCGCTCGTGCGGCAACTCGCGCACACCGTTCGTCATTCTGCTCGTCTCGTCCACGCTCCACGCGCTGCTCGACGTGCTGTTTGTCGGCGTGCTTGCCTGGGGCATCCGCGGCGTGGCGTGCTCTACGGTGCTGTGCCAGGCGTTTTCGGCGGCGTGGTGCATTCTGTACGCCGAGCGGCGCTGCCCGCCGCTGACGCTCAAGCGCAGCGAGCTGCGCTTTGAACGGCGGATGGGCGGTATGGTGCTCTCCTACGCCTGGGCGGCGGCGCTGCAGCAGGCGGTGGTGTGCATCGGGCGTCTGCTGGTGCAGGGTATGCTGACGCCGCTCGGCACGAACACGGTGACGGGCTACAATATGTCGCTGCGCATTGAGCAGTTTTTGTTCTGCTTCTCACAGGGCGTCAGCGCGGCGATGGTCGTCTGTCTGTCGCAGAACCTCGGCCACGGCGACCGGGTGCGCGTGCGGCGCTTCTACCGCGTCAGCGTGTGCGTGGAGGCCGCGCTGATCGCCGTGCTTGGCACGGTGTGCTTTTTGTTCCCGTCGCAGATCGTCGGCCTTTTCTCGGACAACGGCGAGGTCATTGCCGCGGGCGCGCGCTACACGGGCACGATGGCATATCTGTATCTCTTCGCCTACATGGGCGAGGTCATTCAGGGCTTCTTCCGCGGACTCGGGCGGCTGCGGCTGACGATGGTGGCATCGCTTTTGCAGGTGGTGCTGCGCGTGGTGCTGTCGTATTTCCTGATCCCGGTGTGGGGAATGTACGGCATCTGCGTGGCAGTCGCGAGCGGCTGGGTGCTGCTGGTGCTCATCGAGGGCAGCTACAGCGTCAGAACGGCGCGGGCTTTGACTATGGAAAAAAGAGAAGACTGAAAATAAGACGGCTCGGCGAGCCGTCTTATTTTATCAGCCGTTCCATATCCTCCGGCAGCGGCGCGGTGAAGTGCAGGACCGCGTGTGTGAGCGGGTGGGTGAACCACAGCGCATACGAGTGCAGCGCGGGGCGGGCGATGAGCGCCCGATCCTCTGTGCCGTAGAGCCAGTCGCCCGCGAGCGGATGACCGAGGGACGCCATGTGGACGCGGAGCTGGTGCGTGCGTCCGGTCCGGGGCGCGAGACGCAGGAGCGTCAGCTCGCCGTGATAGGAGAGCACCTCATACTCCGTGCGGGAGGGGAGACCGTCGGGCGCGACGCAGCGCTTGACAAGCGAGCCCTCGGCGCGGGCGATGGGAGCGTCGATGACGCCGCGCGGCGGCGTGACGCGGCCGAGGGCGAGGGCGCGGTATTCGCGCCGCAGCTCCTCAGAATGCAGCGCACGGCGCAGCAGCTCGTGAACGTAGCCGGACTTCGCCGCGATGAGCAGGCCCGAGGTGCCCTTGTCCAAGCGGCTGACGAAGTGCGGCACCGTGCCCTCGCCGAGGTAGGCGACCAGCGCTCCGGCAAGGTTCGGCGCGGCGAGGTCGGTGGACATCGGGTGCATGGCGAGTCCGGCGGGCTTGTTGAGCACCAGCAGGTCCTCATCCTCGTAGACGATGGCAAGGGGAATGTCGAGCGGCGCGACGTCCGTTTCGCGCGGCGCACGCTCGGAGAGAACGACGGTCACGGTATCGCCGGTGCGGACGACGGCGTTCACATGGACGCCTGCACCGTTGAGCAGGATCGCGCCCTCGCGCCACTTGAGCGTTTTGAGCAGCGTGGAGGAGATGCCAAGCTCGCCGCGCAGCAGGTGCTTGAGCGGACGGCCGTCGAAGGCGGCGGGGACGGTGCATTGCAGGGTGCGCATGGCGGTCGGCTCCTCTCTTGAAAATTCACAGACAGTATACCATTCCGGCGGGAAAAATGATATACTAACGGCAGAAATTTTATCGGAGGTGTGCCCGTGGACAAACACACGATCTGCCTTTTGAACGATTCCTTTCCGCCCATCATCGACGGCGTGGCGAACGCCGTGGTGAACTACGCGGAAAACATTGAAAAGCATCACGGTCACGCCGTGGTGGTCACGCCCGCCGTGCCGGGCGCGGACGACAGCGGCTTTCCGTTTCCGGTGGTGCGCTACCCGAGCATCGACACGCGCCGGCTCGTCGGCTACGTCGCGGGCTATCCGTTTTCGCCGGAGACGGCGCTGCGCGTGCGCGAGGAGAAGGTCGAGCTGCTGCACACGCATTGCCCCATCGCCTCGGCGATCCTCGCGCGCTCGCTGCGCGAGGTGGTGGACGCGCCGCTGGTGCTGACCTACCACACGAAGTACGACATCGACATTGCCAAGGCGGTGAAGAGCAGGCTTTTGCAGGAGAGCGCCATTCGTGCCCTTGTGCAGAACGTAAACGCCTGCGACGAGGTGTGGGTGGTGAGCCGCGGCGCGGGCGAGAACCTGCGCTCGCTCGGCTACGAGGGCGCGTACACTGTGATGGAGAATGGCGTGGACGTGCCGCGCGGGCGCGTGAGCGCTGCGGCGGTCGCCGCCGCGACAGCGGGCTATGACCTGCCGGACGGCGTGCCGCTGTTCCTCTTCGTCGGGCGGCTGATGTGGTATAAGGGACTGCATATCATTCTCGACGCGCTCCGCGCGCTGCGGGAGCAAGGACAGGACTTCCGCATGGTGTTCATCGGCGCGGGCGGCGACGAGAAGGAGGTCCGCGCGGAGGTGGAGACGCTGCGGCTCTCGGACCGCTGCTTCTTCACCGGCTCCATTGCCGACCGCGAGACGCTGCGCGCGTGGTATAGCCGCGCGGATCTGTTTCTGTTCCCCTCGACCTTTGACACGAACGGTCTTGTCGTGCGCGAGGCGGCGGCGAGCGGCTGCCCCAGCGTGCTCATTGCGGGAAGCTGCGCCGCCGAGGGCGTGACCGACGGGCGGAACGGCTTCCTGATCGAGGAGAACGCCGTGAGCCTGTGCGCGAAGCTGACCGCGCTCTGTGCGGATCGTGAGGCGATGCGCCGCGTGGGCGAGAACGCCATGCGCGAGCTGTATCTTTCGTGGGAGGATGCGGTCGCGCGGGCCAATGAGCGCTACGCGGTCGTGCTCGACCGCTACCGCAGCGGAAAATACCCGAAGCACGAGCGCTTCAGCGACGAGTTCTTCAACACGCAGGGCGACCTGATGGAGGCCATGAGCCGCGTCGCCGAGATGCGCGGCGAGACGGGACGGCTCCGCCGCGAGCTGCGCGAGGGCTTCGACGAGGCGCGCGAGGCGCTGCGGGAAAAGCTTGAAAAGGAATGGTAGGCAGCCTTTGCCGACCGAAAAAGAACCGACACAAACGAGGAGGAAGAGAACATGAAAGAAATTCGGGTTCTGCTGCTCAACGGCAGCCCGCGGGCCAACGGCAATACCGCGCTCGCGCTGCGCGAGATGGAAAAGGTCTTTGCCCAGAACGGCGTGCAGACGGAGACGGTGCTGCTCGGGAATCAGGCGATCCGCGGCTGCACGGCCTGCGGCGCGTGCGCGAAGCTGGGACGGTGCGTGTTCGACGATGCCGTCAACGAGCTGGCCCCGAAGCTCGAGGCGGCGGACGGGCTGGTCGTCGCCAGCCCGGTCTATTACGCCTCGGCCAACGCGACGCTCATCGCCTGCCTGGACCGCCTGTTTTACTCCACGCCCTTTGACAAGACCATGAAGGTCGGCGCGAGCGTGGTGTGCGCGCGGCGCGGCGGCTGCTCGGCGACCTTTGACGAGCTGAACAAATACTTCACCATTTCCGGTATGCCCATCGCCTCGAGCCAGTATTGGAACAGCGTCCACGGCAGGGCTGCGGGCGAGGCGGCGATGGACGCCGAGGGCTTGCAGACCATGCGGACGCTGGCACGGAACATGACGTTCCTGATGAAAAGCATCGCGCTCGGCCGCGAGACCCTTGGCCTGCCCGAGCAGGAGGAGCGCGTCGCGACGCACTTCATCCGGTAAAGCAAAAAAAGCGACCGTGAAGTGGTCTACTGATAAAGAACATTTCTTCTTCGGTTGGAACAGCATGGTATGAAAATATCATGCTGTTCCTTTTTTGCTATATTCCGGTGAGAAATCTATTTTACCGATGAATGTATAGTACACGTCAATGCGTTGGACACGATGCCCGCTGGATTTATCCGGCGCATAGACCACCACTCTTTCTACAAGCTCGCGCAGCATAGCGGCCGTCAGCTTCTCCGGCTGTGTGTATTTGCGTACCGCCTTTAAGAAATGCTGCACGTTCATCATTTTGTCGTCCGCGTCTTGTAGTTGAGCAGCCAGCACAGGAACATTTTCCCGCAAAGTCGCCTGCTCCTGTTCGTAGGCTTCGGATAGCTTCTTGAAACGCTCATCCGTCAGCTTTCCACTGATGTTGTCCTCATAGAGCCGTTGGATGATTGTATCCAATTCGTTCATGCGCCGCGTGTTCTTTTCTAAAAGACGTCTGGTCTGCATTTGCTCTGCCGCTTGCGCTGCGGTCTGGTTTCGCATGACAAGCCGCGCAAACTCATTCTCGTCCTCTTGGACATAGGCAATGACGCGCTGGAGGTTTTGAAGCACAAGCTGTTCCAATACCACGGCGCGGATGTAATGCCCGAAGCACCCCTTATGAGACTTTTGGGTAGAGCAATTATAGCATTCCTGCTCATAGGTCCACGAGCCGGTCCTGCAATGGTATAGCTTTGCGCCACAGTCGGCGCAGTAGGTGAGGCCTGAGAACATCCCCATCTCGCCCATCTTGGTCGGCCGACGGCGCTGGGAGCGTATCTTTTGCACGGCGTTCCACAGCTCAACATCAATGATGGCTTCGTGTGTGTTCTCAAACGTCACCCATTTTTCCGGAGGGTTCTCCACTTTTTTCTTACTCTTATAGGAAACCCTGCTGAACTTAAAATTACTTGTGCGGCCTAAATAACTATCCTGCTCCAAAATGCCCGCAACGGTATCAGAAGTCCATCGGCAGGGATCGTCTGGACGATACCATCTTGTTCGTCCGGTGCGCTGAAATTCGAGTGTCCCCGGCGTAGGTATCACTTGTTCCTTGAGCATACGGGCGATTTTACCGGGGCCGTTTCCCTCGGCACAGAGTTGAAAGATCAACCTGACATTCGGCGCGGTTTCCTCGTCCACATACAGGTTTCCATCCTCATTGCGGAGATAGCCGTAGGGAGTTTGCGTGGAAATGCGCTGACCAGACATTCCCTTGTTGCGGAATACAGCGCGAATCTTCTTGCTCGTGTCCTTGGCATACCATTCGTTGATGATATTCCGAAAAGGCGTGAAATCGTTATCCTCGCGCTCGCTGTCTACGCCATCATTGACAGCGATGAAGCGCACGCCCATTTCGGGAAAGCGTATCTCCGTATACATTCCGACCTCAAGATAATTACGGCCAAAGCGTGACATATCCTTGACAACGACCATACTTACAAGGCCGTTTTCAATATCGCCCATCATTTCCTGAAAGCCGGGGCGGTTGAAGTTCGTCCCTGAAAAGCCGTCGTCCTTGTATATCTTGAAGTTCTCAATGCCATGCTCCTTGGCGTATTTAGTCAGTATCTCGACCTGATGGGAAATGCTGTTGCTGTCGCCATCGTTGTCATCATCACGGGAAAGACGGACATATAGGGCAGCCCATTTCTCAATGAGGGATTTCGCATAGCCGGCCATCACATTCTCCCCCTCTCTTGATATGCCACTTCTATAGCATTTGCGAGGGATATAGCTTGGTGTGCTGCTTCTGCGCCCTCTTCGATGGAATACAATGTCACATTGTTATCCAGCACCATTTTAACGGCTCTCCCACAATCCAGCACATTGCCGCGGATCAGGCGGTCGAGCTTCGCAACAACAAGGTTTGCTACATGACCGCTTGTGACAGCCTGAAGCATACGGCAGTATTCCGGTCGGTCGGCTGTCGTGCCGCTATACCCCCAGTCACAGAAGAAATGAGGGTTGGGAAGTCCGTGCTGGCGGGCATAGTCCAAAAGGGACTGTATTTGCCCATATTGAGCGTCGAGTTCGTTCTGCTTGCCGCTGTCGATGCGGCAATAAAGTGCGGTGATTTTTTCCTGCTGCCTATTCATTTGAAGCCTCCATTCCGGCAGCTACCATGTGACCTAACTGACACTTATATTATACGATGGGGCAAAATAAGCGTCAAATTTTCGCGCGTCTACTTCTTCGTTTCTCTGTCAAGTAAACGCTTGATTTTTTCGGTCGCAGTAGCTCCCTTGGAAGCGTAAATACCATTCACAACATAGGTGGTATTGCCGAGCTTGTGTGTCGTTTCAACGCGCGGAGCGGTTTCGTTTTTATCCATCAAAAAACCTCCTGATTAGGTATTGGATTGCGTCTCATGGTGGGACGCAATTTTCGACAAAAACCGCGTCCTCATGCAGACGCGGCTTTGAAATATTGTTTGTAAACTGCTGACATGGTTTCAGGAACAGACCGGACGGCAGCTGGCACCGCCTGCACGGGACTCTCACCCCCTGCGGTTCTCGCAGATCGCCCCCATTGCCTGCGACGGCTCACGGCCCGTCAGGACCGCTTCACGCTCGGACTGTGGCTGGGCGAATGTATCATTATCCTGATGTGCAGATCATCGCCACGAGCCTGCCACAGCTCGCTGTGCGTCAAAGGACCGCTCCCCCTTTTCCTCCTCTCTCGGCGGGATCATGGCCTGTCCCTTTCGCACGGCTTTTCCCTTTCGGGCTGCACATCAAACGTATCCGGTTGACCTATTCAGTTCTCGGCTGTCGCCAGCTCGCATGAGCGCATTGCTCATAGTGCGCCCATGCCAACCGGCGGCAACATCGAAAGGTCCTATCGGGAAAGGCGGCAGGATGCCGCCTTTCTCCCTCCTATACCTCAGTCGCGGAGATATGCTGCCAGCATATCAATAAACTGCGTATTGGTCGGCGCCTGCATCAACGGAGCGCCTGTGATGAGGTCAAGAAAGCTATGGTCCGGATACTTCCAGCAAGTCTGGATCAATGTTCGCAAATTGCGTTCCACGCAGCTGCTCGACGTATCAAACTTTTGCGCGGTCTCACGATAAAGGCGCTTGGTAATGAGCTGCACATATTTGGGATTCTCCCGCACCCGCTCGATCATGTACGCCGCTTGGCGAAAGCCAGCCAGCTTGCCGGAGGCACCGAGCATCCGCAGCAGGCGCTCGGCATCCAAGGGCTTGTGCATCGCATCCTTTTCATGGTCGGAAACATAGTAGAACAACGGCATAGATACCGCTCCTTTCAGAAATGAAATTTGGGAAAAACAGCGGCATCAACAGGGGGCGCACGCGCTCTGTAATGAGAGTTCTCACTTTAGTGCTTTTACATCAGGACCATAAGGCCCATCAATCGACGTGTGCCTTTCTTGTTCTCCGCAAGACAATCATACACGATAAAAGCCATTTTGTGTTGACCTCCTCATCTACAATGGACGACCGAAATGAATTGATTTCACACGATAGCAGTCGAATCCTGCAACTTTTTCGGTAACTTTCGGTCAGGCGGAAATACACCACGATTTAAGAGTGAGAAAGAAACGCAGGCACGGGAAGGCGAAGCGGGAGCGCTACGCTCTTTCGTGCCTGCGGCTGGTATGGAGCGGTAAAAAGGGCAAGCGCCCGCGCGAAACCGCGCGGGCGCTTGGTGTGCGAATACAGTTGTTTAATGGATCGCGGTCAGGTTGGTGGCTGTTGCTTCGGTCGCCTCTTTCTCCATGCAGCGGGTAGTATCCGTGCTGTTGAAGTTGTTGCCGGAGGACGTGATCTTGGAGTTCACATCAAAGCTGGCGGCGGAATAGCCGATGTACGGCGCCTGAATGTTGTTGTTGCTGATCTCATAGGTCACGGCCTCATTGGTCGCGGCACTGTGGAACCAGAACGCATTGCCCGCGTTCACGCGCACGGTGTTGCCAGTGACGGTGAATCTCTTGCCGTCGGTCAGCTGGATCGCAGCGCGGTCAGGCTTACTGACGGTGCTGGTGATCGTGTTGTTGGTGAAGATGAAGTCCGTGCCGGGGCGCTGGAGGTTCACACCGCGGGTATAGCCGTTAAAGGTATTGTGATCCAGTGTCACAGTCCCGTTGATGCCGGTCTCGGACTGGAGCGTGACGGCATAGCCGGTGTTTTCGGGGGCATTGAACGTGCTGTTCTGAATGGTGAGGTTGATGTTGTAATCGTGATAGCCGTAAACACTGCCGTTGAAGGTGCAGCGGTCAAAGGTATACGGCGTGGACTGCACCTGAGACGCCCACGTACTGGGGATGGATTTGACGCCATCAAACGTGATGCCGGTAAAGCTGACCTCACAGTTCTTAATGTTCTCGCCCCACCAGTTGTAGGGCAGCGCAAACGTTCCACCCGTGGCGGAAAGATCCAGTGCAGCGCTGTCATTGCCGCCCTTTACGATGATCGCCGCAATGTTGCAGTCATTGCGATAGTAGGACGCCGCACGGCCAAAGGTAAACGTATGCGCATCCTTGCCTTCGCTGCCCGCGACCAGCGCCTGCTTGCCGTAGATCGTCCATGTGATCTTGGCATCGTCAGTATAGAGTGCATCAAACGCCTCCTTGGAGCAGGTCTCCTGACCAAGTCCGCCAAGCGCGGCGACCTTGGGGTTGATCTCGCTGTAAGCGTCCGCCACGGTGGCAAATGCACGATGCTCATAACCCGCAATGCCTTTAATGGTAACGCCGCTCGTAATTTGATCTGCGGTGACGACCGTATAGGTGCCGTCCCCGTTCGGCAGCGCAAAGTAACCATCTGCCACATACGCGGTCGGGTCGCTGCTGAACGTGCCGCCGGTGATAAAGCTGGAGAAGGTGTTGTTTTCATTGAAGTCTGCAACCGCACCGGTAAAGCTGCCGCCGGATACGGTGATCATGTTCGCTGTGGTCTGGTTTTTGTGGTTGTCATTTTTGGAGTAGAACACGTTGCTGCCCGCGGTGAACGTGCCGTCCGTGATCGTCAAGTTCATGCCAGCCTGCGCATAGGGAATGGAGAAAACGTGCATCTCCTCATTGCCCGCGGTGAACGTGCCGCCGTTTATCGTCATGTGGCACTTGCCGGGCAGATAGCACACGGTGTTGAACTTGGAGTGTTCGCTATTGTCCAGCTGCTTACACTCGGATTTGTACGTACCGCCGTTGACGGTGATCACAACTTCCGGGTTGGAAGTGGTGTTGTTCATGCCGATGGCGGCAAAGCTGGTATGGACTTCAACACCGTCTTTCAGCGTGATGTGTGCACCGTTCGCGCCGTAGATGCCATAGATGCCGGCGTTCGTAGACTCTGCCGTCGCAATAACGGACGCCTTGTAGATGGTCACGGCGGCAGCACTTCCATTTGCCGTAATCATCGCACTGCTGTCAAGAACTTCGTTTACGCTTTCCGCAGTGTTCTGGAAGGTGCCGTCGTGGATAGTGACGGTACCCTCAGCAAAGATCGCCTGAGAGGCCTTTGTGGTAAACGTGCCGTTTTCGATGGTCAGCTTGGCCGTTTCGCCCTCGACGGAGAAGATCGTGCGGTAGTTCTTTTTGTTATTGACCTCCACGGCCTCCTGATCGTTGTTTACGGTGCCATTGCCGGTCACGGTCAGATCGCCGCTGCCCTGCACCTGAATGGCGTATCCTTTTGTTTCGACCGCCTGACCATTCAGATTCAGCGTAACCTTCGTGCTGAACACGAGGTTGGCGGAGAGGTCCTGCTCGTTCAGCAGCGTGATGGTCGCGCCGTCGGTCGCCGCAGCAACCGCCTCGGGCAGCGTCGAATAATAGGTGCAGGAGCCGTCGGCTGCCTTCACGGAAGCGACGACATTATCAGCAGGCTTTTCCAGTCCACAGATGCACTTATTTGTGGACTCGTCATAGCTGTGCGCTTCTGTAGTGGAATAGCCACAATCGGAGCAGGACTTCGTGTGGTTGCCGTCGCCGTTGTCCGCATATGTAAAGGTATGTGCCGCGTAACTGGCCTTGCCCACATCACTGCTCACGGTGCAGTTTGCCGCCGTGCAGTTGTGCCAGTGATGCGTCTCGCTGTAACTCCACTCCGTTGCCCAGACATGAGTGTGACTTGGAGAGCTGCTGCCGCCGGAGGAGCTGCTGCCGGAGCTGGTGGTAGTCTTGGGGACGATGTAGGTCTGGTCGTCGGAGACGGACTTACCGTTGACGGTCAGGCCGGTCGCGCCGTCTGCGACCACGATTTTGGTGCCCTCGGGAGCGCCGGTGATCTTAACGTTCTTGGCGACGACGAGCACGATGCCCTTGCCGTCGGCCTTGACGGTCTCGCCCGCCTTGTCAGCGTAGGTGCTGATGGCGCGGTCAAGGATGGTGACGGTGGAGGCGCGGTTGATGTTGTCCTGCGGGGCAAGCTCGTCAGCCGTCACACCGCCCACGATACCGGCCTCAATGAGCGCGGCAACGTAGCCCTGCGCGTAGGCGGAGACCTGCGCGGCGTCGGTGTACTTCGTCAGGTCGGGCTTGCGGATCGGCTCAATGCCGAGCGCGCGGGCCAGCATGACCATGGCACGCTCGCGGGTGATGGGCGCTTCGGGCGTCACGGTGCCGTCGCCGTTGCCGTTGAGGATGCCGGCAGCCGCGCAGCGGTTGATGGCATCATAGTACCAGGCATCCGCCGTGTTGTCGGTGAAGCCCGCGTCCTTCGCGGCGGGCAGCTTGAGGAGCTTCGCGAGGATGGTCGCGAGCTGCGCGCAGGTGAGCTGACCGTTGGGGTCAAACAGACCGTTGCTGCCCTGGATGATGCCGTGGCCACTCCAGCGTTCGATGGAGCTCTCGGCCCAATGGCCTGCGGTGTCGCCGTAGGTCGGTTCGACCGCTCCTGTGCCGACCGTGAGCAGACTAACTGTCATGGCGAACACAAGAATGAGGGATAAGATTTTGCGTTTCATTTTGGTCCTCCTACTGTATTTTTTCCGCGGCTCCCCGCGGTTTGGGCACTTATTTCACCGGCTCTGCCGGAGGTT